>JAEEGH010004131.1_pt1 | contig 37490 bp, 37 predicted proteins | sample 9134181 | NCBI WGS metagenome assembly JAEEGH01 (sample SAMN16246544, study PRJNA631951) | gut metagenome | biome: gut microbiome; feature: rumen; material: DP-attached | host: Bos | place: Iran: Karaj | collected 2018-10
AACGGGCGGAACACCACGCTCATCTCTCCCCGAAGGTTGGGAAAGACCGGTCTCATATTTCGGGTATTTGACGAGATGATGGCGAGAAAACTGCCCTATGAAACCATCTATTGCGACATCAGCGACACCCTTTCTTTGGAGGAGTTCATCAAGGTCATCTCAGATGCCGTTGTCAGCAAGCTCGAAAAACAACAGAAGATCACGGCTTTTTTCAAGACATTGAAGAGTGTCCGTCCCCTGCTTGGCATCGACCCGCTGACCGGTTCTCCCCAAGTATCGTTTACTTTCGCTGACGACAGTCAAAAGCAGAGTACGCTCAAAGAAGTAATGGACTATCTTGAGCGTTATCCGCAGAAAGTCGTGCTGGCCATAGACGAGTTCCAGCAAATCAGGGAATACAACGATGTCAATATGGAAGCGGTTCTCAGGAAGCATATCCAGCATCTGCATAATGTCCGTTTCATCTATTGTGGCAGCAAGAAGCATACGATGACCGATATGTTTACGAATGCCAAGAAGCCATTCTACGAGAGTACTTCCTTCTCCTATCTTTCCAAGTTGCCTGTTCCGGTTTATTCGGCTTTCATCAAGGAGAAATTCGAATCGGCGGGAAAGACCATCGACGATGATTCCATCCGCTTTATCATCGAATGGACGAAAGACCATACTTACTATACGCAACGGTTGTGTAATGAAGTGTTCTCCCTTTCCGGAAATGATATCGTCCGGAATGATATAGTGACCGCCATCCAGTCCATCCTTGATTCCGAACGAGACCGTTTTCAGGAAATCCGCCGGCTGGTTACCCGCTCCCAATGGAAAATGCTGGAAGCTCTTGCCAAGGAAGGAAGCGTCTCGCAAATTACCTCCTCCGCTTTCCTGTCCAAGTACAAGATCTCTTCCGGCCCGACCGCATTGAGAAACATAAAGGCACTGATGGACAAAGAACTGGTGCTGGTAACGACTACCGATGACGGTACGTCGTATTCAGTTTATAATGTTTTTCTGTCTCGATATTTGGAAATGAATCGATAAATGAAGACTCGACAAAAATTCCTTGATATCGTTTGTGTCCTGATCATCGGTCTGGTCTGTTTCTTTTTTGCCGGAGGTTTTGCATGGGATTTGGCTAAAGATCTCTTTGGCCGCCCCTTTGATTTCGTTGAATGCGTTCTGGGACTGTTTATATTTGTCAGTCTGTTATCAGCGTTGGCTACCTGTATCTGTCGTTTGATCCGCATTCATTTCAACCCCAGTAAGGCGGAAAAAAGCGTTGCTGTTGTCTACTTATGCTTGGCGATATTGGGTATTTATCCCCTGATTATAGTTTCCCTTTTTGCTACCATGACATTCAGTTCGGGAGACAGTCAGTGGCTAATGACAAGAAACCTGGTATCTGTTTTGAGTATGGATTTGAGCATTATATGGTTAGCTGTGCTCTCCGTGAAATTGATTTTAAAAGGAAATAATGATTATTTCTAACCAGTAAACAATATGACTGACCGCTGTTTTTTAATTGTTTTCGGTTTTCTTTTTATTCTTGTCGTTTCTGGTTGTAACCATTCTGGGCAAAGAAGAGAACCTGATGAAAGACAGATTATTGCAGATTATGGGTCCTATCCCTTTACGGATTGGATTGATTGGAGTGTTTCTTATCGGGAAGGTGCAGGATATTATTTAGCGTGTTATGAACATGGAGACACATTTGACAAAATTCTCTTTTTTAAAAAAGATTCTATTGTAGTAGTAGCTCCTTCCGTAGAAGGATCACATAAGAATAGTTATTATTCATTAAATGATCTTAAGATTTCAGGGGTATGGGATCAATGCTATCCTGAAGCGGATTATGCTGTTTTTTGTCAACTCGCATATTTCATAACAAATACTGGATTACAATTAGTTCAAGTAACAGAATACGATGTGAGATTAGAAGGGAAGAATTTTATAATTCTAAAGAGGATTAGACCTGATGGATTCATCAATGATGCTTATTTTTGTCCAATGGGGAATGGATGGTATCTTTACTCCAAGAAAACGTCAAAGAGTAAAGAGCAATGAGAAAACGGCGACCATTTGCTTCTAGTTTCGACGCGACGACACTGTGGATTGGCTCACGATGTCGTCGCGGCCGTGTTCGGGGTGAAAATGCCCGAAATTGCTACGCGACGACAATGTAGGAGCACTCAGCATGTCGTCGCGGCAAAAGAAGGCAGGATGCGGCCACAGAATGGAAATCCAGCCACAATTTCCATTCTGTGGAAATACCTTTCAAGCCCGTATTTGAAGGCTGAATGGCGAGATTTTATTAATAGTTTGATATTCAGTCGATTACAAGCCGATATCGAGCCCTTAATTATGTCGTGTTAGATTTTTTTCTTAAACATCATCCCGCCGCTTTATAACCACGTGATTATCAGCATACTGCAAAATCGCCCAAGACCTGCTTTGTAAGATAAATCTACAGCCCGGAAACGCAACATCTGGCGATATTTGTGCATCTTTGTAACAAACACACGCATTTAATAATTACTCATTATGAAAAGGATGATATTCCTCGTTATACTGCCGCTTGCGCTTCTCGTGGGAACTGTGGCGTGTCAGGAAATAGATGTCCCGAATGGGGATGTGCAGGAGAATACCTATTCGGATTTTGTGTTCCCAACGGAAGCCGTTCTTTCGCTTAAAACAGCCACGGCTTCCGAAGTTACGGCCGCCCTGAATTTTTGGACCGCTTCGGACGGCGATCTCGAGAGTGTCCAGATAAGATTTGTCTTTGAAAGGGTGCCGTGCAAAGCGAATAAAAAACGTGTGACCCTTTCCGCCAATGGTCTCTCAGGACGGGTGCATTGTTATAAATACTATCGCTATTGGGACAAGGCGGGCTCTGAGAGCTTGCCCGGGAAGTTCTATTTTGATGCGAGGCTCAACAGAACGATGAATCGATTTGGCGACGAAGCCCACCTTGGCGAAGGAGATAAACTCACCGGCAACTGGACGATCCGCTTCGAGGCCGACAACGGCACAAAGCTTCTCTTCAAGGTCTCGTCTGTAGAGATTGTTACCAATATTCCTTTCTGATATTGCAGTTAAGGGCTGATTGGGTTCTGTTATGCATCGTTATTACATATCGCTCATATCGCTTTCGGTGGCTGCTCTTTTGCTGGCCTCCTGTGCCAGCCGCCGCACCGCGGCAACGCTCAACGATGTAGAAACTTACATCCAGCAGCGTCCCGATAGCGCCCTGGCCACGATCCGCGCCATCGACACGTCGACGCTTACTACCCGCAGCCTCCGCGCCCACTACGCATTGCTCTACGCCATGGCCCTCGACAAGAACTGGATTGACACGACCGAAGTCGGGGTTGTGATGCCAGCGGTGGAGTACTACGACCGGCATCCTTCCGACATCCGTCGGGCGAAGGCTTGGTATTATCTGGGAAGAATTCAACAGAATGCCGGGGATCGCCCGGAGGCAAGTATTTCTTTCATGAAGGCGGAACGATATGCAGAAAGATCTGATGACTTTTATTTCAAGGGACTGATTTTCCAGTCTTTAGCCTCTATTTACAGTCAAGCGCATCTTCATGAAGAGGCGCTCAAATACTCAAAGCGATCCTATTCCCTTTTTGTAGAATCAAAAGACACGCTGAATGCGAATGCGGCTCTTCTCGGTATCGCACATGAATATTATAATCTGGGAATGAATGCAGAAGCAGATTCCTTATTCTGTTTATTGATAGATGGCAGTCAAGTTCATCCCAATCTTCGGTCCGATCTTCTGAGTAGTTACGCACTGAGTTGTGTGACGCAAGATAAAGATTATGAAATGGCTATTCGTCTTTTCGAAGAGGCCCTCTCTTCTACGGGTTCCTTAAAAAACAGAAATCTCTGGGGTGCTTATGCCTACGCATTGATGCGAATTGGGAACACAAAACGAGCTGAACAACTTTTCCGACAACTTGAAAAAAATAAAAACAGTTCCCAATTATATGTTTATGACTACTGGAAAAGCATGGCCGATGCCTATTCGGGAGATTATTTATCTGCATTTCTTCTTCAAAAGGCGGCATCTGACATCCAAAATGAAAACGTTAAGAAAGCTTTCAGACAGTCTGCCATCAAAGCCCAAAAAGACTTCTTGGAGGAAGTGAACCGGGAGTCAGAAACAGCAGCCCGGCGCAAGCTGGTCAATCACTGGCTGATCTGGGGCTTTGTGGTATTGCTTCTGTTGACAGCAGCGATTGTTGCAATTCTTCAGGTTAAGCGTAAACATGAACAGGACCGCGAGAAAAGCCTGGAGCTCGAGCAGGAGAATGCCTCCCTTCAGGAGGCGGTTACGGCTCTTTCCGACAAAGTGGCCGAGATGAATGTCCAACAGGCGCAGCTGCAACGGGAGTATACCATGCATCTGCAATCGTCTTTCCGGGAGTGGGGTCAGCTGTACAAGGCGTACTATCATCCTGGCAAGAATGATATCCTTGACATTCGCGAGAATGTGTATTATGAAGCGACGAATGCGATCTCCCGCCTGTCGGGAGACAAGGAAGGGCAGATGCTGCTGGAACGTCGTCTGAATGAACTGTTCGATGACGTGATGGTGCATTATCGAGCCGATTTTCCCGATGAAGCGGAGTCCGACTATCATTTCGTGAGTTTCGTTTTTGCGGGTTTTGATGCCAGCATCTTGAAGGCGGCCTTCCAAATCCCGTCGATCCCAGCCACCTATGCCCGCAAATCCCGTCTGAAGGAAAGCATCCAGAATTCATCTTCCCTGAACAAGGAACAATACCTCCGCTTTTTCCGCTGACACTTACGCAACATTTGGTAATGCTTGTGCATCTTTATATCAAACACTTATAAACACTATGAAAAAAAATATCCATATTATCCTTTCTTCGCTCCTTCTGGTAGTATGCCTAAGTGGGTGCGAAACGTACAATATCAATAGAGGCAATCGGAATGCCCTCGTCATCAAGCCTGCCAAACAGTCCATGGTAGATTCAAAGCTATTGTCTAAAAAAGGAACGATGATTATTTCCATTGGATCCGCGTTTATGGGTGGCGGTATCCCCGACATCAAGGAGGGATCAGCCCAATACAGTCATTTCTACCGTGAAAAATATCCTCAGGGATACAATCTGGGAGAAGCGGAACCTTTGGCTTGGATTGATGGTTTCTTTCATAACGGTGTCGAATACACGAAACCGGGTCAGCAGATTGATAGAATATGTATTCTGGGACTCGACGAATCGCTGGGGCTCGGCAGCAATTTGATAATCCCCATGAATCAAGGCAAGTACGAAAACGGGCATGACCTGATTAAGGAGGTACGGATCAATTCGTATCAACTGTCCGCCATTGATCCGGAAGAAACAGACATAGATATCGTCATCATTTCCAAGGCGGGCGATGTCATTAACCTTACTTTCGCCAATGAATTGACGCCGTTTGACGGGTTTATTTAGCCTGAGAAAACTATAAATGATCAGATGATGAATCGTTGTTCCGTTGTGGCTTCTATCTTGGGATTATGCTTTTTCGCATCTTGCCAAAAAGGGTCATTCATCTCGGGTCAGTATTCGATAGATCGCATAGGTCACAATACTACGATCCCCATTGAGCATTGGTTTCTTTTTGAGGAGGATAGTTTATTTACATACTATTATTCTTCCGGCTTTCATAAAGAGCTTTCAAGTGGAAAATGGTATACAGGGAAAAGGCCAAATGAGATTCAAATAGCGAGTAGCATATCGGATATTCATAATATCCCAATTACAGTTCTCGAGGATTTTTCGAATGATTCTACCACGACTTTTGTTCTCGATAATGACTCGATTCCCTATGCTAAATGGAATTTGAGCGTTAACGGAACTGATTACGGGTTTTCAGATAATCAAATACAGATTAATCATAGAATAATAGTTGAAGAGCTATCATTGACAGTTCATGTAACCTTTCCAGAGGGTGATACGGCTATTATTCCTTTCCCATTATGGGATAGCGTTTCTAGTAGTACCTATCGGGTGTCTGATAGGAATAGTAACCTCTTTTTCATATCCTTCCCACAGCCCATCAACTTCGATATTTTCTATTATACGCCAATTAATGAAATGATTCGCCTCAATAAACGCTGTTTGTGGTATAAAGATATGAGATTCAAAAGAAGAAACTGATGGCTGAAATAGAAAGACAAATATGACAAAGAAGTTTTTGTTATTTCTAGTGTGCGTAGTATTGACTTCCGGATGCTTCTCAAGATATAGCGCTGACGATCAATATAGCTATGATGGTATTTTCATGATTCCGTCTACGGAATGGTATGCCAGAATGGTAGATATTACTGGGGAAAAGTACAAAGCCTTTTATCTTTCCAAAGATTTGCAGGAAATTGAAGGACCGCTTGATCGAATCAATGGTCCAGTTATATGGATTAATAAGACGCATGAAACTCCGGATATATTCATTTCCAATGATTCAATTGTATTAGGCGTTGAATCTTTCAAAGTGACCGGAGACACTTCTTTATGCCGCCGGATGAAATCAGCAACAATAGATGACGAATTATTTATCGAAGATAATGATTTGATTAAAGAAGTGATAGATAAGTATGACTACTTAAGGGTACTTCCCCGCTATCCCTATGTTATCGTCGAATTTGAAACATGGCATAATTCTTTTCATGTCGTTCCAAATTGGGAGTATCTGAATCAAGATACGACCATTATTCACAGAAGTATTGAACCGCTGAGGGTAACGACGAAATCATTCAGGGAACAGGGCATAACACCTGGTCCGTTGTTGCTGATAAGACTGAGGGCCAGCAAGAAAGTGTTTGCCTCTTCTCCATCTTTTTGATATCTTTGAGAAGTGGAAATAATCAGTGCTTGAAATGTATATCCAGCTGGACGGACAATTGTCAGGGACAGGGTTGTTCCATCTTGACGGGATGCCTATCGACATCCGGATGCTTTCTCTTACGCAGCAAACAAGGGAAGAGTTAGCGGCTTGGTTAGAAAGATATAGGCTTTCCAAATATAATGGTTTTAAGGAATACCGCAGACAGCTTCGCAAAGGAGCCGTAATAGATCTTGATAAAGAAGGGTTGAGACTCAGGGCTATTATCCAGAATGAACTACAAAAAACCAATCCTGAGGTTTTTGTGACATACTGGTCTGAAGCAGTGGGGGCTCATCTCAATGACGACGGAGTCGCTATTTCAGACTGGAAGGGGATGGTCGGAAAAATGATGATACTCGGTTTATTATTTCTTCTACTATTCTCTTGCTCGGACCGGGTCGCCCATGTGGGTAATACGGCCGAGTATAGAATCATAAGAATACAAAAAAAGGAATCGTATTACCTGATCTACGCATCCAGGAATGACTCGACCTTCAAAATAATCAGTCCTATCAAGGACAACTCGAAAGTTCGGTCAAACAACAAGTTAAAAGTCTTTCGTTCCTATAACTTCGATTTGATTCCGGTTTTTCCGGCAGATACGCTCCTGGGAATTGCCGTGGCTCCGAATCTGGGCATTAAAGGTCTCCAGATCTCCCCGACAGAAATCGTAACAATCGAGGCAAAAGCGCATAATGCGATCTATACGTCCGATGACTTGAATGGAATCTATCTTCACAAGATACCCGAAATCTTCGAAGATGAGTCATACTTCACGGCCATAAATGATTTCGTCCATAAGGAAAAAAGACTTTTGCGTGACAATGATTTGTTTGCCGTGATTGCTTCGGAAGGCGACCCTTCAAAAGAGATAATAATCATAGGGGAAGACAACAAACCATGCCTCCAGATAGAACCGAAAGGGAACACGGTAACATTTAGGATAGACGAGGACAATGATACGGTTTTCTATTATGACACCTTGACGTCTCAAAACGTAATAGTCATATCTGAATGGAGTTCGGAACATCCGTCGATTTGGGCGGATGATTCAAATGTCGTCATTAATTATTCGGCTTTCCCGACAATTGTTTTTGAATATGAGGGTAAGTTGTTTTATTGGGACAACGCCACCAAATCCTTGTCTGAGCAAACAATCAACACCTTGCAGGCTTTCAATCAAGTTGATACCATCGTCCTCCCTGTTTTGCCGATAAGGCCTGACGCTGTGATCAATGACGGAAAGCCATATGTAAGATATGTGTTTTCGGACAATGATCCGACCAGATTCAAGAAGTATCGAGTAACCCCATTTTCAAAGATCAGGTCAAAGAAATGAGTTCGAATAAGGTGAATCAGTACCAAATAATCGAAGTGTCTTGGGAAGAAAAGTATCTCAAGGGAAGGACTCATCCTCAGTCTGTTAGGATTTTAACGCCGGGGTTTCTTGATGAGTTGAAGAAGCTATTGTATGCGGAAGGGGATGAATCATTTCATGAGTATTTTGATAAGATACCCGAAATCCTGGAGCGCTACCCTGACCCGCTGATAGGAGAACTTGATTATAAAAGGCCTTTGGATTTCATGGATGTCTATTACAATCGTCCCGGAATGATTGCATGTATAAGTGAAAGGGTTAAGGCGATATTAGAGAGACAGGTGATCAATCGGTCGGAGTACTTGTTAAAGCCTATCCAACTTGTTAATCAGCCGGATATGTATTATGTACTGTTCATTCCCATGATCAATATTCATAACGCTGGAATTGACTTCAAGCAGTCAAAATATATTTATAACAAAAGTGATAACAAAGGTGACAATCTAGTTATCAAGAATACAGAAGATTACTTGAAACATCAGGACAAATATATACCGACCAAGCTGGTTCTGAAGACAAACGAACTTCGTAGTATATATCATATAGAATCGTGTATCCATATTTTTTATTCCAAAGCAATCGTTGAATCTTTTTTAGCTGAAAGAATAACAGGGGCTAGCGTGGTACCGGAAGGGCAGTTTTGTTCTTTGTGTATTGAGCATTTATGACGGAGACCAGCGGCCATAGGATGAAGATTCGTGGCTGGTGCCCAGTCTGTGACCGCAAGGTTGATGATTATCTTTATTGTGAATAGGATGAGACCATAACCAGTATTTCTATGGCAAAAAAGCAAAAAAACCAGTAAACGCAAACAAGAGAGTGGTGACACAAAACATCATTTTTCAAGCAACTACGTTGGAATAATACTAGTAGGGATTGTAATTATATGGGCAGTGCTCAATCAATTATATATCAATAATTTGATTAATCATGGACCAACGCAGGTCGTAATGGGTACGATAGACTCAAATTGCCGGGTTAATTATCATTCTATGGCCATTATTCATTTGCATTACGAAAAAAGTCGTAACGAAAATATTCGTAATATGGAGGATCCATTCTTTCGCGAATGGATAGTGAGTGAGAACAAATAATGGCGCTGCAGCGACGGGCAGCATGCGCTGATCCAGTTTCGACGCGACGACACTGTGGAGTGGGTCACGGTGTCGTCGCGGCAAAAGAAGGGGGAAAGCGGCCAGAGAAAACGATTATTCATCTGAATTGTTTACTAACTTTGTATGCAGCAAATTAGGAAGGTATGTTCCAAACGATAAGACAATATCTGACGGATAATTGGTGGACATTGCCATTGTATATGGGAGCATGCTTGCTGATCCTTAGCATCTGTTTCTTCTTCGCCCCATCGTTTGTCGAAGAAATCTTTTCGATAGTTCTCCTGTTAGTTATCGTCGCCCTGGTTGCTTCATGGGTCTTCCTGATCAGGGACAAAAGAGGGAAAACAGTACTTCTGTCTGTCGCTATGTCAATAGGCGTTCTTGTGGTGACAGGGCCGATATCAATGATTGGTGCAATGAATGGTCCGGACGGGTTTGGCCGAGATCATACAATACCCGAGGGAATAGAGTATAATATTCCTTTGAACAATCAACAGGACAGAACTTATCAGAATGTCCTGGAGGAAGCCACAGTGGATAGCCTTGACAGGAACACATATCTCCAAATATGGGAGGGAGAATTCGAGGGAGGAATATATCAATATGACTTTTACTATACGGGCCTGGCGAAAGGCGTCATATTCCTCAGGTGTTATGAGATCACCCAAAACGAGCCTTTATCTGAAAACATGGTGGACAAGAAGTCCAATATTTCGGAATGTTCCAAAGTTCCGATAGAGAAGTCCGATGAATTCAAGCAATATGTAAAAAAGAAAAGGTTCACCATATATGAAGGAGACTGGGGTGACTATTATGCCGCAAGGATAGAGGTTTGGCATAGAGAAGCCGCTACCGGGAAAGAAACGAAATTAACTGAAAAAATATATCGGGTTCAGGGATGGATGAGATAATATCTGATAGAAATGGCAAGACCAAGTGTTGCTTGTGGAAGGGAAGACTGTTGCAGCTTCTGTTTCTCATCATGCTTTTGGCGACTTCTTGTTGCCACACCCAACCGGGCCGTTTTGAAGACAAGGTTAGAAACAGCGAAATTAATACATTGCTGACGGGGCTTTTGGATTATTATCGCCAAACCCACTACTCGCTACCTGATGATTATGCTGAGTTCTATTCCTTTTTGGAGGATTATAAACAGAATGTACCAGAGGAGTTTTCTGAACTGGAATTCTTCACGGGTACTGACATCTTGAAAAAATTTGCTCCGAATAAAATAGAGTCCCTGTTTTATAAAGATTCTGCTTTCATCCTCGTGCATGATTTCAGTCATCCGACGGGCAGCATTGTCAAGGGCAGTCAATTCTACCGTTTTGAGCATTATGAGACCTTTTTGGATGAACCAGGTTTCTGGGAGGGTTTCCGTACGGCGGCATTTAACAAAGCTGGCAGATATCTGTTTCGAAACCAATTTGATTATGGTGCGATAGACTCCTGTATTGTCGCCGTACAAAAGGAACACGGTTCATTAGCAACGGATACGGGTTATGTTGTAGCAAACGGAAAAAGTGTGCTGGACAAGATACTGGTTCAAACGGAATGCCCTGTCAGGGCAATCGTGTTATACAATGCACGGCTTCATTCTCTGGAAGTTGTTTCACGCATCCCATCTTCCGACACGCCGATCCCGGATGAGTGTTCCAAATACTTGCAAAAGGTTAAGGATGCTCTGAGTACAATACAAATGGATAATCCAGCGCCAGAATACATAATTATCCCGTTGGTCTTATATAATTGATTACCAATTGTTTTTACCGATGAAGAAGATTACTTCCATTCTCGTTCTTAGCCTGATCTCCTTTGCGCTTTTGGCACAAAACCGCTTTTCTTATTCAGTGGAAGTTGCTGCCGGAGCCGGTATCGGGAAGGGCCCCCTCTTCACCATTACCCCGGAGTTTGTTGCACAATATGATCTTGGGAGAGGTTTCAATTTTGGCGCTGGGGCGGGAATGCGCATCTCCAAGCCCTGCCTTCAGTATATTACCAATAATGGAAACAAGAGCCGGTCTTTCTGCAACGAACAGGATGTCCCGCTATTCCTGCGTTTTGGATATGGTAAAGAGAAACTATTCGCCAATTTGGATGCCGGCTATTCAATAGGTGTATTGTCTTATTACAGCGCCAACTGGATACCTGGCGGTAAGAAGAAACCTTGCTATAATGGGTTCTTTGTTGAGCCCCAACTGGGCTGGAGAATAGGAAGAAGAAGCGCCTTGTCGCTCGGCCTTCTATTGCAGCAAAGCGCCATCGTGAACCGCGTCACAACAGATAGTGGAACACCTGACACTCCATCTTATTCTACCAGAACCGACGTTCAAGGACAGAACGTCTTCACTCCCGCCATAACGCTACGATACGGCTTCCTTTTTTAAGTTGAGCCAGTTTCGACGCGACGACGCTGTGGGGTGGTTCACGGTGTCGTCGCGGCCGGGTTTGGGGCGAAAATGGCCGAAAATGCGACGCGACGACAATGTGAGAATGCTCAGAGTGTCGTCGCGGCAAAAGAATGTGTGTGTGGGGCGGGGGCCGGTTATTTCTTGGTTTGTGGCTCCTCAGGGGTGACTTCTTCGGCTTCGTAGCCGAGTTTGACGATGGCGGCGGCCAGTTTTTCCTTGTCGGTCTTGGCGGCGTCGTACTTGATCCAGACGGTGCGGTCGTCGAGGTTGACCTTCATGTCCTTGATGCCTTTCTCATAAGGGAGGTTGGCTTCGACTTTCTTGACGCAGTTCTTGCAGTCGATGGTGGTGACGAAGGTCACTTCCTGGATGTTGGCGTTCTTCTTCTGTTTCTTGTCCTGTGCCAGGGCGGTGGTGGCGGTGCCGGCGACGAGCAGCAGGGCCATCAGGAGGGTGAAAAGGCGTTTCATATCGAAAGGGTTTTAAAGATTAGACTGTTTTATTTCCATAAAGTATAACGGAGGCCGAGGTAGAATTTGGTGCCCATCAGGGGACCCCAGACGTTGCTGGCGTCGAAAACCTCGCTGGCCGTAGGCATCCGGTAGATATCGGTTGATGCCCCGTCAAGCCATACATTGTAGTTGGGGCTGAAAGGATGGTCGGCGCAGATGATGGCGTCGTGCTGACGGAAGCCCAGGATGTTTTCTACGCCGGCATAGACGTCGATGCCTTTGAACTTGCGGGTGATCTGGGCGTAGAGCATCGGAAAGACCGGGGAGGTCTCCATCTCCCAGACCTGGGCGGCATACTTCGGCAGGCGCATCGGGCCGTTGATCTGGGCGGTGAAGTCGAAGGTCCATTTGCTCATGGCCGTGGCGTACTGCATGTTGAGCACGCCTTTGTAGCGACTGGTCATCGGGCGTTCCACCAGGCCCTTGTCGCGCAGCGTCACCTTTGCGTCGGTGTAGCGGAAGGTGGCGGTTATGTTGAAGCGCTCCAGCGGGTTGACGGAGAAATCCACCTGATAGGTATTGGTGTAGGATTTTCCGTCGAGATTGTAGAAAGCGATGCCGAGGGGAGAGGAGGTCTCCGGGTCGACGATCACCTGCCGGTTGAAATCGTTGCGGAAGTAGTCGAAACTCAGGTAAGTGTCGGTGTCCTCCGCGCCGAAGGGCAGGTAGAAGGTCACGTTGCCGCCCCAGGTCCAGGCGTCCTCCAGCAGGTCGAGGTCGCTCAACTGCATATCCGGTGCAAAGAAATCCTTTCCGGTCGAGAAGATGCCGAGATTGTCGGTAAAGATGTTGGCGGTGCGGTAGCCGCGGCCGCCCAGGGCACGCAGCGTCACCCAGTCGGCCGGCGCCCAGCGGACGTTGGCGCGGGGTGCGAAGAGCCAGCCGTGGAGGGAATTGTATTGCAGATTCAGGCCGCCCACGAACGTGAAGCTGTCACCGGGCGTGAGGGTGTATTCGGCAAATCCCGAAATGGCATTCTCGAGGCGGCTGAAGTCTTCCCGGGGATTATGGTAAGAAGACAGCGGATCCTGATACTGTCCGTACACCTGGTTGAGATCGTCGAACTGCCAGGTGGCTCCAAATTCAACCTTGTGGGTCTCGTTGATTTCGTTCTGGTAGATCAGATTGGCAAAAGCGGAATTCTGTCTGGCGTCATACTCTTTCATGCCGAAGAAGGCATCGAATTCGTGATGGTTGAAATCCGCCACCAGTGCGATGTTGGCGGTGTTCTCCTCGTTGAGGGGCACACCGATCTTGAAGTAGCCGTTGATGCCGCGGTTCTTGATGTTGGAGCCCCAGATCCCGTTCCGTACGTTGACGGTGTTGTCTTTGGTGGCGTTCATCTGGCCGCCGAGGCGGTCGTCGTTGATAAAGCGGCCGCCGAAGCGGATCTGCATACCGCTCGGGGCGTAATAGAGCCAGCGGCTGGTGAAGTTCAGCTGCAGGTCTTCCGGCTCGTCGCGGAAGCCGTCCTGGTTGTGGTCCATCTTCGAGGCGGTGCCGCCCACGTGGGCCATGTTGATCACGCTCCACTTCTCGTTGAACTGGATGGCCGAGGCGATGTTGCCCTCGAACATGGCGTCGGAACTGCCGTAGAGCTGGATGAAGAGCGGCGTCTCGTCGGTGGGCTTGCGGTGCTCCATGTTGATCTGGCCGGTGATGGCTTCCAGGCCGTTGATTACGGAAGAGGGTCCTTTGGCAATCTGGATGCTCTCCAGCCACTGTCCGGGGACGAACGACATCCCGAAGGGAGCGGCGATGCCGCGCATCACGGGCCGGTTCTCGTCGAGCATCTGGGTGTAGGTGCCGGAGAGGCCGAGGAGTTTGATCTGCCGGGCGCCGGTCACGGCATCGGCGTAGCCGACCGTGACGCTGGCGGAGTTTTCGAAACTCTCGGCCAGGGCGCAGCAGGCCATTTTGCACAGGCCGGCTGCCGTGATGACTTCGGTCTTGATGCTCTTCATCTTGGGCAGGGTGGACTGCATGGCGGTGACCTTCGATTCATCGAGGTCGTTCTCACCGCTCAGATAGAATTTGGCTTCAGCCGTGCCGGGCTCTACCACGACGGTGTCGCGAGTGTAGCCCACGTAAGTGGCTACCAGCGTGGCGCGGTCGGTCAGATTGAGGGAGAACTGGCCGTTGGCATCGGTCTCGATCAGACGGGTCTTCTCCATGTGATAGACCTGGGCGAAGGGAAGCGGTTCGGTCTTTCCGTTGGGATTCTTATAGAAGACGCTTCCGTGCAGCGTCTGTGCAAAGGCCGGGAATGCGGTCAGGCACAGGGAAATAATAATGAGTATTCTTTTCATGAAGTTTCTGTTTGGTGGATGGGATACGTGCATAAGATTCCCGGTCAAGCCGGGAATGACGTACCGCTCAAACCAACCAGACAGAAAGGAGGGGAAGGGATGGTGGCGCTATGGGCGGCGGGGTGTCGCTGATGAGGGCGGGGAGCACGCCGGCCGGTAGCGCTGCCGCGAAGCAGGGGGTTTCCACGATGGCGGGGAGGCCGGAGTCGGGCGTGCCGGTCAGGCGGTCGGCGCCGTTGTCGCTGTCCTGGGCGTCGGTTACGACGAAGACCTCGGTCGAACAGCAGTGGCCGTCGTGATGGTGGTCGTGGTCGGCCTCGTGGCTGTGGTGATGGATGGCCTCGCAAGAGACGTCGCCGATGAGCCATACGAAATGCCGGCTGCCGTCATCGTGGCAGACGTGGATGCCGAAGCCCATATAAGCGAATACATAGGCTGCGGCCATCAACAGGCAGAGGAGGGCTCTGGAGACGCGTTTCATCCGTGCAAAAATAAAGATTAATGCGTATATTTGCAAACTACAATGTGGCAAATCATTATTTATTAGGATATGAAACCTTTCTGGAAAGTCGTTTTCGGCGGGTGCCTCGGCACAATCATCGCCTTCCTCCTGGTCAACCTGATCTTTTTCGGACTCATCGGCTCGCTTGTCTCATCGCTCGGAAAAGAGGAGCAGCCTTCCGTTCCCCGGAATGCCATTCTCAAAATCGATCTCCGGCAGTCCATTCAGGAACAGGGCAAGGAGTCATTCAGTTTCAACCCTCTGGCCGGCAGTGCGAGCATGAGCAGCGGCCTTTCGCTGCTCGACGCCATCCGGGCGCTTGACGCCGCGGCGGAGGATCCCCAGGTCAAATTCGTGTATCTCAAGGCGGATGACATGAACATGGATATCGCCGTGGCCGAAGAGTTCCGCGCCGCGCTGGCCCGTTTCCGCGAGTGCGGCAAGCCCGTCGTCTCCTACAGCCAGGGCCTGTCGGCCGGGAATTACTTTATGGCTTCGGTGGCCGACAAGGTGATCCTCAATGCCTACGGTGACGTCATGATCAACGGTATGAGCTCGCAAATGATGTACTACAAGGATCTGATCGACCAGCTGGGCATCGACATCCAGCTCATCCGGCACGGCAAATACAAGTCGGCTGGCGAACCCTACATCAAGAGCGAGCCGAGCCAGGAGAACAAGGAACAGTATGAGACGATGCTCGGCACGATCTGGGGCATGATGGCCGACGCGATCGCCTCTTCGCGCGATTTCACCGCGGAGCAGTTCAACGAGTGGATCGACAATCTTTCCATCAGCAACGCTGAAGCGGCCAAGGAAAAGGGACTGGTCGACGAACTCTGGTACGACGACCAGGTGCGCGACTACTTCTGCACGCTGTGCGACGTGAAAAAGACCAAGGACCTGAAATACGTTTCCCTGAAAGACTATGCAGCTGCCCGGGTCAAGTCGAACCTGCGGGCCAAGGAGAAGATCGCCGTGATCTATGCGGACGGCGAGATCGTGATGGACGACCACGGCAACGGCAACATCGGCAACAACTTCGCGAAAGAGATCGCCAAGGCACGGCAGGATTCCTCCGTCAAGGCCGTGGTCTTCCGCGTCAACAGCCCGGGCGGCAGCGTCCAGGCTTCCGCCGCCATCGAGCGGGAAATCGCGCTGCTCAAGGAGTGCAAGCCTGTGGTTGCCAGCTACGGCGGCTATGCCGCATCGGGCGGCTACTGGATCAGCTGCGGTGCCGACAAGATCTTCTCCGACAAGAGCACGCTCACCGGTTCGATCGGTGTCTTCGGCCTGATTCCGAGCTTCGGCAAGGCTCTCAGGAAGAACGTGCACCTGAACGTATATGAAGTGTCCACGCACAAGCACGGAGCGCTGGCCACGGGTATGTCGCCGCTCGATCCTGAGGAAGAGGCGATGATGCAGAAGCAGATCGACGCCACGTACGAAGACTTCGTCAGCCGCGTGGCGGCCGGCCGCGGTCTGACGACCGAAGCGGTCGACGAGATTGCGCAGGGCCGTGTCTGGGCCGGCGGCGACGCCATCAAGATCGGCCTGGTCGACGAACTCGGCGGCCTGACCGACGCCATCCGCTACGCCGCCTCGATGGCTTCGCTGGAAAACTACCGGCTCGTAACGTATCCCGCTGTCGTCCCGATGTACAACCAGCTCCTGTCTTCGATGAATGAAACCGGTACGGAGCAGGATATCCGCACCGATGCCGTCGGTGTGGCGGAGCGAACGGCCGGCTGGCTCCTTGGCCTGGATGGCCCGGAAATTGCCGCACGTATGCCTGAAATTACGTTCAACCTTAAATAACGGCGTCATGAAACACTTGAGAATCACATTGCTGGCGATTGCAGCACTGCTCATGGTGCTGCCGGCCGGCGCCCAGAACCGGGGCAAGACCTGGTACGTAAGCCAGGCCACCGGTTCGAACCGCAACGACGGTTCGAAGGGTAATCCTGTCAAGAACATCCAGAAGGCCATCGACATGGCCGCTACGGGCGACGTGATCAACGTCGCCGAAGGCAATTATTACGGATTGCTGAATTCCGGTAATATCAAGATCAACAAGGGTGTATCGATCATCGGCGGCTGGTCGGCCGACTTCTCCGAGCGGGATGTCCTGGGCCACCGCACCTACATCCAGCCCACCGCCACCTCCAACGGTTCGGCGCAGGGGCAGGGGACGATCCAGATCAACGTCATGCAGACCGGCACGCTGGTCGAACTGGACGGTCTGATCATGGACCGCGGCAACTCGATTGCTTACAACCCGCGCGGGGAAGGCAAGCCGGAGGGCGTTGAGACGGCCATGATGCAGCCTATCGGCTCGTCGGGTGTCGGCGCTCCGGGTGTCCCGGAAGCCCAGGTCTATACGACCGAGACGGCCATCGTCTATATCAACACCGGTTCGAAATGCGACGTGACGATCCGCAACTGCGCATTCCTCAACGGACCGAACTTCGGCCTGCTCGGATCGACCTTCGCCACGAAGATCATCGTGGACAACTGCATCTTCGTCAACATCCGCATGGCGGCTGTCGAACTGCGGGGCGCCTCGGCCGCGATGAACAGCAAGACGTACTTCACCAACAACACCGTACTCTTCACCTGGTCGCGCCTGAAAGACCTCAGCGATATGGGTTACGGCTACCGTTATCTGCCCAAGATGGACAGCTATCTGGACCACAACATCATCGGCTGCAGCGTCTTCGCCGGCCTCGACCGCACCCACGTGGACAGCCCGGCCTCCAAGGAGGCGGAACGTGTGACCACCTGTGAGAACACGCTCTTCTTCCTGAACCGGCAGGCGGACCTCACCCTTCCCGGCGGCGGCATGTTCCTGCGCGTCAACGTAAAGGACTTCGACGATGTGGAACAGCTGGCCGAAGAGGACGACAACAAGGAAGTCACCGATCCGGCCATTTTCCAGGGCAAGATCAACCAGGCTTACCTGAAAGGATTCCTCGGAGCGACCTATTCCGAGAAACTGTCCTACGACCCGAATTCTTCCAACAATACCTTCCGGCAGGCGATGGGCATGAATATGACCGGCACGATGCAGTCGAAGGTCACGATGTTCGCCAACCACTATCCGGTGGAGGATGCGCTGAAGCTCTTCGGCGCTGTTCCGGGCTATGGCGCCCAAATGCCTAAATAGGATTGATAATAATAAATGAAAAGACTGTTCCTTCTGCTTGTTTCTTTTCTGGCCTTCCTGCCGCTCCGTGCGGAGGAGACCTGGGTGCGTGTCAACCTGTCGGGCTATCTGCCCTATGATCTGAAAGTTGCGGTGGCCATCTCGCAGGATGCCGCTACGACGGGTGTTTTTGAAGTCCGTGACGCCCTCACCGACGAAGCTGTCCTCAAGGGACAGGGCCGTGCCGCGGACGCCTCGAAATGGGCACTTGCCAGTGCCTGGCGGCTCGATTTCTCCGGGCTTCAGACGCCCGGCTCCTATTACATCGTTTGCGACGGAGCGACTTCGCCGGTCTTCCGCATCGGTGCGGACGTCTATGACTCCGCAGCCGATTTCCTGCTGACCTATATGCGCCAGCAGCGTTGCGGCGACAATCCCTACAACGACCACCTGTGCCATCAGGATGACGGCTACATCGTGTACCATCCCACCCGGACGGGCGAGCATATCGACGTTACGGGCGGCTGGCACGACGCCACCGACTATCTCCAGTATATGACCACGACCTCCACGTCAATCTATCACATGGCCTTCGCCTGGAAATATACGGAAGACAAATCTGTGTTCCACGACTGCTATGACGCAACCGGCCGTCCGGGTGCCAACGGTATCCCCGACATCCTCGACGAGGTGAAATGGGGTCTCGACTGGCTCGACAAGATGAATCCGGCGCCGCGCGAGATGTACTACCAGATCGCCGACGACCGTGATCACGCCGGTATGCGGCTGCCGTATCTCGATTCGGTGGATTATGGCTATGGTCCCGGCAAGGGCCGTCCCGTGTACTTTGTCACGGGCAAGCCGCAGATTGCCGGAAACAAGGTCAACCGGACAACCGGCGTCTCTTCGGCGGCCGGCAAGTTCGCCTCGACCTTTGCGCTGGGTGCGGATGTCATCCGCAAATGGTATCCCGAGTTTGCAGCCAAGATCGAAGGTAAAGTACAGGATGCCTGGGATTTCGCCCTGGAATTTCCCGGCAATACCCAGACGGCGTGTGTGATTTCGCCCTATTTCTATGAAGAAGACACCTGGGTGGACGACGTCGAACTGGCGGCGGCTACGCAGTACGCCCTCGGCAAAGGCGGGGACTGGAAGCAGAAGGCCGCCTATTGGGGCGAACTGGAACCCGTGTCTCCCTGGATGGAACGCGGCCGCGGCCCCGGCAAGGAGTATCATCACTACCAGTGGTATCCTTTCATCAACCTGGGCCACTGGCTTCTGGCAACGAGCGACGACGAGGCCGTCAGCGCCGAGTTCGCCGGCTATATGCGTCAGGGCCTGCAGGATTTGCGCGACAGGGCGGGCGACGACCCGTTCTTGCACGGCGTACCGTATCTGTGGTGCTCCAATAACTTGACTTCCGCTGCCGTGACGCAAGCCCGTCTCTATGAGATGGCCACGGGCGACGCTTCGTTCCGCGAGATGGAAGCGGCGCTGCGCGACTGGCTCTTCGGCTGCAACCCGTGGGGCACTTCGATGATCTGCGGCTGGCCTGTCGCTGAAATGCCGGGTTACGATTATCCTACCGACCCGCACTCCTCTTACGTGAAGGTCAATGGCGACCTGCCGCTTGGCGGTCTGATCGACGGCCCGATCTACAATACGCTCTTCCTGGAGCGGGCCGGCGCTGCGCTGACCCGCCCCGACGATTTCGAGGCGCTGAACAACGGTATCGCCGTCTATCACGATGATATCGGCGACTATGCCAGCAACGAGCCCACGATGGACGGTACGGCCGGCCTGACCTGGTATTTCGCGCAGCTTGAACAGGAAGGTCACCAGTACAACTGTGAGAAAGACCGTTACGGCACGATTGTTCGCGTGAATCCCGACAAGAAGGTCGTCTATCTGTGCTTCACGGCCGACGAGAACTTCAACGGTGCGGAGAAGATCCTCCAGACACTGAAGAAGCGGAAGATCAAAGGCAATTTCTTCCTTACCGGCAATTGTCTGCGGTATAAGCCCAACCAGGATGTGGTCCGCCGCATCGTGGATGAAGGCCACTACGTGGGCGGGCATTCGGACAAGCATGTGCTCTATTGTGACTGGGGTGCCGAGCGGCCCAATCTGATGAGCGCCGACAGCATCATCAGCGACCTGAAGGCCAACTATGCCGAACTGGCGAAGTTCGGCGTGAATCGCGAAGACGCACGCTGGTTCCTGCCTCCGTATGAGCACTACAACGCGTTCAGCGTGGGTATCCTCGAATCGATGGGTGTCCGCGTGGTAAACTACACGCCGGGTATCGGCACGCCCGCCGACTACACGACGCCGGACATGCCGAGCTACAAGAAGGCACAGACGCTTATCGACGGGCTCTGGAAGTTCGAAAAGGAGAAGGGACTGGACGGCGCATTGCTGCTCATCCATCCGGGCATCCATCCGGACCGTCCGGACGGCGAGCGCCTCTACAACCGGCTCGACGAGATCATCCGTTATTTAAAGAAGAAAGGGTACCGCTTTGACAGACTTCCTTAAGAATTTCTTCGATTTTTCGAACCTGCTCACCTTCAGCATCGACATGGTGCTCGTGCTGCTCATCGGCTATGTGGTGGGACGCGAGCGTCACGAGGCGGGCAAGACGATGGGGGAACGGTCGACCATCATCCTGATCATCGGCTCCTATCTGTTCGCCTACGCTTCGCTTCGCTGCGGAATCGACCATAGCCGTGTCATCGCGCAGATTGTCACGGGTGTGGGTTTCATCGGAGCGGGCATCATCTTCAAGAAAGGAGAGAAAGACATTTTCAACCTGACGACGGCCATCCTTGTCTGGACGGTCGCCGCGCTCGGCGTGCTGGTCGGTATCGGCTTGCGCGTGGAGGCACTGCTGGCCGCCCTGGTGGTCTATTTGGTGCTGCGTGTGCGCAGGCGCAGGGACAGGAAAGCCAAGCAACAGTCACAAGACCAGACAGCAGACAATGTATAAGATTACCCGAAAAGCCATGCTGACGCCGACCATCTGCCTGATGGACGTCGAGGCTCCCCGCCTGGCTGCTTCAGCACAGCCGGGCCAGTTCCTGATCGTGCGGGCACGGGAGGAAGGAGAAAGGATTCCCCTGACCATCTGCGACTATGACAGGGAACAGGGGACGGTCACCATCGTGACCCAGATCGTCGGCGCCTCAAGCCGCCTGATCTGTGCCCTGGAAGAAGGCGATTGTTTCACCGACGTTGTGGGCCCGCTGGGCTGCCCGTCCGATTTCGTAGAGCTGCCTGACGGAGCCTTGAAAGGCAGCCGCTACTTGTTTGTAGCCGGCGGCTTGGGTACGGCGCCCGTCTATCCGCAAGCCAAGTACCTGCATGAGCGGGGTGCATACGTCGATGTGGTTGTCGGTGCCAAGACGGCGGATTTGTTGATCCTGCGCGAGGAGATGTCGGCGGTCTGTGACAATCTGTATGTCTGTACGGATGACGGCTCGGAAGGGCATCACGGCCTGGTGACGGAAAAAGTCAAGCTCCTGCTGGCCGAAGGACAGCATTACGACCAGGCGGTCGCCATCGGTCCGATGATTATGATGAAGTTCGTGGCGCTGACCCTGCGGGAGTCGGGTATTCCATTGACAGTCAGTCTCAATACGCTGATGGTCGATGGCACCGGTATGTGTGGATGCTGCCGCATCACCGTAGGCGGGAAAGTGCGGTTCGCCTGCGTCGAAGGACCTGAATTCGACGCTTATCAGGTGGACTTCGACGAGGCCCTGCGCCGCCAGACGATCTACCGGCCGCAGGAACAGGAGGCCGATCACAAATGCAAAATCGGGAGGAACTGAAGATGGCAGAGAAGACAGGACGTGTTCCCGTGCGGGAACAGGACCCGAAGGTCCGGGCCGGCAATTTCGAAGAAGTTTGCTACGGCTACAATGAAGAAGAGGCGCTGCTGGAAGCTTCCCGCTGCCTGAATTGCCGCAATCCGCGTTGCGTGCAGCATTGCCCGGTAGGTATCCGGATTCCGGAATTCATCGCGCAGGTCCGTGCCGGCGCTTTCCAGGAAGCGGCGCGGGTAATTGCGCGCGACAGCTCGCTCCCTGCCGTCTGCGGGCGTGTCTGTCCGCAGGAAACGCAATGCGAAGGCAGCTGCATCCTGGGCGTCAAGGGTGAGCCGGTAGCCATCGGCAAGCTGGAACGTTTCGTGGCCGACTGGAGCCGGGCCCAAGGAGGAGTTCCTGTGGAAAAGGCGCCGTCCAACGGCATCAAGGTGGCGATCGTGGGCAGTGGCCCGTCCGGGCTCGCCTGCGCCAGCGATTTGGCGAAGTTGGGCTACGACGTTACGATTTTCGAGGTGCTCCATAAACCCGGTGGCGTGCTTCAGTATGGTATTCCCGAATTCCGTCTGCCGAAGCAGCGGGTCGTGGAGCCGGAGATCGACAGCGTCCGGGCCCTCGGCGTAAAAATCGAAACCAATGTGGTGGTGGGTCGTACGATCACCATCGACGAGTTGTTCGACTGTGAGGGATTCAAGGCGGTCTTTGTCGGATCCGGAGCCGGATTGCCCCGTTTCATGGGTATCCCCGGCGAGAGCCTGAACGGCGTTTTTTCGGCCAACGAGTTCCTGACGCGGAGCAATCTGATGCGGGCTTTCGATCCTTCGAGCGATACACCGATCTTCGTCGGGAAGCGGGTCGCCGTGGTCGGTGGCGGCAACGTCGCCATGGACGCGGCGCGCACGGCCCTGCGTCTGGGATCGCAGGTGACCATCGTCTACCGCCGTACGGAGAAGGAACTTCCGGCCCGCGCTGAAGAAGTGCATCATGCGTTGGAAGAGGGCATCGTTTTCCGGATGTTGACCAATCCCGTCGAGATCCTGGGTGACGAGAAAGGCTGGGTAAACGCCTTGCGCTGCATCCAGATGGAACTGGGTGAGCCCGACGCCAGCGGCCGTCGCAGTCCGATTCCGATCAAGGATTCCGAATTCGAAATTCCCGTCGATGCGGTGATCATGGCCCTTGGAACGTCGCCCAACCCGCTGATAGCCAAGACAACGAAAGGTCTTGAAACGGAGCGCCACGGCTGCATCTTGGCCGACGAGTCCGGTGCGACCAGCCGTCCTGGCGTCTTCGCCGGCGGCGACGCCGTCACCGGCGCCGCCACGGTCATCCTGGCCATGGGCGCCGGCCGCCGCGCCGCCGCTGCCATTGATGCTTACCTCCGCCCCTAACAGGGTGTCTCACAATTATTTTTACGGCCGGACGCAACATTCCGACCGTTTCTGCATCTATATAGTGTACCGTAAAACGATTGAATGATGAAAAAGGTTGCACTTTTCTTTTGCACGTGCTTGATGATGCTTCTTCCGATGGCTTGCAGCGACATCAATGCGGATGGCCCGGTGGATACCAAAGTCGATGCCGGCTTGATGAAAAACTGGGCTTTTTGGGAGAATCTGATTGACAAGACCAAGACCAATCAGTATATCCCCACCGTTTTCTGCCACGAGTGGGAATTCGTTTCCACCGAACTGGAACGCTGGGAAGGCGGTCAGCTTGTGGAAATGAAAAAAGTGGACAATGTCTTTCCTTATCGTAAGCTGAAAATCCTGAAGAACGGGAGTATGAGCGCCGACGGCATGGGCGGAGTCTGGGATTACCGATACAACAACCTGATGATCGACGTCAGTACCTCCGGCGGCAGCAACTATCTGTACCAGGTAATCGAGGTAAAGGGCGGAAAAATGATTCTTCGGGAAGAGGAGTACAGCATCGGAGGCCCGATTGTCACTTTCCTCCAAGATCCGATGGGAAGGCATTACTTCTGCCGCTACACCTATGTCAAAAAATAAATCGTTAGCGTCATGAAACGCAGCAAGTCTTTCTGCTTTCTGCTGGCGCTCCTGCTGACGGTTACGGCTTGTGATTGGAATCCCGTCGTCATCACCCTGCACGTCGAAGACGCGGAAGGCCACAACCGGCTGGACCCCACATCTGAGTTTTTTATCGGCGGGGACATCTCCGCCATCTATGACCAGAAGTTCTATCCGGTGGAGATTCTGGGCGGTCCGGAAACGAAAACATATATGCCCCGGTTCTTCGGCCTCGAGCTCCGTCCCGACAGGAATTACGGCTGGTACCTGGTCTTCGGCGAATTCGAGGGCTCCGAAGGACAAGATATCTCCATTACGCTGGTCTGGCCCGACGGCACTACCGACGAGATCCAATGCAAACACACCGTCGCCACACCCCTGGCCGTTTCCACACGATACAAACTCAACGGGAAGAAGGTCTCCCCGCCGATCACCCTCGTCAAATAGCTGGAAGAGGGCTTATTCCGGTTTGACGTAGCGGTCGCCGGTCTGGGCCTTGACGGCTTCGATGAAAGCGGGTGCGTAGGCGGGCGGAGTGGCGCGGCCGCGGACGAACACGCCGTTCTCGCTGGGCATCATGCTCTGGTCGTTATGCTTGACAATGAGGAACTTGGCCAGCTTGTCCCAGCGTTTCATCATCTTATCCGTGTAGGCTTCCGTCTTGGCGGTCAGGAAGGCGGCACGTTCACCGGGGGTCATCTTCGAAGCTTGCTCTTCGACGGCTTTCTGGTCCTCGGCATAATAGTCTTCCAGTTCTTTCTGGGCGTCGCGAAGGTCACCGATCATGGCGCTCCAGCGCGGATACACCATGTTGGCCACGAAGTTGTTCATCCAGAATGCGCTTTCCGTGCTGAATTCCCGGATGTCGTTGTTTTCACGACGGAACGGTTCCGGAACGCGGGTGATGCCGCAGTAAACCGGCACGTAGGCCACCATCGTGGCGTCGTCCATATTGAAATAGGTTACGCCGCCAACGGCATCAGGCAGCCAGGAACGCATCTGGCAGACCATCGTCATACCACTCTGCTGGCAGCCGATAGGACGCTCGCGGAACATGGCGGTGGAGTCGCTGCTGAAGAAGTTGACGGGCTGGTTGCGATAGGGTGAGGCCCAGGGACCGGCGCTCACGTCGGCCGTCATGTCGAGGGCGGTGCCTTCATAGTGGTCACGCATGTCGTCCATCAGTTCGCGGACCGAGATGGGAGCCTTCGGCTTGATCCAGAGCGGCAGGTGGTCGCAGACATCGGTATGTCCGTTGATGAACGGCAGGTAGGCATCCATCTCGGCCGTATCGTAGTGGTGGCGGAAAAAGCTCCAGACACGTGCTTCGCAGTAACGGATGGTGCTGAAATCGAGCGGACCGTAAGCTTCACGGAAGCTGAAATCGGCATCGCTTCCCTGATAGAGTCCCAGTTCACGGGCCAGGGAGATGACGTCCTTGGCATACATGCAGACACCTTCGATTTCGCAGAAAGGTTTCTTCTTGTCCACTTTCCTGACCTGGGGGAACTGCTGGATGCGGCTCGAGTTGGCGTAGGCGCAGACGCAGTCGTCCGGAACGCGGAGCGCTACCCAGACAGCACCCTTGCGGCCGGGGCCCTTGCCGACGATCTCCATGATCCAGGCTTCATCCTTGTCGCAGATGGCGAACGACTCACCGGAGCTGGAATAGCCGTATTCGCTGACCAGTTCGTTGATGACGGCGATGGCTTCGCGGGCTGTCGTGCTGCGCTTCAGGGTGATGTCCATCAGGGTGAAATAGTCGAAATAGCCTTCGCGGTTGACCAGCTCCCGGCGGCCGCCCCAGGTGGTTTCGACAATGGTTACCTGATTCTCGTTCATCAGACCTACGACGCCGTAGGTATAAGGTGCTTCCTTGACCAGTTTCTCACCGGTCTGCGGGCCCCAGCCCCGGATGGCGATCATGTCGCCTTCCGCGTGACGGCCGGGAGCGGAGAAGCTCAGCGGCATGAGGAAGCCGAAGCTGTCGCAGTTGTAGGTACACATCACGCTTCCGTCCGCGGAAGCTTTCTTGCCGACGATCAGGTTCGTACAGGCGAACGCGGCCACCGCTGAGCAGAGCAGGATGACCGAAAGGATCAGCTTTTTCATGGTATGATCGGTTTTGGGTTGTTGCTAGGACAGGGCGGCTGCCAGGTCGCCTTTGGCGACGCGGCGCTGCTCCCCGGTGGCCAGGTTCTTGAGCGTCACGGTGCCTTCGGCTACTTCCTGGTCGCCCACGATGGCCAGATAGGGGATACCCTTTCGGTCGGCATATTCGAACTGTTTCTTGAGTTTGGCCGAGTCGGGATAGATCTCACAGGCGAAGCCGGCTTTGCGCAGGGCCGCGGCTACCGGTACCGAGTAGGCCACTTCCCGTTCGCCCATATTGGTGAAGAGCACCGTGGCTGCCGCCGCGGCATCTTTCGGGAAGAGATCAAGGCCGCAGAGCACGTCGTAAATGCGGTCGGCGCCGAAGCTGATGCCCACGCCCGAGGTGTTGGGCAGACCGAAGATACCGGTCAGGTCGTCGTAGCGTCCGCCGCCGCAGATGCTGCCGATGGCGAAGTCGAGTGCCTTGACTTCGAAAATGGCGCCGGTATAGTAGTTCAGGCCGCGCGCCAGCGAAAGGTCGAGTTCGACGGCCTGGCTGATGCCGGCTCCGTCGATCAGGGAGAACAGCGTTCCGATTTCCTCCAGGCCCTTGAGGCCGGTTTCGGAGGCGGCGAGCAGTTCCCGCATCCTGGCCAGTTTCTCAGCGGTCGTGCCGGAGAGCGTCAGGACGGGCTCGATGACGGCAATCGCCTGCTCGGTGAGGCCTTTTTCCGTAAGCTCCTGCTTGACGGCGTCGAGTCCGATCTTGTCGATCTTGTCGATGGCTACGGTGATGTCGACCAGCTTGTCCGGCTGGCCCGAAACTTCGGCCAGGCCGGCCAGGATCTTCCGGTTGTTGAGCTTGATGACCACGCGGATCCCCATCTGTCCGAAAACGTCGTCCACCATCTGGACCAGTTCCAGTTCGTTCAGGAGCGACTTGCTGCCGATCACATCGACGTCGCACTGGTAGAACTCGCGGTAGCGGCCTTTCTGCGGACGGTCGGCGCGCCAGACCGGCTGGATCTGGTATCGCTTGAAGGGGAAGGCGATCTCGTTCTGGTGCTGGACCACGAAACGGGCGAAAGGAACGGTCAGGTCGTAGCGCAGGCCTTTTTCCGGTGCAAGGGCGGCTTTCTCACCGCTGTTCTGGATCCGGAACAGGAGTTTGTCTCCCTCCTCGCCGTATTTGCCCAGCAGCGTGCTGAGATTCTCCATCGAAGGGGTCTCGATGCACTGGTAGCCATATTTGCGGAAAACGCTTCTGACGATGTTGAAAATATAGTTGCGGCCCACCATTTCGGCCGGACCGAAATCTCTGGTGCCTTTGGGAATAGACGGTTTCTGTGCCATGTTTGTGCAGGATTGAACTCACAAAGTTAAAATAATTTGTCCAACGTGAGCGGATTGTTGCTACTTTTGCCGCGCTAATAACCTAAAAGTATCTGTATTATGAAAAAGATTGCACTCATCAGCATCATCGCTTGCCTGGGTCTTTTCGCTTCCTGCAAGAACGAGCAGAAGGCTGAAGCCGCTCCTCAGCAGGATGCCGTGAAAGAATCCGTTGAGAAGGTTGGTGAAGTTTCCGAAGAAGCTGCCCAGAAAGTGGGTGACGCCCTGAAGGAAGCCGGCGAAGCCGTGAAAGAGGCCGCCGAAGCCACCAAGGATGCCGCAGAGAAAACCGCCGAGGAAGTCAAGAAGGAAATCAACAAGAAGTAATTTCCCCCTCGCAACAACTGCAAAAAAAAGCGACTGAAAATTCAGCCGCCTTTTTTTTATTGATAGATGGAGACCGGGATCCGCCCTTCGGGTGTGATCAGCGGTCGGGTCGCATCTTTTTCTGCAGCCAGGCGTCGTACGTGGGCTTCGTAGCGTTCGTAGGTGACGCCGTCGATCAGGACCCTGTCGTCGTCCAGGAACTTGATGTCCTTGCCTTCCCCGTACTCACCAGTGCCGCGGCCGGCCTCGTTCTTGATTTCGAAGTAGATTTTCTTGTCCTTGATGTAATACTTCAAGGCACGGCTGGTTTCGTAGTCGAGGTTCCGGATGGAGATGTATTGGAAGGTTTTGTGGTCTTTGGCGAAGGAGAGGGCGTCGAAATACCAGACGTCGTCGTACTTGAGGCTCGGATCGGTCTTGTTGGTGAAGGTGATGAAAAGTCCGCCGCGCGCACCGAGGTCATTGTCCCAGGAGGCGGTGAAGTAGCCGTCATCGAAGGTGCCCGTTGCATGGATGGGCCACCAGTCATCGGCGAGGTTGCGTTTGATGGTGGTGTCGGCGCAGCTGCTCAGAAACAGGACGGCAGAAAGGATGGCAAGCAGGTTGAATGTCTTGAAATGCATGATCTTCACGTAAAGGTTTCTCTTGCAAATATACAAAATAATGCCAATCTTTGTGTGTCACACCAAATGATTTTGCTATGCAGCACAACTTCTCTTCCTTGATGCTTTGCTTCTTCGCGCTGGCACTGACCGGTGCCTGCGGCACGGCGGAGCGTGCAACCCGTGAACCCCTCGTTTCTCCGAGCGACGAAGTGGTTGACATCGGCTACGAAAACGCCCGTAAAGGTGACCTTTCCTACTCCGTGTCCTCCGTCAAACCGGGGAAAGAAGATATGGTCTATTCCAATATGTACGATTATCTTCGCGGTCGCGTGGCCGGCGTTGAGGTGGGCCCTGACAATACGCCTTCCTCCGTCCGGATCCGGGGCGTGAATTCCATCAACGCTTCCACGGCACCGCTGGTGCTGGTCGACGGCATGGAGTCGGACCTGGGCGCCATCAATCCGTACGACGTGTATTCGGTCTCCGTTTTGAAAGATTCGTCCGCCTCGATCTACGGTGTCCGGGGCGCGAATGGCGTAATCCTGATCACCACCAAGCAGGCCCGCCATCAGAAAGAAGCCGAGTCGGCAGCCCGCAAGAAAGCCCGGGCCGACAAGAAAGCGGCGAGGGCCGCGGCAAAAAAGAAGTAGGTAAAGCGTTTTTTTGTTACTTTTGCAAGTTGATTTTATCCGAAAAAGATGAAAGATAGCTTGTTGAACAAGATTTGCGCAGAATATACCCTTGCCGACGAAGTCAAGGCGCTCGGCATCTATCCCTATTATCGTCCCATTGAATCCGGCCAGGACCCGGTCGTCAAGATGGCCGGAAAAGACGTCCTGATGTTCGGATCGAACTCCTATCTGGGCCTCTCCGACGATCCCCGTCTCAAGGAAGCCGCCATCGAGGCTATCCGGAAATACGGTACCAGCTGCTCGGGCTCCCGTTTCCTGAACGGAACCCTCGATATCCACCTGGCCCTGGAAGAGAAACTGGCCGCGCTGGTCGGCAAGGAAGAAGCCGTGACCTACAGCACGGGTTTCCAGGTGAATCTGGGCGTGGTGTCTTGCCTGGGCTTCAAGGACGGCTATATTTTCCTCGATGCGCTCGACCATGCCTGCATCATCGACGGCAGCCGGCTCTCCTTCAGCCGTGTGCTGAAATTCCCCCACAACGACGTGGAGGCGCTGGAAAAGAAAATGCAGATGGCTCCGCTCGAAGCCCCGAAACTGATCGTGGTCGACGGCGTCTATTCGATGGAAGGCGACATCGCGCCGGTTCCGCAGCTGGTGGAGCTCTGCGAAAAATACAATGCCTCGCTGATGATCGACGATGCCCACGGACTGGGCGTGATGGGCGACCACGGCCGCGGTACGGCCAACCATTTCGGCCTGACCGACAAGGTCGAGCTGATCATGGGCACCTTCTCCAAGTCATTCGGTTCGCTGGGCGGCTTCATCGCCGGCGACCACGAGGTGCTCAACTTCCTCAAGCACAACTCCCGTTCGCTGATCTTCAGCGCCAGCATGCCGCCGGCCAACGTGGCGGCGGTCAGCCGGGCCATCGATATCATGCTTTCCGAGCCGGAACGCCTCGAGCACCTGTGGGCGCTGACCCGTCACGCCCACGCCGAGTTCAAGGCTCGCGGCTTCGACATCGGCCACACCCAGTCGCCGATTATCCCGCTCTTCGTCCGTGACCTGAACAAATGCCTGACGGCCGTGAAGATGGCGCTCGACGAAGGTGTCTTCATCACGCCGGTTATCCCGCCGGCCGTTCCGGAGGATTCGGTCATCGTGCGTTTCGCGCTGATGGCCACGCACAGTTTCGAACAGCTCGACGAAGGCATCGACAAGCTGACGAAGATTTTCCGGAAACTGGAGATTATTCCGTAAGTTCGGATTTATCCCAGAGCACTTCGTTCTGGACGCGGACGCTTTCTTCGTGGATGTCGTTGAAGACAGCCCGGAGGAAGCGTTCCTCCATTCCTTCGTTGCATCCCTTGCGGATCATGTCCTCGATCAGTTCGTCCCAGCGGGTGAGCTGCAGGATGGCGATGTTATGCTCTTTCTTGTACTGGCCAATCATCCGGGAGATGTCCATCCGCGCTTTGAGCAGCGCGATCAGGTTCTCGTCGATCACGTCGATCCGGGCCCTGAGCTGGCCGATATTCTTGCGATAGTCGGCTTCCTGGCTGTCGGCTTCCCGTACGACGATGCGGTCGCCCAGCATCACACGGAGTTCTTCGGGCGTGAGCTGCTGCCTCGCGTCGCTCAACGCGCATTCCGGATGGCAGTGCGTCTCGATCATCAGGCCGTCCAGACCCAGGTCCATGGCCCGCTGGCTCAGTTCCAGGATATAGCGGCGGTCTCCGCCCATATGGGAAGGGTCGGCGAAGAAGGGAAGTTCCGGATAGCGGGACCGCAGTTCGATGGCGATGCGCCAGCCCGGATTGTTGCGGTAGGGGATGGAGCGCATCGCGGAGAAACCGCGGTGCACCACGCCCATTTTCCGGATGCCGGCGCGGCTGAGGCGCTCCAGCGCCCCGATCCACAGGTCGAGGTCCGGATTGATCGGATTCTTCACCAGCACGGGGATGTCGGTTCCCTGCAGTGCGTCGGCGATCTCCTGGACCAGGAACGGATTGGCCGTGGTGCGGGCGCCGATCCAGAGCATGTCGATGCCGTGCTGGAGGCACGCCTCCACGTGATCCTTGCCGGCCACTTCGGTGCAGACGAACATTCCGCACTCCTGCTGGACCTTCTGGAGCCACTTCAGGCCGCGTTTGCCCACGCCCTCGAAGCAGCCCGGATGGGTACGGGGCTTCCAGATGCCCGCGCGGAACATGTGGATGCCGAACGAGGCCAGGCCCCGGGCCGTCTCCAGTACCTGCTCCTCACTTTCTGCGGAGCAGGGCCCCGCGATCACCATAGGTTCAGGGGGCGTGAAAAAGCCCCATTCCGATGCAGGGATCAAATCCAGTTTTTCAGCCATTCGAATTGTCTATTGTTTGGTCTTTGCGGAGTCCGCCGCCGCCTTTTCGGCGGCTTTTTCAGCCCCTTTGTAGCGGGCCAGTTCCACCTGCAGTTCCGTGATGGTCTGGTTGAGGTCCTGAATGGTCTTCAGATAGTGTTCGTTCAGGTCGCGGATCAGCTCGTTCTTGTTGATGGTCTGTACGGCGGCTTCTTCGTGGAAGATGATCTGGTCGCTGTGCAGGCCGTAGCTGAGGGCGTTCTTGAGCAGGACCTGCTTGGCCGTATAGTCGAGCGCTTCGCCGGCCAGGTAGATGTCGAGGGTCTGGTTGCGGCCGTTCAGGTTGATGTCGTGGTCGAAGATGTAGGTGGCCCCGATGGTCTTGTTGTTCTGGATGAAGCGTTCGGCGTTGGTGGTGAAATTGTTGTCGCGGATGGTGCCGATGGCCGTGATGATGCTGGGAATTAACATCAGCACCACGACAGTCGCCGCGATGTGCGAATTGCGCCGGTTCTGTATTTCGTCGCTGGCCGCGCTTTCAAAGCCGAGGAACTTGGTGACCAGGAAGGTGGACAGGGCGATGAAGAAACTGTTGATCAGGAAAAGATAGGCTGCGCCGAAAATGTAGGCGGGCTTGAGGCAGGCGATGCCGAAGCCGACCGTGCAGAGCGGCGGCATCAGGGCCGTGGCGATGGCCACGCCCGCGATGACGGTGCCCCGCTCCTTGCGGGCGTATTCCAGCATGCCGGCCACACCGCCGAACAGGGCGATCAGCACGTCGTAGATGGTGGGGCGGGTGCGGACCAGCAGTTCCGTGGGATTGCTCAGTTTGAGCGGGGTGATCACGAAATAGATGGATGCTACGATGATGCTGATTCCCACCATGATGGCAAAATTCTTGGCGGCGTTCTTGAGCAGCTCCGTATCGTTGGTGCCCAATCCCAGTCCGAAACCTACGATCGGCCCCATCACCGGCGAGATGAGCATCGCGCCGATGATCACCGGAATCGAGTTGACGTTCAGACCGACCGAGGCGATGAGGATCGCACAGGCCAGGATGATGACGTTCGGCCCCCGGAAAGCGATGTTCTTCTTGATGCTGGCCGAGGCGGCGGCCCGGTCGACAGCGTCTTCAAGATAGACGATATGGCGCAGATATCGGGTTATTTTATTCATGGCAACCTCCAAAGATATAAAAATTTCGGCAAATGACCGATAATGTGTACCTTCGTGTACACAAATCATTCCATCATGAAGCCTCTTCGCCCGTCCTTTCCCCTGGCCGTCCTGCTCGCGGCGTGCCTGTTTTCCGTCTTCTCCTGCCGTCCGGCCGAGCCGTCAGCATCTCGCGCGGCAGACGTGGATTCCCGGATCGCTGACGCGGTACTCAGCGTCAGCGCCGACAGTATTACCCTATACATCGAAGACCTGGTGGCTTTCCACACCCGCCACACTTTGAGTAACCAGTCCAATCCTGAAAAAGGGATCGGTGCAGCCGTTGCTTATCTCGTCAATCGTTGCGAGACCTGGGCGAAACGGGCAGAAGGCAAGCGTCCGGCACCGCAGGTTGAAGTGATCCATTATCCGGTGGGCGGAAATGGCGGTCGCTATGACCGTGTCACGACCGTACCCGAGGTGATGGTGACGATCCCCGGCACGAAAGGCGAGCGGGAGATTTTATTATCGGCCCACATCGACACACGCGTGGCCGACGTGATGGACTCCACTTCTTTTGCTCCGGGTGCCAACGACGACGGCAGTGGCTTGGCCTGCCTGCTCGAAGTCGTCCGCATCCTCTCTGAAATCCCGCTCGAACAGACCGTCCGCTGCCTGTTCGTCTCCGGTGAGGAACAGGGCCTCGACGGCTCCCGTTTCCTGGCTGCCCGGGCGAAGGCTGAAACATGGCCGGTCGTAGCGATGATCAACAACGACATGATCGGAAATGCCGAAGCGAGCGGAACGGGGCTTCGAGAGGACCACAAGGTCCGCCTCTTTTCGGAGAGCCGCACCGGCGTTGACAGCGACCCGCGTCAGCTGGCCCGCTACGTCAAGGAAACGGCCCGTACCTATGTGCCCGACCAGGAAGTGAAACTCATCTACCGGAACGACCGTTACGGCAGGGGCGGGGATCATTCCTCGTTCCTCCGGGAAGGTTTTACGGCCGTTCGGATGAGCGAATACTGTGAGAATTACGACCGCACGCATCAGGATATCCGCACGGAAGGAGGAATTTCCTACGGTGACCTGATTTCCGGCGTGGACATCCCGTATCTGACCCGCAACATCCAGATCAATCTCGCTTCGGTGATGAATCTGGCCCTGGCGCCGGCCCGTCCCGGGAACGTACGCATCGCCAACGCGCGCGAGTTGGAGAATCATACCGTACTGACCTGGGATCCTGTGCGCAAGGCTGACGGAAGCCTCGACAATGACGCCTCCTACCAGATCCTTTACCGCGAGACCGACCAGCCGGAATGGATCGTCCTCGACAAAGTCGCGGCAGATCCTTCCCGGATGGTACCCAGCTACCGCTGCAATTACAGCAAAGACAACTATTTCTTCGCTGTCCGCAGCATCTCTCCGTCGGGCAATCCGAGCCTTCCTTCCGTGGCGCATTAAGCATTCTCGGTTTTTATGCGTATCTTCGCCGTATGAAATTCATCAGTTGGAACGTCAACGGCCTGAGGGCCGTAGCCGGCAAAGGCTTCGCCGATGTGTTCGCGCAGCTCGACGCCGATTTCTTCTGCCTGCAGGAGACCAAATTGCAGGCGGGCCAGATCGACCTGGAATTCCTGGGCTATCAATCCTATTGGAATTATGCCGAGAAAAAAGGCTATTCCGGAACGGCCGTCTATACCCGCCATACGCCGCTTTCGGTAACCTGCGGCATCGGGGTTGAGGAACACGACCACGAAGGGAGAGTGCTGACACTCGAGATGCCGGATTTCTATCTGGTGGATGTCTATACGCCCAATTCCCAGGACGGCCTCAAGCGGCTGGATTACCGCATGCAGTGGGAAGATGCCTTCCGGGCCTATGTCTGCGGCCTGGCCCAGCGCAAAGGCGTGATTATCTGCGGCGACATGAACGTAGCCCACGAGGAGATCGACCTGAAGAATCCCGCTACCAATCATTTCAACGCCGGCTTTTCCGACGAGGAGCGGGCCAAGATGACGGAACTGCTCGCCGCCGGCTTCCGCGACAGCTGGCGCGACGCCCATCCGGGAGAAGCCAAGTATTCCTGGTGGTCCTACCGGATGGCCGCCCGCGAACGGAACGTGGGCTGGCGCATCGACTATTTCCTGGTCTCGGAAGCCCTCGCTCCCCGCATCGCCGGTACCGACATCCACAACCAGATCTTCGGCTCCGACCATTGCCCGGTCGAGCTCGTCCTGCAGCCGTAATCCTTATTGCCGCTTATTTTTCGCGGACGTGTTTTCCCGACAGGTGGTCTATCGATAGTTCCAGGACCAGCGCATTGGGCGCATTCTTCACCATATCTCCCTCAAGGTCATATCCTTCCGGGAAGTATTTGGCGCCCAGAAGCCGCAGCAGCCGCTCGGCCTCGCCAGCATCGGTCACTTCGGAAATGCGTCCGAAACAGATGACGCTGGTGAAGCAGTACCACCATTCGCCGGGGTTCTTGACCGATTCCGACAGCACCGTAAAGCAAACCTTGTCGTTGGCACGGACTGCGTCCAGTTTGTGCCCAGCCTTGGCGCAGTGGAAATAGATCTTCCCGCCGGCATATACGTAATTGATGGGCAGTCCGTAAGGATAGCCATTCTCCCCGTGAACCGCCAGAACGCCCCGGGGTGCGGCGGCCAGCACGGCCTCGCATTCTTCCTGCGAAGCCGCCTGCTTGAATCGTCTCAATTGTCGGAATTCCATAATAGGCGCGGTCATAATTTTTTAGCAACATTGTAGCCGATAGCGGCGACGGCAATGGCTTCTGCCATGACGATAAGCTCGAGCGGAACCAGGCTGGTCGACTTTTGGAGCAGCACGGCTCCGGCATCGACTATCGCATGGAGGACGATGGCTGCAGGAAATAACCACAGCCATTTGCCACCTTTGCGGACAGCAACCCAGACCAGCATGGAAAGGCCCAGGTGAAGGATCAGAGCGGAAAACCGCTCCCAAAGACCGATAAGCAGGGTCCCGGCGCCCAGCGTCTGCAGCTGATCCAGTTGAGCCTGCAATTGTCCGGCGGCTTCCTCCGGAACCTTGGCGAAGATGGCATCAGCCTGGCCGGAATTGATCAAGGCCGAAATCACCAGGTTGTTGATCATCGTAATACCGAAGATGATGAGCATTTCCGCTCCTCCATGCCCGACGCCGTAAGCTATACCGGGAAGCGGTTTGGAGGGCTCCTTTTTCATCAGGAACTTCATGGAGAGGAAACGCCCGGTTTCTTCGAAGACTCCTGCGGCCAGTCCGCCATAAAGGGCATACAGGAGCGTATTGCCCAGAATGTCAGACCCATGCGGCCCCTTCAGTACCAGTTGGTGCAGGATGCTTTCCAGAACCAGCGCAAAGAGGATGAATGTTCCGGCACCGATGAGGATGGAAGATAGCCTGGCGCGATGCTTACGTACCAGATAGACAGCAAGGCAGACAGGAACGGCAATGCCCAGAAAGGCATTGGCGGCCATCATGATGAGTGAACTTACAGGGACCATGTCGGATTCAAGGGGATGTCAGGATTTATTCTCTCTTCTTCTTTGCCCAGGTGTTCGCAAGAATAACCACGATGATGCACAGGATGATAGTAAGGGCAACGAAAGACCCTGTTGCCGCCATCGTTTCCCCATGCAGGAGGAATAACATAGGGGCGAGCACAATCAACAGACCGCCAATCAAGCCGCGGAGCCGCTTGATATTATACTGAGCTCTTTCTTTTTGGGATGCGGTATTATAACCTGCAATCAGGTTATCTCCCTTCCCGAGAAGGATGACAACCCCCATGATGACGAAGATCGCTGCAACAATAATCAGTGTAATCATAATAATCGCGCGTTTTTCTACACAAATTTACCTTTTTTTCAGAGAAAAGTACCAGGGCTTCATATCACTTCAATGTAGAAACTCACCGGTCTGAAGCCGTCGTTACAGCTGATCATGGCGCTCATCGGATTCTTCATCCATCCGTCATAGAAGTTCCCCTCACCCCGAGCCAGTGCCTCGACGAATTCCCGCATGGAGCCCCAGGCCGAAGGGCACATCCCTTCAGGACACCGTCCGTCAATCGAAATCCATTCCTGCCCTTCCAGCACTTCGCAAGTGTGTTCGATAGGGTTCTCATATTTCGCCATCAAATCCGGATAGGAAGCCTTCCTGATGGCAGTGATTCTGATTTTCATTAGAATAAAACTGTTCTGTGTTTTCGTCCTTGCGCAGGATGTAAAGTTAGGGACCTTCCTTCATTATTCAAAATTTGAAACCTCCCTTTTCGCCCAGCAGGCGCAAAAGCATCCGCGCCACAGGCACGTAGGATACTGATGCTCTTGCGGCAAGGGTCGATTTCTGGCCTAGGCGCAATATGACCCCCGCTGGAATGCGGTTGAACGTCTGTCGGCTTGCGCCTGTTTGGCGAAAACACGGTTTCGGAGACCAAACACTCCGTTAAATTCGAATTTATAAGACCGCCTTCACTGGTGCCGCCCAGAAAGTGTCGGCATCCGTTGTGACAATCTCCCCATCGTTTTTGAATACGCCGAAGTTGAATCCGCCAAAGCCTGACGGAACAAGATAGATGTCCCGACCAGCCTCACGTGATCTATTCTCACCGTCTTCCTGGCAATAGGAAAGTGTCTCCCAGCAATTGAACCAATAGGTGTTCTTAGCCATATAGGCGTAATGGTTGTTCACCTTCGTGGTGCCCTTCTTGAACCGGGGGTGATACTGCATCTTCTCTCCGGAAATGTAGTGTTCCCGGATTTCCCTGAGGGAAAGCGGCGTGCCGTCCAGGTC
>JAEEGH010004132.1_pt1 | contig 37489 bp, 26 predicted proteins | sample 9134181 | NCBI WGS metagenome assembly JAEEGH01 (sample SAMN16246544, study PRJNA631951) | gut metagenome | biome: gut microbiome; feature: rumen; material: DP-attached | host: Bos | place: Iran: Karaj | collected 2018-10
TGGACTCGCAGGCCTCTGGTTGGGATGCCGCTTTCTGTCGTCAAGGTTGGAATGCCCAGACCACCGAGTTGCTTTCAGGCTGGCGCCACGCTTATGCAGCCATTTCTCGCTGTAATGAGTATCTTGCAGGTATTGAGACAGCCGAGGCTCTGACTCCTTCTGTTAAAACCCACCTGCAGGGTGAGGCATTGGCTCTCCGTTCTTATCAGTATCACTGGTTGGCAACAACTTTCGGACGTGTACCCTGGCTGGAAGCTGGTGAAACGTATGTAAATACCCCTGCTAAGGCTCGTGTAAAAACTCATGAGGAAATGTGGGACAACATCATCGCTGACTTTCAGAAAGCAGCCAGCCTGCTTGACTGGGAACCGATGAATGGCGAGTACGGACGTTGCACTAAGGGAATGGCTCTTGCTTACCTGGCCGACGCCTATATGTGGAAAGCCTATCGCACCGGTAATGATTCATATTACACTGATGCCAAGAAGTGCCTAAAGGAGATTATCAATGATGGTCCTTACGAACTGAATCCCTCATTCTCTACCCTGTTCGATGCTGATGAGGCCTGGGGTAAGGAAGCTATCTGGCAAGCTGTCCTCAACGAGGGCGACCAGTGGGGTGGCTGGGATGGCGCAAAGTGGTCTGAAGCCCATGGTTGGGTTGGATTCTATTTTGGTGCTCCTGCCAACGGTGCTTGGGGAACTTACGCTTGTTCTTACGAGCTGTATGATGCTTTTGAGGATGGTGACAAGCGCCGTGACGCTTCGCTCGTAACTGCATGTATTCCTGAATCTGAGCTCGACCGTATCAGCAAAATTGAGGGTCGTGATATCAAGAATCACTGGAAGCAGAGTTTCAAACCAACTGTATGGCTGTCTAATGAAAATAATGCGAAATATCTTGGAAAGGGTACTGTTGATTTCGATGACTATAATAAGAACAGTATCAAGTACGATCCCAATTGTCCTATAGGCTTCAATCCGTTCGCACAGGAATGGGTCAATTATAACACATTCCATCGTGAGCCTGGTGATATTCAGCCGACTGTCTATTCAACCAAGCACTGGCGTAATGGCCGTGGTACTCACTGGGCAGGTGACCAGTGGCTTCCCGACCATATCTACATGAAACGTCTGGCAAATGTCTATCTGGATTATGCAGAATGCTGCTTCCGTACTGGTGAAGCTGCAGAGGGTTGGAAGTATGTGAATATCATCCGTAACCGTGCATTCGGAAACCTCGAGGTAGGCAAGAAGGATGAGTTGACTGCTAAGTATAATAATTACTATAAGTGGCTGGGAACAGTATATAAGGACAACGGTTTTGGTGATTACACCGTATCAGATGAGTATCCTATCCCATTCAACGAAGAGCCTGTTACTGTTCCTGATGCAGAGACTTACTATGCTAAGCTAAAAGCAGACAAGGGCTTCACCTCTGATGTTTGGAAGGTTGCTGTCAACGAGGAGCGCCGTAAGGAGTTCAATGCAGAGTGGAGTTTGAAAACTGATATCCAGAAGTCTGGCTATTTGGTTGACCACATGGATCATAACTATCCGAAGGGGTATGGTTATGAGAAGGGTATGGAACAGATTTACACCTGGCGTACCTATCGTGACTTCAACTTCGATGAGGGTAAGATGGATATGCCTATCCCACAGGATGAGCTGACCAAGAATCCGCTTTGTGACCAAAACGAGGCCTATGTAAAGTCTGGTGAATAATCAAGCTCTGAATAATAGATTCAAAAAGATGCTGTGCATGCACAGCATCTTTTTGTTTTTTCCCTTGGCATTTTCCTCAGTTTTTCGTACCTTTGCATGCAAACAGAGAATCTATGAACAAAAATAGCATCATATCCAAATACTGGGAGCAAATTGCGGTGTCGCTTTTGGCCATAATCGTATGCTGTTTCTGGCTTTTCTTCTATCCTTTCATTCCGGTAGCTAGAGAGATGTCACAATTGTTTCTTTGGAATGGCGACTATCTGACAGAACGTCTTTCTGTCCCAGGAGGAATTGCCCAATATTTGGGAGAATGTATTACCCAGTTCTTCATAAATCCAGTCTATGCGGCATTGGTGTATGCCATACTCTTTGTTGTTGCCCAACAGCTTTCCTCCAAGTTACTCCGTCAGTTTTTTCCAACCATAAAAAGCAAAGTGCGTTTTCCGCTCTCTCTGCTTCCTCCCATCTTATTATGGTATATGGCTATGCTTCCTCACATTCCGTTGACACCAATGATAGCAGCACTTCTTGTCATGATGATAGGATGTGTGGTCATGAGCATTCATGCTAAGCGTACACGGCTTATCATATTATGCTTTGTAATTGCCGTTATGTACTGGCTGACAGGTCCTATGTCAATTCTTCTCGTTCTATGTTCTATCCGATGGATACCCCTTACTGCCACCTTGTTCGCTTCTTGTCTGATAGGCAGTTCATACATAACACCTTATCCGCTTGAACAAATAATCAAAGGTATCGACTACGATTGGTCGGGTGTCAAAGAGATGGGAACCTACGAGGAAATGGAGTGCGACATGCTGATACGTCAGCAGGAGTGGATTCAGGTTTTACGAAAGTTCAAACATCCTGTCTCTCCTGCTGTAAGGAGTGCCGTTATATTGGCCTCCTATCAGTCAGGGCAAATGAGTTATCAGGAACTCATGTCCAAACTTGTCGTACCAGTTAGCATGTATGATAGCGAACCTTCTGTATTCTGTATGGGCGAAAACCACTTTACTTTATATTTGGGCAGTTTGTCATCCGCCTTTATCGTTAGCGAACTGGCTACCCAATTAAGTTGGACTGCTATTTCTCAGCGTGCAGCTTTCGAGGCCATGGAATATATTCCCAATGCCAATAAAAGCGGTAGGGCACTGAAGACCTTAACAGAAATCTGTATCATTACGGGACAATATGCCTTGGCAGAGAAATATCTTTCCATCTTAGACAAGACAATATTTTATCGCCGATGGGTTAAGAAGATTCGCCCTTTGGTTGATAATCCCAAGTTGATTGAGCAATATCCTTTCATGAAGGCATCACGTGAATCCTATCTGAAAACTAAAGACTATTTCTTTATCTGATTGTCGTATGAAACATCAACTATTTCATATCATCATATTATCCCTGCTCGTCACCATCCTGATGGGGTGCCACACTGTGCCTACGAATGTAACCGAGAAAAATGAACTGCCTGACATTTATCCTGACTATATTGGCGTCACTATTCCTGTGGGTATTGCGCCTCTCAATTTTTCGATGACAGACGATGAAATCGAGGCTGTCGATGTCAAGGCGGAAGGATCGAAAGGAGGACTATTGCATGTCTGTGGCGACTATGCCGACTTCGATATAGACGAGTGGCACCAGCTGTTACAGACCAACAAGGGTGGAAAACTGACGTTGACGATATGTGCTAAGAAGAATGGGCAGTGGACACGCTATCGTAGTTTTGAGATAATAGTAAGTAAGGAAGAGATTGATGAGTGGGGAATTACCTATCGTCGCATCCCTCCCAGCTATGAAATTTACAGTAAGATGGGACTCTATCAGCGCGCTCTTGCTACCTTCGACGAGACACCCTTGATAGAAAACACGCAGATACCTAACCAGTGTATCAACTGTCATACGGCCAACCGCACCAATCCGGACCAATATATCTATCATGTGCGTGGATCACATGGTGCCACTGTCGTTCACCGTAACGGACAGGACGAATTGCTGATGTCCAAAAACGAAACGCTTGGAGGCTCAATGGTCTATCCCTATTGGCATCCTGGCGGTCGCTACTGCGCCTTCTCCACCAACAAAACGTCACAGATGTTTCACGCTGCAGGCAAAAAGCGCATCGAGGTCTATGACAGCTCGTCAGACGTCTTCGTCTACGACACTGAGACACATTCCATTCTGAAGGATACACTAACCATGAAACTGCTATGGGCAGAGAATACTCCTGCTTTCTCGCCTGATGGCAAATGGTTATACTATACTACAGCTCAACGGCAAATATATCCCACTGACTATGATATGGAGCGTTACAGCCTCTGTCGCATCAGATTTGACGCTCAAACAGGTCGCTTAGATACTGAGGTGGACACACTTATCAATACGTCCCAGACAGGCAAGAGCGTTACTTGGCCCCGTCCTTCCTATGACGGACGCTATATCATGTACACCCAGACTGACTATGGATATTTCTCCGTATGGCACCCTGAGGCAGACCTTTGGATGCTTGATTTGCAGACAGGAGAAACGCGTCCTGTTGACGAGGTAAATAGTCCTTATTCCGAGAGTCTGCACAACTGGAGCACTAATAGCCGCTGGTTTTTGTTTACCAGTCGTCGTGATGACGGCCTCTACACCCGTGTTTATTTTTCCTGTATCGGCGTAGACGGAAAGGCGACTAAACCTTTTATGCTTCCACAGCTAAATCCCAAGGATTACTACCGCAAGCTGCTCTACTCTTACAATACGCCCGACTTCACTATGCGACGCGTTGATACCAATGCCCAACTGACATCTCGTCGTATCATAAGCGATCAACGTGTGACGACAATATTAAAACACAAGTGAAAAGGCAATTGATTAATCTCATCTTAGACAATAAGAGAGAAACTGTGCCACAACCATGCCACAACGTGTGACCTTGCAGATGAAGAATTGAATTGAAGAAAGGAAGTTTTTTTTCGCGGCGGCAGCAAATTTTTCAATTTTCAATTTTCAATTTTCAATTTATTTTGTATCTTTGCATCGAAGTTTGTAAAAAAGACAACTAAGAACCCAAAATAGCATGAAAAGACTTTGTATCATCATGGTTTTCATGGCCATCGCTGGCTTGTTGCCCGTGAAGGCTCAGATTCGTGGTAATCATATCCAGGTGATGGTGGTGCCTGACCATCAGGACTGGCGTTATGAGGTGGGGCAGACTGCCGTCTTCAAGGTCAGCGTTGTCAAATCGTCAACGCCGATGGACAACGTGACTATTGACTATGAGGCAGGCCCCGAGATGTATCCTGATGTCAAGAAGCAAGGGGTGACGCTGAAGGATGGCACCATGACGTGGAAAGGCAAGATGACGAAGCCTGGTTTCTACCGGCTGTCGGTGACAGCCCATGTCAATGGCAAGACGTATAAGGGTGCCTGTGCCGCCGCTTTCTCACCAGAGAAACTGCAGCCTACAACGGTGATGCCACAGGACTTCGACCAGTTCTGGACGAAGGCTATTGAGGAGGCCCGCCAGACGTCGCTGGAACCCACCAAGCGCCTGCTGCCTGAACGTTGCACGAAAGACGTGAACGTCTATGAGGTGAGTTTCCAGAATGTGCGTTGGAACTCCCGAACCTACGGCATCCTATGTGTTCCTGTCAAGGCTGGCAAATATCCTGCTTTGCTGCGTGTCCCTGGTGCTGGTGTGCGACCGTACGGTGGTGATGTATGGACGGCATCGCAGGGCGTTATTACTTTGGAGATAGGCATTCATGGCATTCCCGTGACGATGGACCAGAAAGTCTACGACGACCTGCATAACGGTGCGCTGAATGGCTATTGGGAATTTGGTATGGACCAGCGTGACAAGTCGTACTATAAGCGTGTGGTGCTGGGGTGTATCCGTGCCATCGACTATATCGAGCAGTTTACTGACTGGAATGGCAAGGACTTGGGCGTGACGGGCTCCAGCCAGGGTGGTTTCCTGACGTTGGCTACAGCGGGTCTTGACAAGCGCGTCACCTGTTATGGTGCTGTGCATGCTGCCATGTGCGACTATACGGCAGCCCTGAAAGGCGTCGCTTGCGGTTGGCCGCACTATTTCTATTGGAACAAGGGCAAAGGACAGGAACAGCAGATAGAAGCCACTCGATACTATGACGGCGTCAACTTCGCACGACGCATCACCGACCAGCAGAAAGGCTGGTTCTCTTTCGGCTACTGTGACGATGTGGTGCCACCAACGACGGCATACGCTACCTATAATATTGTGAAGGGGCCTAAGAAACTTTCGCCTTATCAGGCCACTTGGCATTTCTGGTTCCAGGAACAATGGGACGAATGGGAGGCTTGGCTGTTGGAACAATTAAATAATTAAACAATTTAAAAATTTAACCATTAAGCTTTGAAGATGAAGGCATTTATATATATAATGGGTGTGGCCATGATGATGGCAGCCTGTGGGAATAAGGAAGAGAAAGTGAAGACCGCTGCTGACCTGCTGGCAGAACGGTTGCAGACCCTACAGCAGAAGGGTTATATGATGGGCCATCAGGACGACCCGTTCTATGGCGTGACATGGTCGGGTATCGAAGACCCCAGCAAGCCTGAACCCGGTAGGAGCGACGTCCTCGAGACTGTCGGTGACTATCCTGGTGTGATGGGCTTCGACCTCGGCGGCATTGAGTTGGGCGATGCTAAGAATCTGGATAGCGTTCCCTTTACTCGCATCCATGATGAGATTATCGCACATTACGAGCGTGGCGGCATCGTCACCATCTCATGGCATCCCCGTAATCCCATGACCACTGCTCCGCGTGGAGGATTGGACGGACAGAAATTCCCTGAAGGTTCAGCATGGGACGTCAGCGACTCTACTGTCGTTGCCAGCGTGCTACCCGGCGGTTCGCAGTTTGAGAAGTTCCAACAGTGGATGAAACGTGTTGGCGACTTTCTGTTGACGCTGAAGACGAAGGACGGCACCCCTGTACCCATCATCTTCCGTCCGTGGCATGAGAATAATGGTTCGTGGTTCTGGTGGGGACAGGCACTTTGCAAGGACAATGAGTTCCACGCCTTGTGGGACCTGCTGCAGGATGAGTTGACCATGCGCGGACTGTCGAACCTGCTGTGGAGCTACTCACCCAACCTTGACGGGCGGTGGACAGAGGAGCGTTTTCTGGCACGCTATCCAGGCAACGACCGCGTGACGCTCATCGGCGAGGATGCCTACCAGTGGGGCACCGAGGACGACTTCAAAAGGGATCTGAAGGCCGATCTGACATTCCTCAGCGACTTTGCCAAAAAGAACGGCAAGTTGCTGGCTATGACGGAATGCGGTCTGAAGAACATGACGGACTCCACATGGTGGACGCGCGTGCTGAAGCCCATCATGGACCAGTATCCCATCAGTTATTTCCTGCTGTGGCGCAACTACAAGGAAGAGTATTTCGGACCATCGCCCAGTCTGCCCTGTGCAGCAGACTTCAAAAAGTTGCATGAGGCCGATAACGTCCTGTTCCTGAAGGATATAAAATAAATCGATTCAACAATATGAGCAATTTTCAAGAGAGAGTAAAAGCATTGCGTACATACCACGAAGCATTGCTGACACGTAAGAATGAACCCTTGGAGTGGGGTAATGGTATTTATGAAAAATGGAAGTATCCTATATTGACGGCAGAGCATACACCGTTAGAGTGGCGCTATGACTTTTGCGAGCAGGACAATCCCTATCTGATGCAGCGCATCATGATGAACGCTACGTTAAATAGCGGAGCCATCAAGTGGCACGGCAAGTATCTTTTAGTAGTACGCGTGGAGGGTGCTGACCGCAAGAGTTTCTTTGCCGTCGCTGAGAGTCCCAACGGTGTTGACAATTTCCGTTTCTGGGACGAGCCGATTACGATGCCAGAAGCTCCCATCGATTCCTCCGAGCGCGGTGTGAACCCCGCTACGAATATCTATGACATGCGCATTACGGCCCACGAGGATGGTTGGATCTATGGTGTGTTCTGTGCCGAACGCCACGACGATACACAGCCTGGCAACCTGAGTGCAGCAACGGCAACGGCAGGTATTGCCCGTACCAAGGATCTGAAGACCTGGGAGCGGCTGCCTGACCTGAAGACGAAGTCGCAACAGCGCAACGTCGTGCTGCATCCTGAGTTTGTTGACGGCAAGTATGCCTTCTATACCCGTCCACAGGATGGCTTCATCGATACCGGTAGCGGTGGTGGCATCGGCTGGGCATTGGTTGACGACATCACCCATGCTGAGATCAAGGAAGAGAAGATTATCTATGAACGCAGGTACCATACTATCACTGAGGTGAAGAACGGCGAGGGTCCGCATCCCATCAAGACCCGCAAGGGATGGTTGCACCTGGCTCACGGTGTTCGTGCCACAGCGGACGGTTTGCGTTATGTGCTTTATATGTATATGACAGCCCTTGACGACCAGACGAAGGTCATTGCCCGTCCTGGTGGTTTCTTCATTGTACCCGAAGGCAACGAATACCTGGGTGACGTGATGAATGTGGCCTTTGCCAATGGCTGGATTGCCGACGAAGAAGACAGTGACCACTTTGCTTCCGGTAAGGTCTTCATCTACTATGCTTCTGCCGACACCCGCATGCATGTTGCCACCTCTACTGTCGATAAGCTCGTTGACTACTGCATGAACACCCCCGAGGACGGCTACACGACAGCAGCGTCGGTGGAAACCATCAAGGCACTGGTGGCTAAGAACCGTAATAGTAAATCGTAAATCGTCAAATCGTAAATAGTAAATCGAATCTCTATGTCAAAATCTAAGTTAATCGAAAAAATAGGCTATGGCTTCGGCGACATGTCGTCCAGCATGTTCTGGAAGATCTTTTCCTATTACCTGCCTTTCTTTTATAGCAACATTTTCGGCCTTTCGTTGGTTGATGCTGGTGTGCTGGTCCTCGTTACCCGCATCTGGGATGCCGTTTCAGACCCGATGATGGGTATCATCTCTGACCGTACCCAGACAAAATGGGGTAAGTACCGCCCCTATCTGTTGTGGGTGGCACCCTTCTTCAGCATCTGTGGTATCCTGTTGTTCACCACTCCCGACCTGGACTATGGCGGCAAGCTCATCTGGGCCTATGTCACCTATATCCTGATGATGACGGTCTATACAGGTATCAATGTGCCGTACGGTGCTATGCTGGGTGTGATGACCGATGACCCCAACGAGAAAACGGTGTTCTCGTCATTCCGTATGTTTTTTGCCTACGGTGGTTCGTTCATTTCGCTGTTCCTGTGGGAACCGTTAGCAAACCTGATGGGAGGCTATAACACGCCGGGCGGCTGGTTCTGGGCTATGGTGGTCATTGCTGCAGCTTGCTTCGTCATGTTTATCCTATGCTTCCTGTTGACCAAAGAACACCTGAAGACCATCTCTACCGTCAGCGTTGGTAGCGACTTCAAGGCCCTGCTGAGCAACAAGCCTTGGTGGCTGCTCATCGGTGCTGCCCTGTGCTTCAACCTTTTCAATACTGTGCGTGGTGCTACTGTGGCATACTTCTTCCAAGACATCATCGGTGCTGATGTGAGCCTGGTGTTCTTCGGCTTGATGTTTGCCTTCTATGCAGGTCTGTTCTTAGGTGTCGGCGAGGTATCGAACATGGTGGGTGTTGCATCGTGCGTACCTATTTCCAATAAGCTGGGCAAAAAGACCACGTTTATTCTGGTCAATGCCTCGTTGGTGGTGCTGAGCTGTCTGTTCTATTTCATCCCCTGTACCGCTACAGGCTACTGGCTGATGCTGGTGTTCCAGGTGCTGATATCCATCCTGACGGGTATCATGTCGCCGCTGGTATGGTCAATGTATGCTGACGTCAGCGACTTTGCTGAGCTGAAGTTCAAGACGGCATCTACGGGTCTGATCTTCTCGTCGTCTTCCATGGCTCAGAAGTTTGGCGGTGCCATTGGCGGTGCTGCGGTGTTGTGGCTGTTGTCGGGATTCGGCTATATTACCGATCCTGAACTGCTGGCACAGGGAAATGTTGTCCAGCCTGAGGATGCACTGAGTTGTCTGCGTTGGCTGATGAGCTTTATTCCTGCCTGCGTGGCCCTTCTGTCGATGTGTGTCGTCTGGTTCTATCCGTTAACGACGGAGCGCATCAATGAGATTAATGCTGAACTGAAGAAGATACGTGAAGTGGAGGAGTGATGATGATTCAGACGATGAAACGTGAAATGCAGGATGTTGTTGAGAACAACATTCTGCACTTTTGGCTTAATAAAATGGTCGACCATGAACATGGCGGTTTCTATGGTCGCATGGACGGCAATGGTGTTCTGCATCCTGAAGCCGAGAAGGGTGCCATTCTTAATGCCCGCATTCTTTGGTCGTTTTCTGCCGCCTACAGAGTCCTGGGGAATGAAGCATACTTAGAAGCTTCAAAAAGAGCCTATGACTACCTGATAGAGCATTTTATAGACCCTGAGTATGGTGGCGTCTATTGGAGTGTCGACTATCAAGGTCATCCGCTTGACACAAAGAAGCAGTTCTATGCCATTGGCTTTGCCCTCTATGGACTGACGGAATATGTTCGGGCCACGGGTGACCGCGAGGCTCTGGAGTATGCGCTGCAGCTCTATGATTGCATCGAGGAACATGCCTTGGACCGCCAGTATAACGGCTATATTGAGGCTTGTACCAGAGCGTGGGGCGAGATGGCCGACATGCGACTGTCAGAGCTTGATGCCAATTATCCCAAGTCGCAGAATACCCATCTCCACATCATTGAACCCTACACCAATCTGTATCGTTGCCTGAAAGAGCTCCATCAGCGTGAATCGTGCGACTATGTGCCTGCCATCGGTTCCGTGCTCCCCGTCACGGTGACTGTTCAGCCTGAGACGCTTGTCAGGGTGGAGGCATCCTTGCGTAACCTCATCAATATTTTCACAGACCGTATTCTCAATCCTGAGACTCATCATTTGGATCTCTTCTTCGATATGGACTGGACGCGTGAGGCAGGACGCTTGGAAAGCTATGGTCACGACATCGAGTGTTCGTGGCTGATGCATGAGGCAGCATTAGTGCTAGGCGATCATACCGTGCTGAAGAAGGTGGAACCCATTGTGCAGATGGTAGCCAAAGCCAGCGAGAAAGGCTTGCGCCCTGACGGTTCGATGATTCATGAAGCCAATCTCGATACTGGGCACGTTGACGATGACCTGCATTGGTGGGTACAGGCAGAAAACGTTGTGGGCTGGTACAATATCTGGCAGCATTTCGGTGACCAGTCTGCATTGGACAAGGCGCAGCGTTGCTGGGATTATATCAAACGTAACTTGATAGACTACGAGCGTGGTGAATGGTATTGGAGCCGCTATCCTGACGGCACGCTGAATCAGCGCGACGACAAAGCTGGGTTCTGGAAATGTCCCTATCACAACTCGCGTATGTGTCTGGAGATTATTGAGAGGAATGAGTGATTTTGTGAAAAAATATTCAACAGTAATGTTCTGATATATTGAGATTTATTTCATACCTTTGCAGTCGATAACAAATGCAAAACTAATTTAAGACTTAAAAAGGTATGAACATAGGTGAGCAAATTGAAGCTATCCTCAGAAAGCAGGGCAAGTCAGCTGCATGGTTGGCAACGCAGATTCCCTGCGAGCGAACAAACGTCTATAACATCTTCAGGCGTAAAAGCGTGGATGCACGTTTGCTGATGAAAATCAGTCAAATTTTGGAACATGATTTCTTCAAGGACCTCTCCGAGGAAGCGTTCCCGAAGAAAACTAAATAATTTAAGCCGCTGCCCATGACAGGTAGCGGCTTATGTTTTTTCTCTAAACTAACCAATCATCATAATCTTACACCGAAGAAGGCACGAATCAGCCATTTGTTCTGGTTGATAGAGATTCTGCGGTTGTCATAGATGGAGTTGCTCACGATGGCAGAGGCACCGCCAAGGTAACGGGGCGTGAAGTGATAGACAATAGAGGCACGTTCGTTGAAAATCATATTGAAGTGCATGCCGTGGTCTTTCTTTTCGTCGTCGTTCACTTTCAGCGTATTATGCCTGTAAATTACGAAAGATGGTAAGGCAGAGAGGTGCAGCAGCCATTGTGAATGCTTGCCGAAGACAAAGTTATAGCCGTAGCCGCCACCGATGGCGACGTTAGCGAACTTGAGATGCACCTCAGGGGCCTGTGGACTTCTCTCTTTCAACTCGTCAGTAGTCTTGATGCTTCCTGCCTGGACGCTGAGACCCGCCAGCCATGAACCGGCAGAGCGCAGTTGGTAGTAGTTCTGGAACAAGGCTGCAGGATAAGAGAACTTCCGGTTGTTGAAGATGTAATATGCCGATGTGTTCACCACGTTCATGCGCAGCGCACCCTCGTCGAGGTGGTCGATGTCACGTAACTCGACATCGCCTGTCAGCGACGTGGCCCGCTGGTAGTTGATGTCAAAGCTAATCTTCTGACCGTGGTATTCAAAGTTGAATTCGTAGTCGTTGTAGTCACCATTGATCTTCGCGGGGTTGAGTGACAGCGTTGCGGCGATGTCGCAGTAGTTCACCTCCAAACCTATGGTGTTGTTGCGCTTGGTGTGAAGGTCATACTTCGAGTAGACATCGTTCACGGTACCCTTGGCATGGATGAAATTAGCGGTGTGGCTCCCCAATAGTCTGAATAGCCACTTCTCCTTCGGCCTGGCCACGTAGTTGGTGTCGTATTTTGTCTTGTAATACTTGTCAGACAGTTTGGTATTCAGACGCTTGCCAAAACTCTGCTTCTTCTCGGACGACACGATGCTATCATTCTCTAAGCTGTCAGTAGCGACGGACTGTGCGTTCGCCGCTGACATGACAGATGAGAGGAGTAAAATAAATAGATACTGTTTCATTCTTCACTCTTCACTACAGTCTGCACGTTACTCCTATCTTGGCTTCAAAGGTGTTGGCACGCACGGTACTGTTCTCCCTGAGTATCAAGTCCTTGTCATAGTAATAGTTGTAGTGCGTACGACGTGAGAAGTAAGAACCCGAGATGTTGAGCGACCATTGGCGAGCCACGTGAAATTCAAGGACAGGATTGATGACCAGCAGAGCCGCATTACTATTGTCGCCCTGTACGTTCAAGTAGTGCAGGTCGGCAGTACCGTCGACGTAGGCCTGCAAATCTTTGTCCTCGTAGCCCTTCCAGGTGTAGAGGCGGAAGTACTTGGCATTGAGCAAGAAGCGCCCGTACTTGCCGAAGTCAAGCTTCGTACCTGACTTGATGCTGAATCCACTACCCATGTTGTAGTCGCGCTCAATGACGTTGAAGTAGTCACTCTTGGTACCTCCCAGCAGAATACCACTGACGAAGAAACGCTGTTCTATCTTCGACAGCACTCCTGGCTGTTCCATCGAGAAGATGACACCGGGACCGAAACCGGCAGCCTCGCTAATGCGGTAGGGCGTCAGTTCAGAGCCGTTCTCAATGGGCTTGGCGTCATAGTAGTTGTAGTGCTGGTAGATACCGAATTCGCCTACCATGTCTTTCTTGTCGAGTATCGGCGTGCTCCACAGACGTCCCGCAATGTTTATCGTATTCACCATGGGCTGTCCGCCACCGAAGGCGGCATTCATCTCAATGTCAAAGAAGTCGTAGGGGGTGTGGTGCTTGTCGCCATCCACCGGTGTACCATACGCCAGCGTCAGGTTGACATAGGGTGCATGGATGCCACGGAACAACGCGCCGTCGTCGGCCAGATAGCGCCAGCCCACGGAGATTGATGCGTCAATGGGTGTCTCACGGAAGTTATGATAGCGATAGTTCTTGCTCTTCACGCGCCAGGCATCGCCGCTGATGATACGGTGCAGACCCTGTATGGGGTTGACGACGGTGGCAAGAGCCTCGCGCCAGAATCGTTTCCATCCTCTGTCTCGGTCGTCGAGGACGGCCAGACTCAACCGGTGAGTCATTTCACCGAGGGCCATACCGCCACAGGTGGTAGCGATAATATCGTTGATGGCCGGTGGCTCCGTCTCGCCTAAGAATTCCCACATGGCCGAACCCAGCAGCGAGAAAGGTGCCGACTCCCAGAACGTGAGTCCGTTGGAACGCGCTGCATTGAAGTACAGGTTGCCGTGATAGGGATGCATGCACATATTGGTGATGAAGAAGTCGTTGTCCCACACCATGCCGTCAGTGAAGTTGCGCTTCAGCGAGTTCAGCGTGGTCTGAGCGAAGTCAGAGTTCAGCGCCCAGCGGTCGAACAGCTGCACAAAGACATTGATACCTGTTACCTCGGCAGCAGCCTGCCATGGGCGTTTCTTGCCTGGCAATGCCATCGTTGAGTCGGCATATATCAGTTTAGAACGCTTGTCTTCGTATTTCAATTTCCACGTATCATGCATGTTTCTTGGCCGACGGTAAGTGAATCCCATTTCGAACAACGGGCGGTTGCGATAGGTCTCGTTGCGATCGTAGTATCTGGTTAGTCCCCAACCCACAGAGGCAAAGGCACCCCATTTCTTGCTGATCTGGTAGTCGGCATTCAGTCGGGCCTGCAGCGAGTAGAGGCGTTCGGGCGCATCGTTTGAGTTCTGTTCGAAGGTCTCCACATGGTAGTAGCCCACGTCACCGCTCAGACTCCATTTCGGCGACAGCTGTTTGTAGAGTCCCGTGCGGTAGAACAGGGCTCCCGAGAATTTCGAGTCGAGTCCCATGAAGTGCGTACCCACACCCAACATGCTATAGGTGCTCTTGTTGCGATAGCGCACGCCTAAGTTGATTTTTGTCGACGAGCCGCCGTATAACATGAGGTCTATGTTAGTCTTCGGGTTAATGTCTACAAGGCCTATCTTATGGCCGATGCTGTCGTATGAAACATTGACTATTCCCACCTGCCAGCCCTTTGGACGTTTATAGGCAAAGTTGAGGGCACCAATCTGTACGCCATTCAGCGAGTCGGCATAGTTGATGGCGCCTAACTGCACGCCGCGTTGCATGCCTGTCGAAACATTCAGGATGCCTGACAATTGCAGACCCTTGTCCATGCCCTTCGTGATGTTACTGATTGAACTCAGCTGCAGTCCGTTGAACTTATTGGCTGACAGGTTTGACATACCTGACAGCTGTAGGCCGTGTCCACCTTCGGTAGCCACCGACGAGATGAGACCTACCTGTACGCTCTTCGTTGTGTCCTGTCCACTGATAATTCCCACGGGAAATTTCTGAGCCGTTATGCTCATGGCAACACAACATAATAGAACTAATAAACTAATCTTTTTCATTATCGTTGAATTTTAATGGTGCAAAGGTACGGAAATAAATTGAAATTAGATAATTGAAAATTGAAAAATATTACCTGCCACTGTAAATTATCTTTAGGTGTAAGAATTAGCGTATGCGCTTAATCGCCAGCAGCGTCAGATCGTCACTCTGCTCCGTGTCGCCGACATACTGGTGGACAGCGTCGATCATCGCTTCTGTCAGCTCCTTTGGAGAATTTTTTGCAGTTTTGACGGTATCCGCAACACGCTGTCTTCCAAAGAGTTCTCTCTTTCCGCTCTCTGCTTCCGTCAGTCCGTCTGTATAAAGGAAGATTGTCGTTCCAGAGGCTAAGTCCGTTTCTTGCTCCGAGTATTTCAAGTCTGGCATGATGCCGACGGGCAGATTGTGGTCACAGGGTAGGAGTGAAGCGTGCTCTTCAGTCAAAAGATATGGTGCCTCGTGGCCGGCATTGCAGTAGCACAGATGGCCTGTCTGCAAGTCGAGCACACCAACGAACAGCGTGACGAACATGCAGTTGTCGTTACCTTCGCTGATGTTCGCGTTCATCGTCTCCACGATATGGCTTGGCTTTTCGACATGGGCTGCAATATTGCGGAAGAGCGTTCGTGTGACAGCCATGACCAGCGCCGCCGGAACTCCCTTTCCCGACACGTCGCCGATGCAGAATAGCAGTTTCTCGTCCTGGATGAAGAAATCGTAGAGGTCGCCGCCAACAGCTTTGGCAGGTGTCAGCGAAGCATAGACCTCTATGTCCTTGCGGTTAGGGAAGGCGGGGAATGTCTTAGGTATCATCGACATCTGGATGCTGTGCGCCACATTCAGTTCACTCAGCATGGAAGCCTTGGCTGCCGTCGATGCCTGTAGCTCCTCCACATACTTTTTCAGCTCCATCTGCATGGTGTCGAACGCGTCGCGCAACTGTGTCACCTCGTCGTTGTGTTTGAACGTGGGTAGCGGCGTGTCGAAATGACCTTTGGCCACCTCCTGAGTCGATTCTGAGAGGAATCCCAATGGCTTAGTGGCGTGGCGGATACTCCGGCTCGTAAAGAAGAATATGACGATGGCGCCGATGCCCATGCAGAGTAGGATGACAATGGCAAGAACCTCGCCCCACGCAAACACCAGGTCGCGATGCTGTATGACGGCCACAGTCCAGTCGGTAGCGGGTAATGGCTTGTAGTTAATATAATACGGCGTACCTTTCAGGTCTTTCATGCCATATTTGCTAAAGACTTCCTTTTGCTCAACATTAAGAATGCCAAGGTCCAGAGAGTCTGAACCGAATATCCTGTTACCCTTGCTGTCGATGATTTGAACCGAGAAATAGACGGTGCCGTCATTATCCTGCAGGCTTTCATCCAAGAATTCTCTCTGGACAATTCTCTCTACCTCGCAGACGACGCTATCGAGCCATACATAATTCAGGTCAATGCCATACACACCCACCTTGCGACCCCGGTGGTCAACAATGGGCAGCACGTAGCTGCAGTAAGTAGCGCTGTCGACGGTATTGTCAAAGTAAGGGGTTGTCAGATAGCCCAAGCCCTGACTGTTACGACTAAATCCTTTCTCATACCACGGGCCATTGAAGTAGTCGTGGCTTGCTGAGCCTATCTGCCGGCGCTCCAGGCGTGTACTGTCGGCATGGTAGACATAGGCTTCAAACCATCGGCCCTGGTCTTTGAAGTAATCGGGCTCGAAGGCGGCAAAGCAACCCTGAAATGCGTTCACGGAGATTTCGCGCTCCAAGGCTTCGAAGACCCGCTCCGGGCTCTCCAAATTCCTCTCTACCTCGTCACGGTTGTTGGACGCCCCAACGTGTACGGCCCATAGCATTGACTCTATCTTGCCTTCTATGCCGTCAACGACATACTGTCCGCGCATGCTGCCGTTTCCGAGCGAATACATAAAGACGAATGCGAGTATGGTTCCAATGATCAGTACATTGAAGAACGATATGATTCCTATGACACGCCATGTAATGCGGCGCGACAACTTGCCCTTTTTTTTCATATCACCTTTTCGATAGTCAATATATTCTTATGGTCTTCGTAAACGTAACTGACGGCATCCATTTTCTGAAGAACGAGAAAGATGCCCAGTCCGCCTATACGACGTTTTTTCCACGACAGTCCTGTGTCGGGCTTTTTATGCTCCAAGGGGTTGAAAGGCTCACCGCCGTCTTCGAAACGGATAACGATGCGGTCGGTTTTCTCAATATGCACGTCCAACCAACCCTCGGTTTCGGGGGCATAGGCGTAGGATGTCACATTCATGACAATTTCCTCACAGGCCAGCCGGAGAAGTAAGACATCCTTGATGTGGCACGAGGAAACCTCGGCAGTCTGCAGGATGGCTTTGAGTATCTCTTCGGCCTTCCCCTTAATGGACTGGAAGTGCAGTAGGCGCATTCGCTAGTTGATAATTGAAAATTGATAATTGATAATTATATTACCTTTTTACCTTTCCACCTTACCTACCAGGATAATGATTGACCGCGGCCCTACGAGCACCTCGTTCTGGTTGTCGGTGACGGGCTCCTTGCCGGGCTCGAAGATGTCTTCGGGCGACGGCATGCCTGTATTGGCAAAGACGTGCCAAACCATGCCCTCGGGCAGCTGAGGCAGTTCAAAGCCATGCATCTCCCAATGCATATTCATGGCCACATAGATGAAGTCGTCAGGCACACCATCGGATGCGGCATATTGTCCGTTCAGCATGAAGGCTATCGTCAGGTTATTGTGCCCGGTTTCGGGCTGCCAAGCCTTCACCCCATGCCACGAGAAGTCAGGGTAGCCCAGCCCCAGATAGTCGCAATGTCTGAGGTTGTCCTCGTAGCGAAGCACCTTGTGCTGTCGGCGGAACTGGATGACCTGTTTGAAGTAGCGGAAGATGTCGGCGTTCTTCTCTAAGTTGTTCCAGTCGAGCCAGGCTATTTCATTGTCCTGACAGTAGGCGTTGTTGTTGCCTTGCTGCGAATTGCCCATCTCGTCGCCTGACAGCACCATGGGGATGCCCTGGCTCACCATGAGCATCGTGATGGCGTTCTTCACCTGCTGGTGGCGCAGGCGGTTGATGTCGGCATCGTCCGTCGCTCCCTCGCAGCCGCAGTTCCAGCTGTTATTATGGTTCTCGCCGTCGCGGTTGTCTTCGCCGTTGGCTTCGTTATGCTTGTTGTTATACGACACGAGGTCCATCATCGTGAAACCGTCGTGCGCCGTGATGAAGTTGACGCTGGCCTTGATGCCGCGCCCCTGTGAGGCGTAGAGGTCGGGCGAGCCGATGATGCGCTCCTTCACGTCGGCCAGCACCCCCTCGTCGCTCTTCAGGAAGCGGCGCATGCTGTCTCGGAACTTACCGTTCCACTCTGCCCAGCGTCCCCATGACGGAAATGAGCCCACCTGATAGAGTCCGCCGGCATCCCATGCCTCGGCTATGAGTTTTGTCTTGCCCAGAATAGGGTCGTGGGCCAGTGATTCAAGTAGCGGCGGGTTCGACATGGGGTTGCCGTTCTGGTCGCGTCCCAGGATAGCTGCCAGGTCGAAGCGGAAACCGTCTATGTGGTAGTCGGTCACCCAGTAGCGCAGGCTCTCGACAATCATGTCGCGCACATTGGGGTTGTTGCAGTTCAGCGTATTGCCGCAGCCGCTGAAGTTATAGTATTGACCGTCGGGGGTCAGCATGTAATAGGTCTTGTTGTCGATACCGCGATAGGAGATGTAGGGGCCTTGCTCGTTGCCCTCGGCGGTGTGGTTGAACACCACGTCGAGTATCACCTCTATGCCGTTCTTGTGCAGACACTTCACCAGATTCTTCAGCTCGTCCACCTGCATGGCAAACTTGCCCGACGAGGCGTAGGCAGCCTTGGGGGCGAAGAAGCCCACGTTGCTGTAGCCCCAAAGGTTGAAGAGCTCACGACCGTCAACAGGTGAAAGACGGTGGTTCTCAAATTCATCGAACTCGTGAATGGGCATCAGTTCCACGCAGTTGACGCCCAACTCTTTCAGATAGGGAATCTTTTCGATGATGCCGGCAAACGTTCCCCGATGCTTCACGCCAGAGGCTGCACCGCACGTGAAATTACGCACATGCATCTCATAGACGATGAGGTCGTTGACGGGCGTTTCCATCGGCACGTCGTCTTCCCAGTCAAAGTCGTCGAAGACCACGCGGGAACGATACTGGTAGAGACTGTCCCAGTTGGGTTCCTGTCCCCACACATCACGCCCGACAATCAGCTTGGCGTAAGGGTCGAGCAGTATTTTCGACTTGTCGAAGCGATGACCTTCTTCCGGTTGGAAAGGACCATCCATCCGAAAACCGTATTCTATGTTTTCGTAATCCAGGTCGAAGATAATCATCGAGAACACATTGCCCAGTCGGAACTCCTTGAAGAAAGGGATTTCGACAAACGGCTTCTCCTCGCGGTTGTGGAATAGTACCAGCGTGCAGTCGGTGGCATAGCGGGAATACACCGAGAAGTTCACCATATTGCCTAAGACCGTAGCCCCGAAGGGGTAGGGCCTGCCCGGACGCAACTTCAGTCCCTGGTACTCGTGGGTAGGAAAGAGGTCGACTCTATGCATAATCGAATAAACTGCTAAAACCCGTGACATCCATGATGTCTTTCACCTCATCGCTGATGCCTGACAGATAGAGCTTCAGTCCTTTTGAAGCAGCCATCTTTTTGGAATAGAGCAGCACACGCAAACCCGTACTGGAAATGTAGTGACAGTCGGTCATGTCAATCACCGTATTCACACCTTTATCCAAAATAGCCAGAATGCCATCCTGCACTTCCTTGTAATTAAAGGAATCCAGCTCTTTCCCTAATTTATAACTCTCTGTATTCATTACTTCAATTATCAATTATCAATTATTCCTACGAGCTTTGCTCGCTTATACCTTTAGGTGTAAGAATTAGCGAAAGCGCTGCCCCCTTCCTCCAGTCCATGCAGTTGCGCACGCGGAGGTCGGCGTAAGGCTCGGCATTGAAGATGGTTTTCGTGATAGTCATCAGTTGCTCTGTGCCATAGAGGAATGAGAACGGGCGGGGTAGTCCTGTCGTCAGTTCGATGGCTTCCTGCAACAGGTTGACATCGTCGTGACAGTCGAACATAAACCTGTCGGTGTCGTGGTTGTCGAGGAACAGCACCAGCTTGAAGTCGGCAGGATATTTGGCAAAGTGGTCTGCAATCTTGCTGCGCAGGGTCTCGTTGCCCTTGATGCCTCGGCCGGCACGGATTTCCTCCAAGAGGATGTCGCGATAGGCAAAGTCCAGCACGCCGTCCAGCGTATCTACATAATCGGCCTGTAGATCGTCCTGACTAAAGGGCTTGGTGTCTTGTGCCAAAAACTCCTGCAACCTGGTATCCGTCTTGAAATACAACTGGCCAGCCAGCTGGGGACCGATGCCGAACGCCCACACCTCGCCGAAAACGATGATGTCGCTGCGAATCTCCTGCAACCGTTCGCGCAAGCTCTTGAGGAAGCTGTGCGGCTGTCCCAGGGCATGGTCGATGCGGAATGCATCAACGCCCATGCGAGCGAGCTTTTCGGCCTTGTCAATCATGAAACTGGCCACCTCAGGGTTCGTCAGGTTGAACTTGGGCAGGTCGCCGAAACCTAAGAACGAAACGAACTCGTCGCTGCCCTCTTTCGGATAGAAGAACCAGTCGCGGTGCTTGCCGCCGTTTTTCAGCAGCGACTCCTTGAATACCGGTGCCTCGTACCAGCAATGGTTGGGTACGAAGTCGCAGATAATCTTCAGTCCCTTGTCATGAGCCTGGTCGAGCAACTGCCGATAATCGTCCCACGTGCCGAAGTGCGGGTCTACATCCTCGAAATTCAAGGTGTGATACCCGTGATAGTTTGCCGACTTGAAGATGGGTGAGAGCATGATGGCCGTGAAGCCCAGCTCCTTGATGTAGTCCAGCTTTTCAATCACTCCCTGCAGGTTTCCACCGCAAAAGACGTTCTCACTCTTTGGCGGCACCTGCCAGCCTCCGTTGAATCTGTCAATCAGCAGATGATAGATTCTGATGTTGTCAAACCAGTTGCTCATAGTAATATTAAATTATTATTTCAATTCTTCAATTCTTGAATTCTTCCTACGAGTGCAAAGATACGAAATACTTTTCTAATACCGCTCACTCTCGTCCGTTTTTTTTATATGAAGGCAAATATGAGCGTCCTCTTCATTTACTGTATTTCTTCATCAGTCTGAACTGATGGCGGAATACGAGGCAGGCCATGCCGAGATAGACGGCAGCCTGAATCCAGAGAATGCGGATTTCGGGCAGGACTTGGCTGATGCTGGCACCCATCGAGTTGATACGGATAAAGGCGCGCACGCCGAAGGTGCTGGGGAACAGCCACGACACACCCTGCCAGGCACCGGGGATGCTGGACTGAGGCCATGACACACCCGTCAGAAACAATAGCGGCACGCTGACAAAGACCATCAGTAGCATGACGTTCTCGCGGTAGCGCACCAGGCACGACACCGTCAGACCGAAGAATACGCTGGCCATCGTGTAAGGCAACAGCATCCAGAACAGGGTCCAGCCTGTACCCAGTTGCGGGAATGAGAACATGGCGGGTACGGCCATGGAGAGATAGGCAGCAGCCACAGCACCTATCATGCTGTAGCAGAGTGCCTTGCCCCAGACAATGCGATAGGCTCCGCGATAGTGCGGGTCGTCGTCGGGAATCAGCTGGCCATTGCGGTGACGCTCGCGGGCTGTACCGGCAGCCATACCGATGCCCAGGGCCAGCGCCTGCTGCAGGATGAGCATGAGCACGGCAGGCAGCACGCACGAACCGTAGCCCCCCGAAGGGTTATACATCGCCACATCGTCAACGGCCAAGGGCTGGGCGGTGATAGCATCCTCACGTTTGGTGTAGTTACCCGCTTTCTTGATGTTCATACCTGCACTAAGTCGTCCGGCCTCGACCATGGCGGTCTGATAGACGGCCTTGTAGGCAAGCATCAGCGACATATCGCAATAGACGCTCACATGAGCCTGATCGCCGCGGTTGACACATTCGGCAAAGTCGGCGGGAATCAGGTAGATGCCGCGTACCAGCTGTCGGCTGACAAGTGAACGGGCTTCATCGAGGTCTTCTGCATAATACTTGATGTGTACATCGGGCGATGCATCGCAGTCGTTGATGAATTGGCGCGAGAGTGCCGAGTGCGACTGATCGACGACCACCACGGGTGTCTCGTGCAACGACTCGTTGTTGTAAATCCACGAGTAGATTAAAGGATAGCCTAACGGCACGATGACGAGGAACATCAGCACGCCCTCGTCTTTGACGACACGTATCAGCTCGTGGCGGAAGATATAGAGCACATCGGTAATATGCTCGCGTAATCTTTTAAGGAATGTAGACATAATTCAGCATTGCGTTTTTAACTTTACGAAGTACGAACCAGGGCAGCAGCGTAAAGGCCACAAGTGCCACGAGGTGGAACCAGACATCGATGACGGGAAAACCGTTGAGCACCGTAGCCTGGTAAATCATCCAGTAGTGGCGCAGGGGGAACAGCCATGACATGGACTGCAGCGCAGGGTCCATGCCTGCCACGGGGAACGCCGAGCCGCACATGGAGATGCTGAGCACCGACCATAGTGACGAGATGCTCATCGACATGCGCAGCGACGGCATCAGTCCGAAGGCGAAGATGCCGAAGCCAAGGCCTGCCGACACCTGCAAGAGTACAAGCCGTACGATGCTCCACACACCTCCGAGGCGCGGAAAATGGAGCACGTCGAAGATGTAATACTGAAAGGAGAATATGACGAGCAGAAACACCAGCGCGTGAACAAGATACTTGCCGAGAATGGCCACGACGATATTGTTGTCTGCCAGGGCAAGCCACTCCTTGCCCGTGTCAAACTTCATCTCCATGCCCAGGGCGTAAGCCGAGAGCAGGGCCATGAAGAGCATCAGGATGCCCGGTACAAAGACCGTAGTCAGGCTGTAGTTGTACGAGCCCTCGGGATTGGCTATCATGTGGGCATCGACGGTCACGGGCTGTAGCGCAGATTTGATCTGCTCCTTCGACGCCCCTTTGGCAGAGAGCGTTGCCTGACCGACCGCTGCCGAACCGAGCGTGCCTATGGTCTTCATGTCCTTCATGACCATAGAGCCTGCCGTCATACACGTCATCGTGTAGTAGTACGAGATCATCGGCTGGCGACCTGCGAGCAACTTGGCCGAAGTGCCTTCAGGGATGTAGAGGTAGGCATACACCTTGCCTTCCTGCATGGCGTTGCGGGCCTCGGTGATGTTGGCAAACCGATAGACCACACGCGAATTCTGCATGGCATCGAGGTTGCGAATCAGACCACGCGAGGTAGCGCTGTTGTCCTGGTCCACCACGCCGACGGGCAGGTCTTGGGGGGTGCCCTCGTCGAGCATCGTGGTGAAGAAGACCACCAGCAGCAGCGGGAACACAATCATGCAGAAGCCGTAGATGCGGTTCTTCCGCAGGATGTCGAGCTCGCGCAGCGCGATGCGACCGATATTTTTGAGATATTTCATGATAGTGGAAGCAAATTATTCACTTTTCACTCTTCACTTTTCACTTCTTGAGTATCACCGACATGCCTGGTCTGATGTCTGCTATCTTCTCCGACGGACGGGCCTTGACCTCAAAGGTTTTCTGGTCGTACTGACCGGTAGCCTTGGTGGCTTTCCACACGGCGAACGAACCTTTGTCCTTCATCGACGTCACCTTCATCGTCGTTTCCTTGTCGAGGGCAGGGATGCGAACGGTCAGCTCCGAGCCAACCTTGATATCCTTCAGCTGGTCCTCGCGGATGTTAAACGTAGCCCACTGGTCGTCCATCACGGCGATGCTCATGATAGGGGTACCTGTGCCCACGAGCTCGCCCACCTTTGGATAGACGTCGGTGACCTCGCCTGCCATCTGGGCTGTCTGAACGGTTTCACGGACATAGCCCTCTACCTCCTGCACGGCACCGCGAGCCTGTCCTACTGTGGCTGATACGGCGCGCTTCTCTTCGGCGCGGGTACCGTTGACAGCCATGTCGTACTGGCTCTGAGCGGCCTTTACCTGTGCCTGTGCCGACTTGTACATGGCTTCAGCCTCGTCGAACTTCTGGGCTGAGACAACCTCCTCGTCGAAAAGCACTTTCATGCGCTTGTATGATTTCTCTGCTATCTCGAGTCCGGCCTTGGCTTGCTCCAGCAACTGTTTGGCCGACTGTATCATCTCCTTGCGGGCACCGTTCTTTGCCATCTGCTCCATAGCGGCGGCGGCATCCACGGCGCTGCGAGCCTGCACCATCTTGGCTTCTACTTCGGGGGCCTCGATGATAGCCAGCGTATCGCCAGCCTTCACGAAATCACCTTCCTTCACGCGGAGTTCCAAGATACGACCAGGCACCTTGCCCGATACACGATACTCCTCGACCTCCATTTCACCCTGTATCACTTCGGGGTCACGCCCTAAAGCCAGGAAACCGATGAGTGCCACAATGACTACTACTGCTGAAAAACCTGCCACAGCCAGCAGGATGTTGTTATGCTGTTCTTTTGCTTTGTCTGCCATAATTATTTCAATTTTTCAATTCTAAAAAACTTCAATTCTTCAATTCTTCAACTCTTCCATTCTTCCATCACCGAAGCGTGCCTAAGGCTTTCTGCAATTCTACCTGACTCAGTTTCACGCCTATCTCGGCATCGATTTTCTGCGACTGTGCCTGGTTCCAGGCGGTCTGCGCTTCCATGACGGTCGTAATCGACGCCACTCCCTCCTTGAAGGCCAGATTAGCCATGCGCAGGTTCTCGTCGGCATTGGCAACATTCGACTGTGCCATGGTCAGCTTTTTCTGCGCTTCTTTCACCTTGAAATTGTTCTGACGCACCTGCAGGCTAATCATCTCGCGGGCATCGTCCAGTTCGAGTCTGGCCATAGCCGTAGCGCCTTTCGAGGCACGGACCTTATACATCACGTCGCCCCAGTTCCAGATGGGAACACGCACGACGACACCGACATTCCATACACCACCGAACTTCTTCTGAAAGCCGTTGAACGTGTTCGGATTGGTCACAGCATAACCGCCAGTCAACATGACCTGCGGCAAATTCCCCGCTTTCAGCACGTTGGTCGTCTGGAGCGACAGATCCACCGTGTTCTGCAGCACTTTCAGCTCAGGCCTGTTCTCAAAGGCCACGTCGGCGCCAGCCTCTGCTGTAGCCAAATCTTCACTCTTCACGCTTAACTCTTCACTTGCCTCGTCTGCCAGCACAATGTCTTCGTCCTCGGGCAGTCCGCACAACTGGCACAACAGCATCTTCGAGAGTTCTAATCCGTCGGTGACCTGCGTCAATGCCATCTCAGCTTCATTCACCCTGACGCTGACACTCAGTCCGTCGCCCTTGGTGGCCACGCCTTGGTCAATCATCTTCTGCACGTCGCCTTTTAACTTTTTCACCAGGGCCACATAACTCTCAGCCAGCGTCTGCTTATGGCGCAGAGACACAACCTGCCAATATACCTGGTCAATATGGTATAGGGTGCCCTGCGTCTTCATATCCAGGGAGTTGGCGGCCATCTGCTCGTTGATGTCAGCCATTTTGTTCGCTGCCACGATGGCACCGCCCATGAACACAGGCTGCGTTACCGTCACCGCACCGGCAAACATGTTGCGCGTATCCGTCCGGAAACCATCCACGATGCCTGTGCCTACCTGGTTCAGTACACCCGCAAACTGCCCCATGTCGCCGGCTATCTTCGCCTGCGTCTCGGCAGGTAGCGTTGATACCAACGGTGCCAGGGCGTCCTGCAACTTCGACGTGGCGCTTGTGCCCAAGTTGCTCAGGGCTACTTTCTGGTCATCATTGAGGATGGATATTTTCTTGTTCATCCACATGTAACCGCCCACGGCGTTCACCTTCGGCAAATACTGTGTGCGTGCCGACTTCCGCATGTTGGTGCTCGCCTCCTGTTTCACTTTGGCCACACCCAACTGTTTGTTGTTTCTCAATGCCATCGCCCTGCAACTGTCGAGCGTCAGCAACCGCTGGGCGTCAGCCGCCAGCGGCAGAAACAGGAGTAGCCCGAGTCCTAACCCCCGAGCCATCACCATTGTTTTCATTTTTGACTGATTCATGTTATATCAATTTTACTTCAATCCTTCAATCCTTCAATCCTTCCATTCTTCAATCCTTCAATTCTTCAATCCTTCAATTCTTCAATTCTTCAATCCTTCCATTCTTTAAAACTCATACCCGAGATTGATAAAGAAGTAAGCCTTCTTGGTATGGTTGCTATAGCCTAAGGTAGCCCCGACGGGTCCCAGTATCGAATTGTAATAGTAGGCACCCTGGACACCTATCATCGTGCGGTGGTCTAAGAGCTCTTTGGTCTTTGCAGCCTGCTGACCGGCAGCCACGCGCAGTAGCAGGTAGTGCTTGTCGCCCATGCGCTGCTGGGCCTGGAGCTGGGCGGCTACGATCTGATGGTCGACATACTCCATGTTGCCGATGCCGGCGAAGGGCATCTGCTGCTCGACATAGTGGCCGAACCACTCACCGCCGATGGTGTTGCCGAAGACGGCGGGTACGACCGCACCAAAGAGCAGACGGCCATAGAGCATGGGCTGCAGGGTGAAGCGGCTGCCGAAGGTGAACGACCAGCGCCAGTCGGCACTCACCTGACTCATACCCGCAGTCTTGCCCTGTTTGTTGCCGTCGGCATCCAGGATGTCGAGCTGGGCGAAGTCGTTGGTAAGATAGGCATACTCGGCATTGAAGCGGGCACCACGCGTCGGGAAGTTCCAGTTGTCCTCGCTGTTAAAGGCCAGGCGGGCACGGTAGCTGAAGAAATGCTCGTTTTCGAGTGTCACCTGTCGTGCAGACTCTGAGCCGAGCTTGTCGCGGTAGTGCAGGTAATCCCAGCGCAGTCCCATGCGCAGGTTGAAATTGCGCAGGTCGAAGTTGATGGGCAAGAACTCTGCCTGCGACTGGTTGTAGCGAATGTTATAATCCAGGTCGCCATAGGTATAGACGTCAACGTCGTTACGACGGAACGTATAGCTGAACGTGGGGCGGGTAAAGAACCGCGGGTGAACGGTAATTTCGCCACGGGCCATCATGCGCTTGCCAAGACGCAGCGTGATGTCGGTTTCGACGGGGATGGCGGTCTTCAGCGGTATGTCGAGACCCAGCAGCACGGCGGCATATTCCTCCGTATCGTAGCGCACACCGGCATGGAGCTGTGCCGACTTGCGGTCGCCTGCCGAGAGGACGACGCGAACACCATCAACCGTTGACCATTGACCATTGACCATTGACTGTTTTTTTTCTGGCACCAACTGGCACTCGGCAGTCTGGTAGAAGAGGTCCATGCGCATGCTGGTCGTCAGCTCCTGCTCCATCTTGGCGTCGATGCTGTCTACCTTGTCCAAATGGAACTTCTGGCGCAGGAAGCGCTCTGCCTGTGGTGTCATGTTCTCAAAGCTAAAGCCGGTGACGCGCTGGCGCTCAGTCATGGCATTGGGGCGTAGGGGATGATAGATGGTGGGGCGGAAGCTGTCGTCGATGCCGATGCGCTTTTTCAGGGCGATAATCTCGTCCCAGTGGCGCATGGCCTCTTCCTCGCCGTAGCGTATCAGCGAGTCGATGGCCTCTGATGTAAAGCTGGCAGTAGAATAGCCGTGAGGGTCCACATTCATCCACAGGTCGGTGATGGCTTTGTTCTCGTCATACTTGTTGACGCAGTTCACGTCGATAATCTGACCGACGATTTTCATCGTGCCCGTCACTTCCTCAGCCGTCTTCTGCTTACCGTTCAGCGTGACGCCGATGACGATTTCGGCACCCATCTCGCGGGCTACGTCCACGGGAAAGTTGTTCTTCAGACCGCCGTCCACCAGCACCATGTCACCGATTCTCACAGGCGAGAAGGCAGCAGGAATCGACATTGAGGCACGGATGGCCTGCGGCAGTCGCCCGCTATGGAACACCACCTCGCTGTTGTCCATGATGTTGGTAGCCACACAGGCAAAGGGGATAAGCAGGTCTTTGTTGAAGTCGAGCGAGTCGGTATAGCCCACAAAGAGCTTCTGGAACAACTCGGCCAGGTTCTTGCCCTTGATGAGTCCGCCGGCATTCACGTCGCGCTTGCCAAAGTTCAGGGCCGTATTAAACACATAGGTGTTCTGCTTCTTGCGGTCCAGGTAGCTCTGCTTGCTCAGGTCTTCCTTGTCGGTAATAACATAGGTCCAGTCCTGAGTCCTCACCATCGAGTCGAGCGAATGGGCATTATAGCCGATGGAATAGAGTCCGCCGACGATGCTGCCTATCGACGTGCCGGTGACGACATCGACGGGGATGCCCGCCTTCTCCAACACCTTCAACACACCAATGTGCGACATACCTTTCGCACCGCCTCCACTAAGTACCACGCCGACTTTTTTCCTCGCCTGAGGCGTGGCCTTAGCCTCACAAGGGGTCTGTCCCCCTGTGAGCAAACTGTCTGTCTGGGCATTGGCTGCACCGCCTGTCAACAGCACAGCCGCTATGGTCAATAATAACTTCTTCATTTTAAACATTATTCTTATATTCAACATATATGGGTGCAAAGATAGCGAAAAATATCGACATAATAAACAATTATCGTGGATTTATTTAGCCAAATTTTGTCATTTGTCTGTTTGGTTCTTCTCTCACTTCATCACGACCTTGCGTGAACGGAGGATATAGAGTCCGTGGGTGGGGTAGGCCACCGGGCGGCCCTGCAGGTCGTAGGCGTTCCCGTTAACGTTCCCGTTAATGTTCCCGTACCCGTTGACGTTCGCTATGCCGTCGGTAGTGGTGAGATATTGTTTGAAGAAGTTCTGGTAGGTGGTCGTCCATTGGTCATTGGTGGCATGCTGCAGTTCGGCATTGAAGATGACCTTCTTGTCGGCTGCTGCTGTCTGTACGTTGTTATACGGCGCAAGATTGGTATGTGGCGGGCAGACGTTGTCCTGCAGGCCTATGCTGGTGATAATGGGACAGCTGATGCTGGTTGCCAGGTTCTTCGTGTCGTAGTACGACAGGAAGGCATACATGTCTGCATCGGTCATTGAGCCGCCGTTCTTGTTGATTTCTGCCTGACAGTTTTTAGCCACATAGCCGGGCCAGCTGACAATCTCGAAGTAGTCGGGGAAGTCGCCCATGAAGGTGATGGCTGGTGCAATGGCCTTGAACTGATAGTCGCTGAGTGCTGCTGCGGCAACGGTGAAGGCACCGCCCTGGCTTCCTCCTTCAGCAAAGAGGTTCTGCATGTCACTCGTCTCACGCGAGGCCATGAAGTCAAGAGCCCGCAGACAGTCCATGTAGGCACCATGATAGTAATAGCTGTCCTTATTGCCAAACTGGTAGGCAAACCAGTCGCCGTAAGTGTTCACGAAGTCCTTCTGGATGCCGTCGTCGCGGTCGCTGGCAGGGCGGTTGTTGACACTTTGCCCGCGGTTCGACAGTATGAACTCAGCCCAGTTGGCACTCTCTTCTGTATCCCAGTTGGCATTCATGCACCAGGGTGTGGTGCTGTCGCCGCCAGGACGATATTCTGAGTCGTAGCCCTGATAATGTATCAGCACGGGGTGCTTCTTGCCATCGGTAGGTTCGGCATAGTAACCGCGAATGGTCACGTGGTCGCCAGTCAGTCCATCAGCTATCGACTGCATCTCAACGAGGTACACCTTGCGCCTGGCACTCGACTTGGCAGGAATCTCCGTCAGCGTGGCATTGATGGGCACAGCGGCCAACTGCGCCTTGGCAGCCGCCCAGTAGTTGTCGAAGTCGCTCTGCTTGTCGGGCGCAGACACGATTTCCATAGGTCTTACGGCAAAGAAGAAACCACGTGCCAGATCGTCGTTGACGGTAATGGTAGCATGATAGATGCCGGGCTGCAAGCCTTCCGCCGTCAGGGCCTCTGTGCGCTGGGGATTATTGGGCTGTAAGGTCACCGTTTTGCTGCTTGACGTCACAAAGGTCATCTTGTCGGTAGAAATCTCCATATTGATGTTTGCCACCATCGGCGTATTGTAAGGATTGGTGATGCCCACATGGAACGTCGGCACCGCACCGCCCTCGAACACCCAGTTATTGGTCACCGGAACCTGCAGCACCAACGGCTTGATTTCGTCAGCATTCCACAGCTCCACAGCCGTTGCCGTGAAGTTGATGCCGCTGATAACCATACCGTTAGCCTGCAACTCTTGAAGCATAGCTGCAGTAACGTCAAACTGTTGGTATTTGCCAGAGATATAGACGCCGGGGGCACCACTAAGGTCGGGCCAGCCGTCAATGGGATTGCGCAACGACAGATAGGCGCCGGCACCCAGATTCTTGAACTTCACCCGCAACTTCTGGCCTGCGGCGGCATGGGCGAAAGCACTCTTGCTGACATGTTGGTAGCCCTCCCAGTTGCCAATCTGACACTCGCCAGCCCATACAGCGTGGCTGTAGTCGCCACCGTCACCCTCGACCACATCAACACTCGTCAGCGTAAAACCTGTACCACTGACAATCAGCCCGGTAGCCTTGAGGTCGGTAATCATGTCTTTCAGCAGGTAATACTTCACCTCTGTCATCCCTTCCGCCAATGCCGTGTTGCCTGCCCCCGTCACATTGCCGCTCCAGTCGCCCTTGTAAAGCGCTATCTGTGGCCAGTCGGTATTACCCGTAAAGATCACGCCAAACACCAACTGGTCGCCCTCCTTTAGGTTTTGGAATTTCCCGCTGGCGATGCTGACAGCCTTACCGTTGTTCCAGTCAATGGCTTCAGAGCCCGTCCAGATGTTTCCAGCCGTTGCCACCAGCCCCATCAGCCCCATGAGTGTTGTAAGCAAAATCTTCTTCATACCTTCCGTTGATTTGTTTTCTATCGCAAAAATACTACAAAATCCTGAAATACCATCATAAATTCAGAGATTTATGCCTCTTTGGTTGAATTAAATGCCGCTCGCTGAGCTTCGAGGTTGCTCGCAACATCCATAAGGTGCTTGGCATTCCTGCCGAGGTTGTGCTTGCATAGTAGTAGATTAGTGCGCACACGGGGTTGCCCCGTGTGCGCTCACCCTCTTAAATCAGAGAGGCTATTCCTCTACTGAACATCTTGATGTAATAATTTAAAAGTTGATGTTGGCTCCGAGTTTAGTTGAAGTAAAGTTCAGGTTTACTTGAAGTAAACTCTTACTTTGCTTGAAGTAAACTCCTACTCCGGAGGTCACTTTCCCTTTAAAGGCTTTTCATTGTAATAAGTTAGTTGTCGCCTTGGACGAGCTTCCTCTTCGTGGGCTTTGAGCTTCCTCTTCGTGGGCTTCGAGCTATATACCTCGTTGCCCTCGCGCTTAGGCTTCGTTGTGACGTTAGTGACGTTAGTGACGTTAAAGTAGTTAAAGTTTCACGCGTACCGCGTGCGTGCGCGGTACGCGTAGAGTTTGCAGATTCTATCGTCACAACGTCACTAACGTCACTAACGTCACGGGCATCGCGCTGTATCTTCTTCTTGTTTTTACTGACCATTTTTCTTTCTCGTTCTTTGTTATGATGCTGCAAAGGTACGAAAAGAAATTCTCAAATACCCGGTATATACCCGGTATATCTGGTAGGTATATCGCGACTGTTTCTCCGCAAGCCTTGCGAAAATTTTGCCGTTTCAGGGAAAATGAGTACTTTTGCAAGCAAATTGGCAAGGATATGGCAGATAACATGATAGATTTTGTGGCTCCTATCGAGGACAAGATGCAGGACATCATCAAGGTGATAGGTGTTGGCGGCGGCGGTTGCAATGCTGTCAGCAGAATGTATAGCGAGGGTATTCAGGGCGTGTCGTTTGCGATATGCAATACAGATAGTGCCTCGCTGAAGGATTCGCCGGTGCCTGTGAAGCTGCAGTTGGGGGCTGGTCTCGGAGCTGGTAACAAACCCGAGGTGGGCCGTGCTGAGGCAGAGAGCAGCATTGACAGCATAGAGCACCTGTTGGACGACCAGACAAAGATGGTGTTTGTGACGGCCACGATGGGTGGCGGAACGGGTACAGGGGCTGCGCCCGTGGTGGCGAAGGTGGCTAAGGACCGTGGTCTGCTGACGATTGGTGTGGTGACTATTCCGTTTTACTTCGAGCACAGGCGCAAGATAATCAAGGCGTTGAAGGGCGTCGACGAGCTGCGTAAGAACGTGGATGCCATGCTGATAGTGAACAACGAGCGCCTGTGTGACGTCTATTCGGATACGGAGATGTCGCTGAAAGATGCGCTGGCCGAGGCTGACAATGTGCTGAAGAATGCCGTGAAGGGTATCTCGGAGCTGATAACCATCAGCTCGGCAGGCAATATCAACCTTGACTTCCGTGACGTGGAGACGACGATGCGCAATGGTGGTGGCGCCATCATGGCTATAGGAAGGGCCAGCGGTAACCAGCGTGTGGAGCGTGCCATACTGGATGCGCTGGACTCGCCGCTGCTGCATGGCAACGACATCAATCATGCCAAGCGTATCTTGTTTAATATCTATGCCAGCGACCAGAATCCTGTCCGCATTCCAGAGATGCAGGAGATTTCGGAGTTCTTTGACCAGCTGGATCCCGATATTGATGTCATCTGGGGTACCTCGACGGACGACACGCTTGGTGAAGATGCCAAGGTGATTATCCTGGCTGCCGACATGAATGACGGTCTGGCTATGGAGCATGCTGATGATGGCTATGAGGAAGACCATTACGAGCAGCTCATAGGACAACTATATAAACCTCTGCAGAAACCCACGGCGGAACCTGTTATTGAACCTGTGTTCCAAGTGGAAGAGGCGCCCGAACCTGCCAAAGCTGTCGTCACGGAAGAGGCGCCCGAACCTGCCAAAGCTGTTGTCACAGAAGTAACTCCCGAGCCCGCCAAGGTGAAAACCGTCGAAAAGGAACCTGTCACGACGCTGAGCAGGTGGAGGAACTGGCTGAACAAGAAACTGGGTGACATCATCAACGACGAGGAATAAGCGCGATGGCGATAGAATATTCCACTCCAGAGGATATGGCTGGCGAGGTGAAGCGTCTTGTTGCGGCGCTACAGGCGGCTGGCCGTCGTGACCTGCTATTGCAGGCCATAGGGGTGGGCATCATGGAAGATTTGCGGTTGGAGGCTGCAAAGGGCAGGCTGAGCCGCCTGTGCATCACGAAAGACTACCGGTTCCTGTTGGTGGACTATGGCAACAGGGAACTGGAGCTTCAGCCTGTCCACAAAGCGGTCTATCTGCTGTTTCTGGCTCATCCTGAGGGCATTGAGTTCAAGCGTTTGGGCGAATACCGCGATGAACTGCTGCGCTACTACATGGCCACAGCAAAGACGCTGGACAAGGAGAAGGTGAAGGAGGGCGTGGACCATCTGGTAGACCCCTTGGACAATGCCATCAACGAGAAATGTTCACGCATCAAAAAAGTGTTCCTCGACCTGATGGATGAGTACACGGCCAGCTACTACATCATCAGCAGCCATACCCAGAAGCATATAGCGGGGTCGTCGAGGATATGGTATGAGCGGCTGAAGGTGATAACGTTGCCAAGGGAGTTGGTAGTTTCGGAGGGAAAATAAAAACAAAAAAGTCTTTTTCTTTTGTTTTCCCATTAATTATTCGTACCTTTGACTTTCGTCGAATGTACTTTCGTTCGACAATAAAAAATAAAAAAATCATTTTTTCTTTTTGTATTGTTCTCACTTATTTGTACCTTTGCAGACGTTTCAGAAACAATATTATAATATTATAACTTTTTTATGAACTTTACTTTGTTAATTACCGTCCTGGTGACGGCTTTGACATTGGTGGTAGCGGCTTACGTCGTAGCCAAGCTGATAGGCCCCCGGTCTTACGCGAAGGTGAAAGGTGAGCCGTATGAGAGTGGTATACCCACGCGAGGCAGCTCGTGGTTGCCTGTGTCCGTGGGATTCTACCTCTTTGCCATCTTGTTCCTCATGTTTGATGTGGAAACGCTGTTTCTGTATCCATGGGCAGTAGTAGTGAAGGAGTTTGGCGCTGCGGCATTGCTGAGCATCGGCTTCTTCTTGGTAGTTCTGGTATTAGGCCTGGCGTATGCATGGCGGAAAGGAGACTTGGAATGGAAGTAAGGAAACCGCACATCAAGAGTATTCCCTACGAGGAGTGGAACGACAATGCCTCGTTGGAAAAGATCATTGACGAGCTCCATGAGGGCGGCGTCAATGTGGTGACGGGTTCGCTGGACCAGTTGATTAACTGGGGACGTTCCAACTCCCTCTGGTCACTGACTTTTGCCACCTCATGCTGTGGTATCGAGTTCATGGCCTGTGGCTGTGCCCGTTACGATTTCGCACGCTTCGGTTTCGAGGTGACGCGCAACTCTCCCCGTCAGGCTGACCTGATTATGTGTGCCGGTACCATCACCCACAAGATGGCACCTGCGCTGAAGCGCCTGTACGACGAGATGGCCGAACCCAAGTATGTCATTGCCGTCGGTGGCTGTGCCATCAGCGGCGGCCCGTTCAAGTCGAGCTACCATGTTGTAAAGGGTATCGAGGAAATCGTACCCGTGGATGTCTTCATTCCTGGCTGTCCTCCACGTCCGGAGGCTATCATGTACGGCATGATGCAGTTGCAGCGTAAGGTGAAGATTGAGAAGTTCTTCGGTGGTGCCAACCATAAGCAGACTGCCGAGGAGGCTGCATTAGGCGTATCGAACGAGGAGCTGACGTTCCGTGCAAAGCATGGCGACCACAGAAGGGAGCCGATTGTGGTAACGGAGGTTCCGAAGGAGTTTGTAAATGAAATGAAGGCTGCGACAGAATCGCAGCCCACAGTAAAGGAGGAGGGCAAGGCATGAAGTTAGAGTTCTTATCATTCGATTTTGACAAGTTCGCACAGGAGATGCAGAACTTGAAGGACAAGAAGGGCTTTGACTATCTTGTCACGATTGTCGGCGAGGACTTCGGAGAAGAGGGCCTCGGCTGTATTTACATCCTTGAGAATACAAAGACGCATGAGCGTTGCTGCGTCAAGATGATGGCCAAGACGCAGGTTTGCGGCGATGGTATCGCTTCAAACGGCACTGGCGAGACTGATGGTCAGGTGATGGCTTACATCCCCACCGTCTCTAACATCTGGCGTGTTGCCGACCTGTTGGAGCGCGAGGTGTATGACTTCTATGGAATCGTATTCCTGGGGCATCCCGATATGCGCCGCCTTTTCTTGCGCAGCGACTTCAAGGGACATCCTTTCCGCAAGGACTGGAAGTTCAACGACGAGTACACCCTTGAGGACGATGTGGAACCCGACTACGGTCTGGAGTATTATTTAGACAAGGACGGCGTTCTGCAGTCGAAGCAGAACAGGCTCTTCACCGCTAACGACTATGTCATCAACATCGGTCCGCAGCACCCCGCTACGCATGGCGTGCTCCGTCTGCAGACCGTGCTCGACGGTGAGACCGTGAAGCGCATCTATCCGCATTTAGGTTATATCCACCGTGCTATCGAGAAGATGTGGGAAGGCATGACCTATCCTCAGACGCTTGCTTTAACCGATCGTCTTAACTATCTGGGAGCCATGCAACATCGCCACGCTCTTGTTGGTGTCATCGAGGAAGGTTTGGGCGTTGAGCTGACCGACCGCATCAAGTACATCCGTACCATCATGGACGAGTTGCAGCGTCTCGACTCCCACCTGCTCTACACCTCGTGTGTGGCTCAGGACTTGGGTGCGTTGACTGGTATGCTCTACGGTATGCGCGACCGTGAGCACGTGCTGAACTGCATGGAGGAGACCACAGGTGGCCGCCTGATTCAGAACTACTACCGCATCGGTGGTCTGCAGGATGACATCGACCCGGACTTCGTCAAGAACTGCAAGAACCTGGTGAAGTACCTGCGCCCGATGATTCAGGAGTATATGGACATCTTCGGCGACAACATCATCACCCACAACCGTTTGGAGAACTGCGGTCCGATGAGTCTTGAGGATTGCATCAGCTATGCTGTGACTGGTCCTGCCGGACGTGCTTCGGGTTGGAAGAACGATGTCCGCAAGAACCATCCTTACGACATGTACGACAAAGTGGAGTGGGAGCAGTGTACGCTCAGCGGCTGTGACTCTATGGACCGCTACCTCGTTCACATCAACGAGATGTACCAGAGCTTGAACATCATCGAGCAGTTGATAGACAACATTCCTGAGGGCGACTTCTACGTGAAGCAGAAGCCTATCATCAAGGTTCCCGAGGGACAATGGTACTATTCTGTCGAGGGTGTGGCCGGTGAGTTTGGCGTTTATCTTGACTCCCGCGGCGACAAGAGCCCGTACCGCATGAAGATGCGCCCCATGGGACTCTCGCTGGTTGGTGCTTTCGACCCGATGCTGCGTGGTCAGAAGATTGCCGACCTCATTGCAACGTGTGCCGCTATCGACGTCGTTATTCCCGACATTGACAGATAAACGCGTTCGCTAATTTACAATTGATAATTGATAACGATATAGAATATGTTCGACTTTTCTATAGTAACACAATGGTTCGACCAACTGCTGCAGGTGACATGTGGTTGTCCTGAATGGTTGGCGATATTGATTGAGTGCGTGCTTGTCGGCACAGCCATCCTTGTGGGATATGCGCTGATAGCTATCGTACTGATATTCATGGAGCGCAAGGTGTGTGCCTACTTCCAGTGCCGCTTAGGCCCGATGCGTGTAGGCTACTGGGGCTTGCTGCAGGTGTTTGCCGACGTGCTGAAGATGCTCATCAAGGAAATCTTCATCGTCGACAAGGCTGACAAGGTGCTCTACCTCGTTGCGCCGCTCTTGGTGATTATCGGCTCTGTGGGTGCCTTCTCGTTCCTGCCCTGGAACAATGGCGCTACGGTGCTCGACTTCAACGTGGGTGTATTCCTGCTCACGGCCATTTCTTCGATTGGCGTGGTAGGTATCTTCCTGGCCGGTTGGGCTTCCAACAACAAGTACTCTGTGGTTTCGGCCATGCGTGGTGCCGTGCAGATGATTTCCTACGAGATGTCGCTCTGCCTCTGCCTGATTACTGCCGTCATCCTGACGGGAACCATGCAGATGAGCGGTATCGTTGAGGCGCAGACGGGACCTTGGAAGTGGCTCATTTTCCAGGGACATATCCCTGCGCTGATAGCCTTCTTCGTATTCCTCATTGCTGGTAATGCCGAGGCTAACCGCGGCCCGTTCGACATGGCTGAGGCTGAGAGTGAGTTGACCGCCGGTCATCATACCGAGTATTCGGGCATGGGCTTCGGCTTCTTCTACCTCGCAGAGTTCCTGAACCTCTTCATCATCGCTGGTATTGCCGCTACGGTATTCCTCGGCGGCTGGGCGCCTGTGAACATCGGCATCGAGGGCTTCGACGCCGTGATGAACTACATTCCCGGTATCGTCTGGTTCATGGGTAAGGCTTTCTTCCTGGTGTGGATTCTGATGTGGATCAAGTGGACGTTC
>JAEEGH010004134.1_pt1 | contig 37481 bp, 29 predicted proteins | sample 9134181 | NCBI WGS metagenome assembly JAEEGH01 (sample SAMN16246544, study PRJNA631951) | gut metagenome | biome: gut microbiome; feature: rumen; material: DP-attached | host: Bos | place: Iran: Karaj | collected 2018-10
CATTTGCTTCTGTGGGATAGTCAGCTTTCCTCATAAACTTCCATTTGCCTTTGCCCCAGACGAATCCTCCTGTATTAGCCTTACAACGATAGCCCTTCTTCATTTCCCCATTGCAAATATGATTATCCGCAATGTTCGAGTGCTTAAACTCATTCAGCAACTCACCAGTAAATGCCGCCTCGCAACAAAATTCCACATCCTTCTGTGCAGCCTTTGGCATCTGGCCGCACACCAAATCTATCTTCGTATACTCAGGATAGTACACGTTGAGATTGGTTGTCGTCTCAACGGTTACTGCAAAACTATAGATATGCAGTAGCACCGAAGCTATTATTGAAATTACTTTCTTCATTCTTCGTAATATGTAATTGTGAATGAATCAAGTCCTCTAACTATGATTCTCTTCCCATCCATTCTGGACAGCGTTTAACACCATATTCACGGAGTCTTTTTTGATTAAATTGGGCCATTTGTATTCTTCACTATTAATCAATATTCCAATAAGCATTTGGATCACCATCGAAGATTGTATCAATGTCATCGTCACTATATCCCATTTCATCTTGGGCGTATGAACCATTATATCTGTCATAAGTTGGTTCATCTTGATCAGACGAATAGTCATCATTATCACCATCTTCGTATTCATCATCATCTTCTCCATCATAAATATCACGATATATTGATGAATTTTCATCCCAAGTTCCTATTTCTTCTGATTTATCTAAAGGCTTACTGCATATATTTCTTTCATTCGATTTGATAACATGTTCGTAATCACAAATGAACTGTGAAATTTCACTATTTACACGCCATACAGTTACTCTCACATCTGGTAACTGTCCCAATACAATAAAGAGCAAATCAGCAAAACGGAAGTCTTCCCATTTAGATGGTGGAAGTAAGAAATGTGATCTTCTAACACACATCTTCTTATTACACCAGAAGAATGGAATGCCGTTATTCTTAGGGTCAGAACATCCAAAACATCCACCTCGACAAATGGAATAATCTGAATCTTCGTATTTTCTTATATAGTTAGTGTAAAGTGGCTGATATGCATTATTTCTTGGTAACCAACCCATTTCAATCATTCTTTCTTTATCACTTACCAATCCACATTTATCATCTATACCATAAGCAATTACAAACTGCTTAACAAAGAACTCATTAGATTCATGAATAAAATATTTGCCATCTATTACTTCCGCAGACGAGTTCCTAAGAAGTACTGTTTTTGGATATTCCACTTCATCAGAATCCAACCAATCAATTACTCTTCCGAATAAATCTACTGGCGAATCATAGAATTTTATAACATAGTATAATTCATCATTTCTTTTTTCTTTAGTCAAAATACCATTAAACGATTGATATTCTATATCATATTTATTACCGCTAATTGCAATATAGCCATGGCAAGGATAGAAGAGTTCCTTGGAATCTTTCAAAAAATCAATTCGTCGCTTTTCGTCTTCTCCTATTACGGATTCTATAATTGAAGGAGTAATACTTGAATTCAAATCGTTCTTCTTTGCTTTGAGCATGCAAAGAATACCACAGATTGCAGGACATGCAGGTGTAGCTGTTTCAACAAATTCGGAATATAACTCATCAAAGGACAATGAAAATTCTCCTGATGACATTTTCCCAAAAATATAACGAAGTATTTTTATCTGGGCTTCTGCAGACAATTCATGATAATATGACTTAATAAGATTCCAGTCAAAATTATCTGATGGTTGTTTCTGCCATAAATACAATTTCATAAAGCCTGTAGCCTTTTGTTGCATCAAGGCTAGGTGGCTTGAATCAAGATTATCAGCAATGAACAATTTGAGATTTGGGTCGCTTGCTGATTCCAAATCCGACAGCATTACATCCTGAAAGCAGGAGTGTTTAAGTAGTCCTTTTTCTTTTTTTACAATTATATCATATAAAAGTCTATTCTTGTATACATTATCTAACCGCTCGCGAATGTTTTCAATTCCTGGTGACTGAATTATCTTTTCCTCAAACAATGTCCATTTTTCTTCCTTTGACAGAACAGAGCATATCTTCTCTTCAGCTTTCTTTAAAACGACATCATTTAAATGTCCATAACTTGCAAGCCATTTTAGCAGACTTCTGATGTCGCTTATAGAATCCAGATATTCAACCTTAACATATTTATATGAGTCTAGGCTTTCATATCCAAGTTGATTGATTATACTTGAAACGACATACCACTGAATCTCTATTGGAGAATCATTAATTTTGTAGTCGGACAGCTCTTTTAAGAACTGACATGTACTGAAGCCACATGTGATTTGCTCGTATCTTGAACAATATTGCTGACTTGTGATATAATCCGCCTTGTATGCTTCGTTAAGATCGCCCAAATCATCGAGTTTGGAAAATTTGTCGTTCACAAGTTCCTTGATTTGCTGTTTAGTTGATTCAAGAATCCAGTTGTCGAATTTTTCAATATGAAATCTCAGCAAAAATGGAGTAAGATTGTCTGATTGAGTAGCAGAAACTGCAGATTCGTTGACACAACTAAGAAGGGAGTTTTTTAATGCCTCCTTGTATAATTTTGGCAGCTTTTCATAATTATCTAAAACCTTATCGCACACCTCGTACCCAAGGAAATCACTCATTAGCCCACTGAGACTTTCAATATATAGTCCCACGTTATTAAATTCATCTGGTGTTGCATTTGATAATTCTTTCACCACATTTGGATTATCGCTTAATTCCGATAGCTGGGTTATAACATCCTCTTTGATAACAGTCTCATATTGAACTTCCAACCGTTTTTTCAAATTTGTAATACGTGTTCTTCCCATCTTACACATTGGTGTCCCCTCACCTTCAAGATGGGTTGCTCCACAATGATAATAAACATAAAGATTGTGTTTAATCTCTTGGTATTCTGAAACCGTTTTTGCATTCGCGATTTTGTGTAGGCAATACAACTTGCATATCTCAATATTTGGCATTCCGTATTCAGTCGTCAAGAGTTCTGTATTGTTCTTACAGAATTCCACTGGCATAGCCGGCTGTAATTTGGGAGCCTCATATATAATTTTCTTCAGTTCTTTGTCACTGAACTTTGACAAGAGTAACGACCATGAGGGTGAAATACAATCGTTATCAAGTTTTACAGGAATTTCGTAACCATTTTTATTATAACGCTTTTTCAAGACGAATATATTATAGAGAAATAACAATTCATCAACCTTTTTCCCGTAATACTCAGTGCTTAGAACTTCAGAATCTATCCATAATGATAAATCAAAAACATTCACTGATATACTTTCTTTTCTGCCTTCATGCTTATATTTACCAAAGCAATTAAATAATTCTTTAATTGATTCAGGTAAATGGCTGTTGGTTTTTGTTATGGTTATATCATTTTCTTCATCAGTAGAAGAGTCTGCTATACCATAAAAATCTAATAAATCAAAGTCTTCATCATCAAATAAATCATCATAGGTGTAATCTCGTTTTGCGGTTTTAACTTGGTCTTGATTATCTTCATTTGGTATAATGATGTTATCGAGGCGTTCAAAAGAAATGTATGTATTGTCGCTGTAAAAAGAATACTCAGATTCATTACTTTTACACGAAATGAGGCTGTTTATATAGTCAACTTTGAAATTTGATAACGAAGCACGTTCTATATTTGAAACCGTTTTATCATCGTTAAAATCAAAGAATACAAGTTGACCTGTACTTACTTCCGATAATAAATCATTATTAGAAAAAAGGATTGGAGTATTTTTTATCGTGGATCCCCAACTACTTTTTACTTTCCAAACACCAAACATCAATATACCCATCCCTTCCGAAGGGTTGTATTTGTATATGTATCCAAATTTTTTCATTTAATTTTTATTTATGTTGTAACTACACTTTGATAATACTTACTAAAGCAGGACCTTACATTAAATTATCAGTTCCTAATACTATTCTTTTTGAATTGTAGGACGATTCTTTGAATTACTCAAATCAAAGTCTTTATCCTTTTTTCATATGTCACCTTAAGTCTTACTATTTTTAAATAATCTATTATACGTGTCAGGGAATTGTTCATTTGGATAATCTTCAAAAATAATAGCATCTGGATTAACGTCTGGTATTTGTCTTTGTGGTGGACGTTTCTTTGTACATACATAAGTAATAACGTCCCCCAAAAGAGACGGACCCGTTTCGTCAAGTATAAAGATTCCTGATTTGTAATGATCTTCTAATATGATATGGTTATTAATCAACAGCCAACAGAATAGCATTATTCTCATAGATTCTGGAAAAACGCATCCAAACTCTGTTATACGAAGATATTTGTTTTCTGTGGATAAGGATTTTTCATGGAGTATATAACCAATACATAGTTGCATATATCGAAAAAGGTAGTTGAAATCTCCATTATAGTCATCATTAATTGTTATTGATGAATAATAATATGTACAAATCTTAATAGTTTTGTCATATTCCCAGTCTGATATATCATAAAATGGAAGTTTAAAGTGCTCTGAGAACTTATCATAAGATACTTCAAGCCTATCATGATATTTCTCAGATAATATAGCTAATGTATTGGTCATTGTCACGATATGTTGCTCGACCCTTGTGATTTCGTTTGTTTTTCTTTGCTCACGATATGTCACATAAATGAGGGCTATAGACAAAGAGCTTACGCAAATAGCTGCATAACTACCAAATGCCCCCCAATCGGAGGTCTGTCCCGAGATGGGCGTACCAATAAAACTTATTGCATATATTAGCAAAAGAGCAAATGCTACACCTAACGCTATTAATATAATCTTTCTATCTGACATTTGCTTCAATATTTTTTGACGATACTAACAATTCCTTCACATCCACATCAAGGAGGCGTGCAATCTCATAGAGCTGTTCCACGGATGGCTGCACCTTGTTGGTCATCCAGCGTGAAACGGTACTGATACTATGGCCCATCTGCTCTGAGAGCCATGTGCCAGTTCTTTCTTTCTCGGCCAGTACAATCTTTAGCCTGTTATAGCGTTGTATCTCCATATTGCTTTTAGTTATTCTTGCCTAACATTGAGCGTTCTGTGCGCAAATATAATCAAAAATATCGAGAATAGGATGATTTGTGAACATAAATTAAGAAAAAGTGTGGTCTTTTCTCTTGATATGGCAATATTCTGCAAAGATTTCTGCTTGCAATGCCGTAGAAGGGTGTAGCCTAATACGCAGTTTTCTGTGGAGTGCCACACAAAGATGCTTGTCTGCTTTCTGATAAGCAAGCTCGGCAGACATTAGGGTCTTGTTTCCCTGAATTGTTATTTCACAACAAGTAATTTTCAATGTAATCTTATCTGGAAATAATGATGTACCTTTGTTCGCAGATTATTAAAACTAAACAAGACATGGAAGTAATTTCAATTGAGCGCAGTACTTACGAGGAACTGCTGACGAGCTTCAACAGTTTCGTCATAAAGATGAAGGAGATGGCCAGTAGAGGTAATGACAAAGGGTTGGACGATTGGCTCGACAATCAAGATGTATGCCAGATGCTGAACATCAGTCCAAGAGCATTACAAACTTTACGGGATAACGGGACGTTAGCCTATTCCCAAATCAACCGCAAGGTGTATTATAAGCCTGAGGATGTAGAGGGCATTCTTCATGTTGTGACTGAAAGGGAAAAGGATAGAAAGATGCATAACCTCAAAACGAGTTGTTTATGAACGAACTGATAATGCCTCATAACGTTGGCGTGAAGAACGCATTGGAGAACATGAAGGAGGTGCTTGCTCTATACAAGAAAGTGATAGGCAATTATCGTCCATTGCTTGATGGTGAACGCTATTTGACAGATAAAGAGGTCGCACAGATTCTGAAAGTCAGCAGACGAACGCTACAGGAATACCGAAATGATGGCGTTATACCTTATATATTATTAGGTGGCAAGGTGCTCTATCGTGAAAGTGATTTGGAAAGGGTCTTGGAAAGTTGCTATCATCCTGCATATAACCGATAGGGAAAAAGAAAGAGCCGTTAGTAGTTCTTGTACTGAGGGAATATGACGCAGAAAGACGGATGACAGACTTCGCTAATCATTCGTCTTTCCGCTTTGAAGGCTTTGGGTCGCTGTAATCTATGCCATCTTAAGATTCTTGAATGATGCATTGAGTTTGTTGCCAAGCATCGTCAGGTCGTTATCAAGTTTCTGACTGGTGATTTTTGCATAAATCTGGGTGGTCACAATATTGGTGTGTCCCAATACGCGGCTCACACTTTCAATGGGCATCCCTTTTGAAAGCGCCAAAGTTGCGAATGAGTGACGGCCACAATGGTAGGATATGGCTTTCTCAATGCCGCAGGCTTTCATCACCGTTTTCAGTTTCTTGCACATCGACCAGTAGTTCATCTTGCCGAACACCAGTTTGTCTTCCTGCAAGTGTTTGTAGCGGTCGATAATCTGCAAGGGTACGTCCATCAGTTTCACCTGGAAGGGGATGTTGGTCTTGTGTCGCTTGCTGATAATCCACTTGTCACCGTTGATGTCCACGATGTTGTCCGTCGTCAGGTTTTTCACGTCGATGAACGAGAGGGCGGTGAAGCACACGAATACAAAAATGTCACGCACGAAGGCCAGATTGTCATCCTCGAACTCATGGGTTACGACAGCCTTCAGTTCTTCCTCTGTCAAGAACTCCCTTTCCTTGCTGTTCGGGCTGATGTGGAACTGCGCGAACGGGTTACGGGGAATCTTGCCGTTGTAGTGCGCCCTCATCACGACACCTTTCAGCCACATGCACCTCTGCCAGATAGTGCCATTGGCCAGTCCCCGGTCTGTACTGAGGTAGGCGGCAAAGTCCTTGATAAACTCTGGTGTCAGCTCCAGTATCGACATATCCGTGCGACGATAGTGCGACTGGATGAACTCTGCCACATCCTTCCGCGAACGCTCCATAGCCCAAAGCGTGCTTGCTGCTCTGTCCTTGCCCACGCGCTTCTTCTGATTGGCAATGTCCTTGTCGAAAGCACTCAGCAGCGTCTCATACTCGTTCCCAAATCCTTGATAGGAGTTGCGCACCATCTCAGCCGTCACGAAAGCCTCACGATCCGACAAATGCTGATAATGCTTGATGATCTGGGCCTTGATGTTATCAAGTTCGCGGTTAATCTGCAATGCCTCCTTGCTGCGGCCCTTGGCACAATTGCCTTTCACGTCCCACATGTCAAGCGGAATCGTCTTCTTACAACTGAACTGCGATTGCGTTCCGTTAATCGTCACTCTGCCCATCACAGGCACCACACCATTCTTCTCCTTACTCTTGTTCACATAGAACAGAATGTTAAAAGTACTTCTCATGTTTCTTACTCTTTTTTAATTTTGACTGCAAAACTACTATCTTTTTAGGCATTCATCGCCATGCAAAATATAGCAGTTTGCGGAATAAGAAACGGGCGGTGAAAGGGCGGTTATAGGTGCGCCATTCTACCCCGATTTGCGCTATCGCTTTCCTCGTCTTCAAAGTCTTCAATTGGGTTACGATTTGGCAACCTAACTCCTTCACCAATCCTCCCCAATTTGCTTTTTGCCCAAAATTGAACTTCCTCATTCTTCCCCGTCTTGCCTTTATTTTAGGCCGAATTGCGTTAATCTTCCAAAATCGCTTTCTTTTTACAAGCTTTTTTCGTAACTTTGCCACTTGATATGTAAAAACGTGAAGGAATGGCAGTTGCAAATATCATCAGCAAAGACAATGAACGTAGGCAGTTCTCGTTTGAAGTGCTGCCCCCACTGAAGGGGACTGGCACCGAACGACTATTTGCCGACATTGAGAAACTGTGCGAACTGAACCCTGCTTTTATCAATATTACTACTCATCACAGTGAGTATGTGTATAAGGAGGTGGGTGAAGGGCGCTACGAACGACAGCGAGTGCGTCGCCGTCCGGGAACGATAGCTGTGGCAGCAGCCATCCAACAGCGTTTTGGCGTGACGGTGCAGCCGCATGTAATATGCAGTGGGGCCACTGTGGAGGATATTGAATATGAACTGCTCGACCTACAGTTTCTGGGCATTACCGACCTGCTCCTGCTGCGCGGCGACAAGGCAAAGGACGATGCTGTGTTTAAGCCAACGCCGGGGGGACATTCCCATACGACGGATCTCATCCGGCAGGTGCAGCGCTTCAACGAAGGATTCTTTGCCGACGGGACACCTATCAAGTCGCCAGGTCCGAAGTTTGACATCGGTGTAGCCTGCTATCCTGAAAAACATGAGGAGGCCCCGAACCTGCAGCGCGACATGGAGTATCTGTTGCAGAAACAACAGTTGGGCGCGCAATATGCCGTGACACAGCTGTTCTACGACAACCAGAAGTATTTTGAATTCGTGGAGAAAGCCCGACAGATGGGCATCACCATTCCCATCATTCCCGGCATTAAGCCGCTGGCAAAGTTGAGTCAGCTGACGGTAGTCCCTAAGACGTTCCATTGCGATATTCCTGAGCCGCTGGCACGAGAAATCGTGAAATGCAAGACCGATGATGATGCCCGACAGCTAGGAATTGAGTGGACAACAGAACAATGCAGGGAACTCTATGAGCATGGTATCAACGACATACACTTCTACACGATGGGAGCTGTTGACTCGGTAGTGGAGATTGTGCGTAATCTAAGATAGATGACATTCGACGAGGTGATAGGACAGGAGGAGGTGAAAGATCGCCTCAAACAGATGGTGAGCGAAGACCGTCTGCCACATGCCATTATGCTCTGCGGACCCTCGGGGGTGGGCAAGAAGGCTCTGGCCACAGCGTTTGCCTGCTATCTGCTGGCTAAGACACCACAGGAGGAGACTATGCTACAGAAGCTGGAGCATCCCGACCTGCACTTCACCTTTCCCACGATCAAGCTGCCTTCTATGGGAAGTGACCACATGCCGGTGAGTGATGACTTTATTCGCGAATGGCGCGAGCTGATGCTGAAGAGTCCTTACTTCTCGATGGACAGTTGGATGACGGCAATCGGTGCTGAGAACCAGCAGGCCATCATTACGGCAGGCGAGAGCGATGAGCTGGTGCGCAAACTGTCGCTGAAGTCGAGTCAGGGTGGATATAAGGTGTCGATCATCTGGCTGCCTGAGCGCATGAACATAGCGTGTGCCAATAAGTTGCTCAAGCTGATTGAGGAACCACCATTGCAAACGGTGTTCGTCATGGTGTGTGAGGAGCCTGATCGACTGCTGGAGACCATTCGCAGCAGGGTGCAGCGAATCGACGTGAAGCGCATAGATAACGAGAGCGTGTGCAAGGCTTTGGTGGAACGTCGCGGCATTGACGAACAGATGGCCGTAAGAATAAGCCGACTGGCCAACGGATCGTGGCTCAAAGCACTCGAAGAGTTGCAGGTGGGATCGGAGAACGAGCAGTTTCTGGATCTCTTCATCATGTTGATGCGATTGGCCTACCAGCGCAAGGTGAAGGACCTGCGCAGGTGGAGCGACGAGATGGCGACTTTCGGGCGTGAGAAGCAGAAACGCTTCCTGGAGTTCTTCCTGCGCATGCTGCGTGAGAACTTCATGTACAACTTCCAGCAGCAGGAGCTGTGCTACATGACCCAGAAGGAGGAAGACTTTGCCAAGAACTTTGCCCGTTTCATCAATGAGGCAAACGTGCTGGAGATGTACGATCTCGTGAACCGTGCTATCCGCGACATAGGGCAGAATGCCAGTGCGAAGATTGTGTTCTTCGACTTGGCGCTGCAAATGATAGTATTGCTAATACAGAAATAATATATATATGGAAGATAAACAAAAAGATTATGAAATACGTACAGGTTGTAGCCGAGGGCTGTGCCACGCTGCTATCGGGCGACAGGATCGACAGTTGAATACCTACGACTGGCTGGCCGATGTGCCAGGCAATGCCGATTCGACCGATCTTGTGGAGGTGCAGTTCAAGCATACACGCAAGGGCTATTACCATAACGTGAACAAACTGCCGCTGAAGAAAGGTGATATCGTTGCAGTGGAGGCCAGTCCTGGCCACGACATCGGAGTGGTAACACTGACGGGGCGACTGGTGAAGTTGCAGTTGAAAAAGGCCAATCTGAAGTCGGCTGACGATATCAAGCGCGTGTATCGCCTTGCACGTCAGATAGATATGGATAAGTACCGCGAGGCAAAGGCACGTGAACACGAGACAATGATTGAGAGTCGTGAGATAGCCAAGGGGCTGGGTCTGCAGATGAAGATAGGCGATGTGGAATATCAGGGCGACGGCCAAAAGGCCATCTTCTACTATATTGCCGATGAGCGTGTAGATTTCCGTCAGCTGATCAAGGACTTGGCTGCAGCATTTCATGTGCGCATTGAGATGAAGCAGATAGGCGCCCGTCAGGAGGCTGGTCGTATAGGCGGAACAGGTCCCTGCGGAAGAGAGTTGTGCTGCGCTACGTGGATGAAGAATTTCGTCTCGGTATCGACAAGTGCCGCCCGTTTTCAGGACATCTCACTCAATCCTCAGAAGTTGGCTGGCATGTGCGCCAAGTTGAAGTGCTGTCTGAATTATGAGGTTGATGACTATATTGAGGCAGGTCGCCGTCTGCCCGGACGCGACGTGGTGTTGCAAACGCTTGACTCTGACTATTACGTGTTCAAGACCGATATCTTGGCAGGACTCATCACCTACAGTACTGACAAGCGACTGGCTGCTAATCTGGAAACGATAACGGCTGAACGTGCCAAAGAGATTATCGCAATGAACAAAAGGGGAGAGAAACCAGAGTCGTTGCAACCAGACGATCAGCACAAAGAGCCGGAAAAAACCGTTGACCTCTTGGCTGGCGACAGCATCACCCGCTTCGATAAGAGCAAGAAGAAAAAGAAGAAGAAAACTCAGCAGCCCGAAGCACAACAGCACGAGGGCGATGGCGAAGCAAAAGACAGGAAGAAAAAGAAGAAACCCAGAAATGAGGAACCTAAGCAGTAGATTCTTTCTTAACGCTATATGTCTTACGGTTGCACTGGTCATGAGCAGTTGCAACCGTAAGGCCATTTATAGTCACTACGAACATACTGACATCAGCAGCGGATGGGGTCGTGGAGACGTGTTGGAATTCATGGTGCCCAAGGTGGGCAAAGAAGGTACATACAGCGAAGAGCTGGGACTGCGCACCACGATGGACTATCCCTTCACGTCGGTGACGCTGATAGTGAGACAGCAGGCTTTGTCTTCAGGTTTTTTCAGAAACGATACTGTGACGGTGGTGCTCACTGATGGTGAGGGCAATAGGCTGGGCGAAGGAATCACGCTTTATCAGAATACGTATACATTGCCCGACGTTCAGCTCAGTGAGCAAGACTCTCTGAGAATCGTCGTGCAGCACTATATGAAGCGTGAGAGTTTGCCCGGTATCTCAGATGTAGGAATCACCATCAAGCGAAAAGAGTAGTTCCCCAGGGTGGGAGTGACGATGCCTTGTCTGGAACCGACAGAGGCAACTCAGTCTCTTATGCGGTTGCTCTCCGCATCAATGCGCAGGAAAATGAAAAGCAGGAAAGTGAATCCCCAAAGCGATGAGCCGCCATAGCTGAAGAAGGGCAGGGGAATGCCAATGACGGGAGTCAACCCTAATACCATGCCCACGTTGATGAACACATGGAAGAGAAACACTGATAATACGCAATAGCCATATACCCTGCCAAAGGTGCTGATTTGGCGCTCTGCAAGATGGATGAGTCGCAGAATCAGCGCAAGGAACAGTAGCAGGACACCAGCAGCTCCTACGAAGCCTTCTTCTTCGCCCACGGTGCAGAAGATGAAGTCGGTGTCCTGTTCGGGCACATACTTCAGTTTTGTCTGTGTGCCGTTCAAGAACCCCTTACCCTCCAGGCCACCAGAGCCAATGGCAATCTCGCTTTGATGGACATTGTAGCCAGCTCCCCTAAGGTCTTCTTCCAAGCCTAACAGCACATTGATGCGTGTGCGCTGGTGGGCTTCCAGAATGTTGTTGAGCGCATAGTCGGCCATGCTGAAGAAGACGACAGACCCGAAGGTGAATGCCGCTATCCAAAGGTAGTTCTTGATGCGTGAGGCCAATCCCTGCACAATGAGATAAACGATCAGCAGCGTACAGAGGAGCATCTGTATCCAGAACATGTCAAAGGGAATGACGTAGATGGAGAAGATAGCACAGATGAGCGTCACACCAATGCATACAGCGAAAATGCGGAGCGCCTGCCCCTGCTCTCTGCAGAAGACCCACACCATCGAGGAAGAAAAAATCTGGATGAGCAGCAGAACGACGAACTTGCCCACTGACGTGGGGGTATCGAACAGCATGACTTCAGAATAGCGAATACCCACGACAAAGTAGATGACCAGGGCGACCCCAGTGAACAGCACACTGCCTGTCATACCTTCACGGTAGAGCATGAGGAAGAAACTGAAATAGACCAAAGCAGAACCAGTCTCACGCTGCATGACAATGAAAAGCATGGGGGTGAAAATGATGGCGAGGGTAATGGCAAAGTCTTTCCATTTGTGGATATCGTAGTCGAACTTACTCATGAACTTAGCCAAAGCCAAAGCTGTGGCAAATTTTGCAAACTCAGCAGGTTGCAAACGAAGCGGACCCAGCACGAGCCACGATCGGGAACCTTTGATGGTATGGGTGTTGAAGATGGTGGCAAAGAGCAATACCAATAGCACGGCAAACAGTGCATAGGCAAAGGTCTCATAGAAGCGGTTGTCGATTAGCAGAAGCGTGAGCCCCAAGAGGAAAGAGGTGCCTATCCAAATAATCTGCATGCCCGAACGGGATGAGAGCGAGTAGAGGTCGGTGTCGCCATAAGTGTAGCTGGCACCACACACGCTGATCCAACCAAACGTGAGCAGAGCAACATAGATGGCTATCGTCCACCAGTCGAGTGAGCCCAAAACTCCTTTCTCTTTGTTGTTTCTTCTGTAGTTTTGCATGATGCTTTTGTTTTCAGCCCTTTCTATCTGGCATCGGTGCCATAGTTGATGCGCTTTTCCTGAATGGTCTTCGCCTTTGATTGCGATGCTTCGGAGAGTCCTCCATGCAGGTATTGCTCCATGATTAAGCCTCCAATGGGCACACCGTAGGTAGCTCCCCATCCGCCATTCTCAACATAGACGGCAACGGCAATCTTAGGATCATCCATCGGGGCAAACCCCATGAACACCGAGTGGTCCTGGCCACGATTCTGGGCAGTACCTGTCTTGCCGCAAGCCTCAAAGTCGTAGCGGGCAAGCTCGTGACACGTGCCGCCTAAAGCTGAGGCGCGCATGCCTTTCACCACGTAGTCGTAGCTTTCGCGTGTCGCTTTAGTATAGTGTCGGGTGGTGAAGGCCGTATCGAGTGACTCGCCTTGAACCTTCTTCACCACGTGTGGAGTGATGTAGTAGCCACGATTGGCAATGGTGGCTCCGAGGTTAGCTATCTGCAGTGGCGTGAGGTTGACCTCGCCCTGCCCGATGCTGATTGAGATGATGGTCAGTCCGTTCCACGAGCCCTTGTAGGCCTTGTCGTAGAACTGCGCATTGGGGATGAGACCTCGTTTTTCGCCGGGCAGGTCAATGCCGAGCTGATAGCCGAATCCCATTGATACCATATAGTCGCGCCATGTATTCATTGCATTTTGCACACTGCCGTATTTGCGGTTGCCAATCATGTAGTAAAGTCCCCAGCAGAAGAACCCGTTGCACGATGTGCTTAGGGCAGGAACGAGAGGGAGAGGGGAGGCGTGGCCGTGACAGCCCACACGCAATCCTTTATAGACAAATCCATGATAACAGGGATAAGTGGTCTCAGGGGTGATGATGCCTTCGGAGAGGAAGGTCAGTCCTTGTGAGGTCTTGAATGTAGAACCGGGAGGGTATCGTCCCATGATGCTGCGATTGAGCAGTGGTTTCCGTGTGTCGCGACTGAGCTCCCGATGACTCTTCGAACGCTTACGGCCCACCATGATGCGAGGGTCGTATGAGGGCGATGACACCATGCAGAGCACCTCGCCTGTCTTCGGCTCAATAGCTACAATGCTACCTATCTTGCCTTCCATGAGTCGTTCGCCCAGTTCTTGCAAATGGAAGTCGATGCCCAGCGTGAGGTCCTTACCGGGAACAGGCTTACGGTCGAGTGCACCATTCTGATAACTGCCTTTTATACGTCCGTGAGCATCACGAAGCAATATCTGTACACCTTTTATGCCGCGCAATTGCTTCTCGTAGGAACGTTCCACACCTTGTTTGCCAATGTAGTCGCCTGGCTGGTAATAGTCGTCTTCCTTGATGTCGGAAGGTGATACCTCGGCTACGTCGCCAAGAACGTGAGCTGCATAGGGATATTGGTATTGACGGATGCTGCGTCGCTGAATATAGAAACCTGGAAAACGATACATCTTCTCCTGGAACACGCTGAAGTCTTTGTCAGAGAGCTGATTCATGAACATCTGTTCGGTGAATCGCGAATAGCCGGGATTCTTCGAGCGGTCTTTGATGTTCATCATGCGTAGGTCGAACTCCTCACGGGTGATGCCCAGTGTCTGACAGAATTCGAGGGTGTCCAGTCGGTCCTTGGCTTCGTTGATGACTACCATGATGTCATAGGCAGGCTGATTGAATACCAGCAACTGTCCGTTGCGATCTCGGATAATGCCGCGCGATGGGAACTCAACTTTCTTCAGGAATGCATTTGAGTCGGCATTCTTCTTGTAGTCATCGCTCATGAGCTGAAGAAAGAACAGACGCAGAATATAGATGGTGACGATGAGCACAGCTACACCGCCAATCACATATTTCCTGCTATCCAGTTCGTAATCTTTCATTTAGCGAATCTCGTTATTAGCGAATCTCAGTGAGGCACTACTTCCGAATTGTTTCCAGGCTCAGAATGAGGACGAGGGTCAGAAGCATGCTGCCAAGAGCGTATTGTAGCCATTGCAGCCAGTTATAGAAATTGAAAGCTTCGACAGTGAAGAAGGTGAGGCAGAAGACGAAGACCAGCAGCGTGGTGAAGGTTGAGAATTTGCTCCATCCCAGTGTCCTTGCAGAAACCTGGATGTTCTCGTCGGCATCGCGAGGAATAAATAACTCCAACAGATATGGCTGCAAGGCTCCCGCCAGCGTCAGCGAACTACTGGCTACACCTGGAGTGTTTGAGAACATGTCAATGGTAACTCCCAGGGCAAAACTCCAAAGGAGTATGCTCCATTTCGGATGATTGCGTGGAAACATGATCACGAAATAGATGTAGGGGAGCGGCATAGCACAGTGAAACAGCTGGATACGGTTACATACCAGTGCCTGTGCCAAGAAGAACAAGACGAAGAGCAGAAGACGTTTCAGCGTATCGATAGTCATAGCACTTATTCCTTTTTTTGCTTCAGCATGAGTGAATCGTTCGCAGCTTCTTTCAGACGCATACGGTCAACCATCTCCTTGTCGTCAATCACGCACACATCACGCAAGTTGGCAAAGTCGGTGGAGAGCTTGATGAGCAGTCGATAGGAGAGTCCGTCGTGAGAGTTGTAGATTTTCTCAATCGTTCCTACCGACACTCCGTGAGGGAAGATCGACGAATAGCCACTGGTCTCAATCCAGTTGCCTTTCTTAAACCGGGCATGACGGGGCACTCCTTCTATGTAGGCTCGGGTGACATCGCCTCCCGTCCACGAAAGGTAGCCAAAGTAGTTGCTGCCGCGAATAGAACAGCTGATGCGTGAGCGTTCGTTCAGTGCAGAGATGACGATAGAGTAGTGGGGGCTGACAAGATACACAACGCCTACGATGCCAGTGCCGCAGATGACACCCATGTCTGTCTGTACGCCATCGGCACTTCCTTTGTCGATAGTAATGAGATTGTCGGCATTGCCAATAGAGTTAGATATCACTTTGGCATTTATCAGATGTGGGTTCTCCAGGGTGTCGCGTTCCAGTTCCTTGGCAAAGGCAGATGTGTCAGCTTTCATGTCGAGGAGTTGCTGCGTCATTCTATTTAGCTGCTCTTCCAGCAAGATGTTCTGCTGAGTGAGTCTTTCGTTTTTCTTGGTCAATGAAAAGTAGTGCTCCACATTGGCCTGCCATTCATAGACTTTCCCTACTACAGAGTTAGCCGATGAAATCCATACACTGGCTTGGTAGTTGTTATAGCTAAAAAGCATGACAACACTGACTGCCTCCAAGAAGATGAAAAGCAGCCAGTGAAAGTGTTGTGTAATGAAAGCCCAGAAATTTTGCATTAGCGCATCAAGAACGAGAAGCGGTCAACATTCTTCAGTGCGATACCTGCACCTTTGGCTACCGAATGTAAGGGGTCCTCGGGTACATGGAACTGGATGTTGATCTTGTCCTCCAGACGTTTGTCAAGTCCGCGTAGCAGTGCACCGCCACCACTTAAGTAGATGCCGTTCTTCACGATGTCGGCATAGAGCTCAGGTGGTGTGTTCTCCAGTGCTGAGAGTACTGCGTTTTCAATCTTAGCCACGGTCTTGTCCAGACAGTGTGCAATCTCCTGATAGCATACTGGCACTTCCATAGGCAGTGCAGTGATACGGTTCGGGCCGTGCACGATATAGTCATCGGGAGCTTCATCGCCCAAGTCTGTCAGTGCCGAACCCACGTGAATCTTGATTCGCTCAGCCATTCGTTCCGATACTTTCACGTTGTGCTGACGGCTCATGTATTCCTGAATGTCGGCCGTCAGGTCGTCGCCGGCTGTGCGAATTGAGTTGTTCGAGACGATGCCACCCAGTGAGATAACGGCAATCTCGGTAGAACCACCACCGATATCAACAATCATATTGCCTTCTGGTGCCTCTACGTCGATGCCGATACCAATAGCGGCTGCCATTGGCTCGAAAATAAGATAGACGTCTCGTCCATCGGCATGCTCGGCTGAGTCTCTTACAGCACGCAGCTCCACTTCGGTTGAACCAGATGGTACACCGATGACCATGCGGATTGAGGGTGAAAACAGATGGCGTCCTGAATGTACCATCTTGATGAGTCCGCGCATCATTTGCTCACAGGCAGAGAAGTCGGCAATCACACCATCGCGCAAGGGGCGGATGGTGCGAATGTTCTCATGTGTCTTTTCGTACATCATCTTTGCCTGTGAACCCACGGCGAGCATCTTGTCGGTGCGACGGTCGAGTGCTACTACCGAAGGCTCATCTACCACAATCTTGTCGTCGCAGATGATAATTGTATTTGCTGTGCCAAGGTCCATGGCCAGCTCTTGTCTGAAACTAAAAAATCCCATATTCTTTCTTCTTAATGAGCAATTATGAATGGGCAATCAGGCATTGCGAATAGCCTAAGTGCCATTACGCTTGATGCATTATTCATTGCTCATTACTCATTATTAATTCTTTGAGAACCAAGTGTGAATGGCAGTGTCGTAGTGTGAGCTTACACCAAAGGCACGTTCTGCAAACATCTTGCGGTCTTCGATGTCTGTCTGTGCACCTTTCTTGTTCAGTATGTCAAGCAGTACAGAATATTCTGCCTTGGAAGGCACGATGACTACATCCTTGAAATTCTTGGCTCCGGCACGGATGAGCGAAATGCCGCCTATGTCAATCTTCTCGATGATGTCGGCTTCGGAAGCGCCGCTGGCAACGGTCTGTTCGAAGGGGTACAGGTCAACGATGACCAAGTCAATTTCAGGAATCTCATATTTTGTCATTTGCTCACGGTCGCCCTCATTGTCGCGGCGTCCCAGAATACCTCCGAATACTTTCGGGTGAAGGGTCTTTACGCGGCCTCCAAGGATAGAGGGGTAGGTGGTCAGGTCCTCTACTTTCTGGCAGTCATAGCCCAGCGACTCAATAAATGTCTGTGTGCCTCCTGTTGAGAGGAACTTCACGCCCTCGGCATTGAGCTTCTTCAACAGTTCATCCAGTCCGTCCTTATGGAAAACGGAAATCAGCGCAGTCTTGATTTTCTTAATTTCTGGCATAAAAAATGTATCTTATAACGTTATAAAAAGATAGGTGTGCTGTTCTCGTTTGCAAAGATACAAAAATCTAATAATTCAACATAAATAAAGTGGGAAAAATATTCTCCCACCTCAATTTAATATAGATATGTCAAGTGTGATGAGGCAACGGAGGAGCTATTCTCTCTCTTCTCTCCTCTAAAAGTTGTGATTTCGAAACTTGAATTTCCTTATTTGTGGCTTTTGTAATATTCGAGTCCCAGTTTCACGTTTTCCTTCACAGCGTCTGATGAGAAGGTGGCGCCTGTAACGCCGTCAACTTCTTTTTTCTGTGCTTCATTCACTTTCAGTCCGTTCCATTTGTCGAGCAGGCCTTTTTTCACTTTGGCAAAGTATTTGGGTGTCTCCTCATTCTTCAGAGCCTCAATCTTCTCTACCTTGTTCTTTTTGATGTAAATCTTCAAGGGTGTCGTACTCACGTAGCCCGTGACGTTCTTCCCCAGCGTGGTCGTATTGATGACGTACATGCCGTTCTCTTTAGTCATCACCTCATCGTTTTGAGGGGTTGCACTCAGAAAAGTAGCTGAAAGGGCCATCATGGTCAGACAGCTCATGGTGTTTGCAATTGTTTTCTTCATCTTCTATGTTTGATAATTTTAGCGTTTCACTTTTATGATAGATGCACGAGGGCCTCTAAGGTTTAATTGAAAAGTCCGATACTTAGTCCGGCACACTTACTGTCGAGTGAGTTGTTGGTCTTCAGATAGTCGCCGTAGGCACGTATGAACCAGTATGTCTTCTTTCCCTTGATTTTCAGGGCAAAGTCGAATGTCAGCTGCAAATGTCCGCGCCAGTAGTTGGCGTTATAGTACTCCATGTCGGGCAGCAGCACACCTTTGGCATAGTCGGTGGTGGGGTCGGCCAGAAGGAGTGTGGTGTTGTCTGCCAGAAATCCGCCTATTGATGCGTCAATCCAGAGATGGCGTGCAATCGAGATGCCACCTTCTGCCGCCAGACTGGCACCACCGTACTTCAATTCAGATGTGGGTAGTAGTCGTTTGTTCTCGGCAGTCTTCAAGCCCATGTTGAATCCGGCGTATGCACGCGCACGCTTTTCCTTGACGAAGTTGGCACGATAGTGGAAATCCACGTCGAGTGTATTCACCTGATAACGTTTCTTGTAGGTCAGCGTGTTGTCGTAATAGTATGAAGTGAAGCCCGTCTCGGCATCCTTCTCCTGTTGTAGTTGTTGACGGTATTCGTCAGCATAGGCCTGCTGATAGGCTATGCTGATGTCAGCCTGATGGATGACGTTCCCCAGTCTGGACGGCTCTCTGAAGTGCAGGGTTCCACCGTAGCGATAGTCAACGAACAGTCCTGGCTCGTATTTGTATTGTCCGTAAGCCGATTCTCTTCCACGTTCGGCGTATAAGTTGACAAGTGTCTGACTGTTTTCTGCTTTATAGGCGTATGTCAGTTCACTTCCGAAACGGTGGTCTACCCACTCTCGGCTGAAGCTGCTGTAGCCTCCGATGGTGCCTTCGGCATTCTCCAAGCCCGACATCAAGTAGTACTTCAGCGTGGGGTCTTGCTGTACGGTGGTCACACCGATGATTTTTTCTTTTCTTCGGTGATAGTTGCCACTCAGTCCGATGGTGTGTTGTCCGAAGGTGTAAGTCACGGCTGGCGAGACCTTATAGTCCAGCAACTGCGAGCGTGAGCGGGGGTCGCGCAGTCGGCTCAAGTCGCCCACGTTGTAGTCCAGTCGCAATCCGAAGCGCAATCCGTTGTTTCTGTCCTTCCTGCCGAAGAAGGGCACGGTGCCCAGTTCTGCTGTGAAGTCGAAGTCCTGGAAGTCGTACTTGCCATCTACGCTGCTTCCTGAGAAGTAGGGATTTGCGTTGTAGGGGCGCATCACGTCGCACCAAGTCCTGTTCTTTGTGCGCCCGTAGTCGAAGTCGAAGCGCCCGTAGCCATAGAGATACTTGCCCACCTTCTGGTATCGTTCCGTCTGAAAGCGCAGCTGATTGGTCTGTGTGCCTTCTTGCACACGGGCATAGCTACCGTTCTGATGTTCCACGTTGAAGAGGGCGAACCCACGGTTGCGCGATGAGTCTATGCCCAGTCCTGCCGGATTGTTCGTCAGTCGCCACAGTTGCACGGCATCATCATATCGGTATCTGCTCTCCTGTGCTTGCATGGGCATCATGAAAACTGATAGTAGTAGGATTATGGGGAATGTTCGTCTCATTGTATCAAGTTCTTTTCATCGTTTGCAGTTCAGTTCTCGTCATCATACTCACGCGGCTTGATGGTCGTTGACACCTTGAAGTCGTTCGAACTGTTGTTCGTGTCCGTCAGAATCTTCTGTCCGCTGGGCGTTACCTTAGCAGTTCTGCGATAGACCACCTCGCCCGTATAACCGCTATAGGCATTGATGTGCGTGTAGCCTGCATCTATGTCGCTGTAGAGTCGCTTTGCACTCAGGTCTATGCCCGTAGGCTTGTTCTTCATATAGTCCACACCGTCGAGTATCAAGCGTTTTGGCACCAGCAGGTAGAGCTGACTACCCGTTGTCTTGCCGTAGGCGTATGTCTTCTGCCACGTCATGATGTCCTCTTTGGTTCTGAAGATGATGATGCCGCAGGGACCGCCTTGCACCAGGTTCATCGTAGCGCTGCTGCCCATTGATGAGTAGATGCTGAGCAGGGCAGGTGTCTGTGGATTGTTGATGATGTTGCCTGTCGGGTCCTTCGCCTCATAGTCGGCATCGCGAAGGTCCTGCTCCGTTGCGTTCACGTCGCTATGGTCGGTGGCGCTGTTGGTGAGAACCACTGCCTGGCCTGGGGCTATGGGCTTTGCTCCTCCGGGAATCTGGAACACCTGCTTCACCAGGACCACCGAGTCATTGTAGGCATCGTGCAGATTGTCCAGCGTGAAGGGCTGAGGATTGGTGCTGTCCAACAGTCCGATGTAGAGTCCGCTAATGTCGGTCGTATCACCCGACTGGTTATAGAGTTCAAAGTATTTTCCCGCCATGTAGTTGCGGTTGTTCTGATCCTTTGAGCCTGCAGTGGCAATCTTGCTGATGACGATGTCGCGCTTCACGGCCACGCTGGTGGGCAACGTGATTACGCTTCCATTGTCCTTGATGAAGGTCGAATTGATGCTGCCCGACACTGTGCAGCCGCTGCCCTGAGGCTTTTCGCCTGTGAGCAATTCATACTGGGCATCGCTGATGTCCCATGAGGTAGAGAGGTCGTAAACGTCGGGTATGAGGTTGTTGAACTCCACCATGCCGTTGGCGTCAGTCGTAGCCTGCATGGTGGTTCCCTTGAAGCTCAGTTGCACGGTGTGGCCTTCAAAGTCGTTGCCTTTCGTAAACTCGGGAGGCATCTGCAGTTGCACTTTCACGCTGACGACGGTCGTTGCGTCCGAGTAATCTATGCATCCGTTAAATAAGAGTAAAGAGCTCGTAAATAAGAGTAACGGGCTGTTAAATGCGAATAGCCTGATGATATGTTTCATAGCCTTCTTTTTCGATTGTAGAGTTTGCGTTCTCATTAGAGATTTAAATATAACTCAGCACCAAAGCTGAATCCTATATTCCTTTGACTCAGTGTTTTAGTGTTGTTTCCTTTAAGATAAGGTTCATAGTAGAGCGCATTGTTTACGTAGAACGACAGTCCACCAATTTTGCCCAGTTCCTTGGTCAGTCTGGCCTGTAGGTTCCAGGTGATGGGCGACTTCGAAGGTTCGTTATCGCTCACCTTGATGAGCAGGTCCTGTAAGGCCACATAGTTGGCGGGTCTGCCAGCAGTTTCTGCTGCCGACTGGGGTAGGGTGGCATAGTAGGCGGAGTGATTGGTCATGCGGCCTCCTTCCTCAACGAAACTGTTGTCGAAGTAGATGTAGCCATTCAGTTGGTCAGGCATAAGCTCGTGTCGGTTCAACTGATTGTCAATCCAGGCGATTGGCGCTTTGTCGGCGGTAAAGCTCTCGTTCCAGTTGTGCCAGATGGCCTGTGCCGTGAGCGATGCCACCATGCGCAGCTCTGGAATATGTGTCACCGTGCGCAGGGTGGTCACCAGTCGGCGGTACTTCGAGTAGTCTTCGCCCGAGGGATAGACCACCTTGAAAGGAGTGAGTCCGTTGCCTGCGTATGCACTGGGTATCAAGGCGGCTTTCACCGAACTGCTGTTCATGTCGGTGCTCCACGTCTTCGTCTCTTGCCAGGCACCACTGAGCAGGAACTGTGTGCGCAGGGGCTTCACCGTGCCGAAGTCCATATCCGCCTCGATGCCTCTATTTACGGTGGTATTGGTATTGCCTATCTCGCCTGTGGTCATGAAGATGACATCCTGGCGCATAGCTCCGGCACTGGCAGCTTGGGCTATGGTCGGGTTGGTGTTGTCGAGCTGGTAGAAGTTCGAAGTATAGGTGAGATAGTCGGTCACGGGGCCGAATCCGTTGGGTGTCTTGTCGCGATAGGCCAGCAGTGAGAGCTTCTTTCCGCTGGGCAGTTTGAAGTCCAGTCCCACCTCAACCTTCGTGGTCGTAGCGTTCTTCATGTTCTTCGAGTAGGCCACCTCATACACCTGTGTGTGATAGTTCAGCACCTGTTGACTGCCGTCTTGTGGCATGTAGTTGGCTGCCACGCGGTCGGCATATTTCTTGTCGGGATAGAGGTGGTTCAGTCCGGGCGTCTTCGAGTTCATGCCGATGCCGCCGCGCACGTCGAGCCACTTGGTGAGCGAGAACGACAGATTCAGTCGGGGCGAGAGGGCAGTCGTTGCCACGTTAGAGAACGGCTGCATAGCGGTGAAGCGAAGTCCGGCAATAGCACGCAGACGGTTCACCTTGTTCAGGTTCCACGTAAACTGATCCTCGGCATAGGCAGCTATCTGGTGCAGACCGGGAATGTCGCTGAACGCACGCGGACGTCCGTCGCTGTTCGGACGCAGGGGATGCGTTTCGTCGGCATTGTAGTAGCCGCGTCCGCTGTTCCAGTCGAAGTGATAGTCGGCACCCACCTTGAAGCTCTGCCGGGTCTTTCCCCATTTGAAGTAGAACTGATCACTCACCTTTGCATAGACGTTGCCGGGACGGCTTTCGGTCTTGCCGGTAGCCAGATAGGAACGAGTCTCGAATGGCACGTCGTAGTAGCCCGTCTCGCGAGCGGTGAGAATGGGCAGCAGTCCAGAGCTGACACTTGCAAACGACGAGGTGCTGGCATCGGTGGGCATAAGACTCACGCCAATGGTATAAGATAATGTACGCGCGAAGAGCTTGTCAGTCTGAATGCGTCCGTTATGGGTCAGCGAGAAGTTCTGGCTCCTGTTCTGCGAATAGGTGCCGTCGGCTTGGGCATCAGGATCGTTGCCGGTCCAGTCCTTTGCCTGCATGTAGCGCAGCTTGGTGTTGGTGTGCCACTTGCGGTTGATGTCGAAAGCCCAGCCCACGCTGGCCGTATAACGGTGAAACGAGCGTGTTTTCATGCGAGGGTCGCCCCATGCTTGGGCGTAATCCAGACTTGCGTTGATGATGCCTGCCTTGCCCAGGTTCTGACCTTTGCCTAGCGAGTAGTTCATGAGTCCCGGATTGATTTTGGCCTTGAACTGCCACGGGGTGACACCCACCTTTGAGTGTACCACGACCAGTCCGCTGCTCAGGTCGCCATATTCGGCTGAGGGAATGCCGCGCACCACTTCCACTTCGTCTATGTCGTCGGCAGCCACCTGTCGGAGGTCAGTGCCAGTGAAAGCGGTTGATGAGAAGGCTCCCTGCGTCACGGCACCGTTGTTCGACATGGGCACTCCATCAATCACGATGCTGGCACCGAAGGCCGATGTGTTGTTGTTCACCAGCTGGCGTAATTGCAGGTTCGAGGCCGAGGTCAGGTCGCTGTTGCCCATCAGGTGTCCGGGTATGAGCTGCATCACGTCGGCCAGCGATGTGGCTTGCAGGTGATCGATGGCCTGTCGGCCTATGATGCTGGAGGTCGATGAGCCGCTGGCATTCTGTCGAGCCGTGACGGTCACCCCCTTCAGGGCCAGCGATGTGGGCACCATCACAAACTTCAGGTCCTTGTCGCTTTCCACCTTCACGCGGGCGTTGATGGTCTCAAATCCCACATAGCTTATTTGCAGCATGTAGTCGCCTGCTGGTACATTCTGCATTGTGGCCTTTCCGTTCATGTCGGTCACAGCCATGATGCCGGCGGGCTGCAGTTTCAGCGTAGCCATCATCACGGCCTCTCGTCCGTTGCGTTCGTTCACGCTGATGTTGAGTGTATATCCACTCTTCTGTGCTACTGCCAGCAGGGGCAGCAGCAAGAGTAGTAATAACAGTCTGAGTCGGTTGCGCATAGAAAAAGATAGTTGTTCTTATTGCTTGTCACAGTTCTCCTTGTCTGCTTTCTGGTTCTCTTTGCACTGGTGGGCTGGGGGTACTGTGGCCTCAATGCCTTCTTCCTTCAGCGCTTCCTGTAGCCTCTCCTCCGTGGTCTCGGTGTTCACGTAGGTGATGGCCAGCGAGCCTCGGCGCGCATTTACGTTTGCATCATCCACTCCGTCGATAGCCAGTGCCACCTCAATGGTCTCCTCAGTGGCTTTCTCGGCAGGGATGTTGAAGTAGGCAAAGCTGATGGTCTTGCTGGTGTAGTAGTTCACAGGTGTGAACCCCATGCCCTTTAGAATCTGCCGGATATTGGCTTTTGTGGTTTTATTGGCATCGTAGCGCACGAACACGTAGTGTTTGTCCACGTGGGGCGCTATGCTGTCTATGCCCTCCTCCTGCTGCAGTCGCTTCATGATGCGGCTGGCACAGTTCTGACAGTGCATGTCGGCCATCTGCAGTCCTATGCCTCGCTTGATCACCTCGTTCTTGTCGTAAGGGCTTGACTTGTAGCGACCTGTAGCAGCCAGACGGGCTTTGAGCGTGTCGGCACTCACCTGACTGGCATCATACTCAATGGCTACGGTTCGCTTCTCCAAGTCGAAGCTCAAGTGGCTCACTGCCTTGTCTTTTTTCAGCAGTGAACCAACCTTGTGGGCGCATTCCTCGCAGCGCATGCCTTTGATGCGCACGGTGAGCGTGTCGGTGACGTTTGACGTGTGGGCCATGACCATTCCACTAAAGACGAAAGCCATGCAAAAAAGGAATATTTTCTTCATAATGATAGACCGTTATTTGATTTTTGGGGGTGCAAAGTTACGAATAAAAATCCTTTTATGCAATAGCAAATTGTCGGTATATTGTAAAGTTAGTATGACACGAATACATAAAAATGAACGTGTTCATTAATAAAAAAGACAGGAATTCAAACTTTTTGTGGCAAAAAAGTGTTACCTTTGCAACCCGAAATCCAAATTGATTGTATTAGATACAATAATAAGCAATTAAAATACAAATCTCAACATGTTTAAAAATTTCCACGGTTATGGCCTTTTGGAAGCATACCACAAGATGCGTCATGCCCAAAAGGAACGTCCCTCAACCATTCACAAAAAGCTCCTTCAGGGCATCTTTGTTGCAGTCATCACACTCCTGCTTTGGAACCTGCCCTCCACATCGTTTGGCATTGATGGGCTGAACATCGTTCAGCAGCGCATCATTGCTATTTTTGCTTTTGCCACGCTCATGTGGATCATGGAGGTGGTTCCCTCGTGGGCAACGAGCGTCGCCATCATCGGATTCATGCTGGTCTTCACCTCCGACAGCGGCATCAAGTGGATGTGCAATCCCGATGAAGTGGGCATGCTACTCAGCTACAAGGCGATAATGGCTACCTTTGCCGACCCCGTCATCATGCTGTTCATCGGCGGCTTCATCCTTGCTATTGCAGCTACGAAGACCGGACTCGATGCCCAGTTGGCGAAGGTCATGCTCAAGCCCTTTGGCAACAAGAGTGAGAACGTGCTGCTGGGCTTCCTGCTCATCACGGGTCTCTTCTCCATGTTCGTGTCCAACACGGCTACGGCTGCCATGATGCTCACGTTCCTTACCCCTGTGTTCAAGCAGTTGCCTCCCGAAGGCAAAGGCCGCATCGCAATGGCACTCTCCATCCCCGTTGCCGCCAACTTGGGCGGTATGGGTACACCCATCGGTACACCTCCTAACACCATCGCCATGAAGTATCTGAACGATCCCGAAGGACTGAACCTTGGACTGGGCTTCGGACAATGGATGATGTTCATGCTGCCGCTCGTGGCGCTGCTGCTCTTCATCAGCTGGATGCTGCTCAAGACCATCTTCCCCTTCTCGCAGAAGACCGTGGAACTGAATATTGAGGGTGGCATGAAGAAGGAACCCCGCACCTATATCGTGATTGTCACCTTCTTCCTGACCGTGCTACTCTGGCTGCTCGATACCGTTACGGGCATCAACTCCTACACCGTGGCACTCATCCCCTTCATGGTGTTTGCACTCACAGGTGTCATCACTCGTGCTGACTTGGAGGAAATCAACTGGTCCGTCATTTGGATGGTAGCTGGTGGCTTCGCACTGGGCTACGGTCTGAATGCCTCAGGACTGGCAGCACTCGCCGTGCAGAGCATTCCCTTTGGCGAGTTCTCACCACTGCTCATCCTGCTGCTCTCAGGCATCATCTGCTACGGACTGTCCAACTTCATCTCCAACTCGGCTACTGCCGCGCTGCTCATGCCCATCCTGGCTGTGGTGTGCACTGCTATGGGCGACAAGCTCAATGCTATCGGTGGCACGCCTACCGTACTCATCGGTGTGGCTATCGCAGCTTCGAGCGCAATGGTGCTGCCCATCTCTACACCTCCTAACGCATTGGCCTATGCCACCAATTTGGTGCATCAGAATCAGATGGCCAAGATTGGTCTCATCGTAGGTATCATCTCAATGGTGCTGGGCTACACATTGCTCTACTTCATGGGCACATTGCATGTGATTTAGTATTCGTACCTCGTACCTCGAATAATATGACAATTAGCATGATTGCAGCTGTGGCCCGCAACAGGGCCATCGGCTTTCAGAACAAGCTTATCTACTGGCTGCCCAACGACCTGAAGCGCTTCAAGCAGCTCACCACTGGCCACACCATCCTCATGGGGCGCCACACCTTCGAGAGCCTGCCCAAGGGAGCGCTGCCCAACCGTCGCAACTGCGTGCTCACCACAAGCACGGCATCACTGCCCGGATGCGAGTGCTTCCGTACATGGGATGACTTCATCGCCACCTGCCAGCCCGATGAGCATATATATATAATAGGTGGGGCCAGTCTGTACCGTCAACTTATCGACAAGGCCGACCGCCTGTGTCTCACCGAGATTGACGACACCCCAGCCCAGGCCGACACCTTCTTCCCCGACTATAGCGACTGGAAGGAAGTGGCTCGTGAGGACCATCCTACCGATGAGCGACATGCCCAGTGCTACGCCTTCGTTGATTACGAACGGTGATCACGTCATTTTGCATAGAAATAAAAGATACGTCAATGCCACCACGCATTGACGTATCTTTATGATGAAGTGTTTCGACTGACTAAACGCTGACTTCGGCCTTGATGTGTGGCCACGGGTCGTAGTTTTCCAGCTGGAAATCCTCGTACTGGAAAGAGAAGAGGTCTTTCACGTCGGGATTGATGCGCATCGTGGGGAGAGTACGAGGCTTGCGTGTGAGCTGTAAACGGGCTTGCTCCAAGTGGTTCAGGTAGAGATGGGTGTCGCCTGTGGTATGGACAAAGTCGCCGGGCTTCATATCGCATACCTGCGCCATCATCATGCAGAGGAGGGCATAGCTGGCAATGTTGAACGGCACACCTAAGAACGTGTCGGCAGAACGTTGATAGAGCTGCAACGACAGGCGTGGCTTGTCACCCTCTTCCTTTGGTGGAGCCACGTAGAACTGGAACATAGTGTGGCAGGGCGGCAGCGCCATTTTGTTCACCTCAGCCACGTTCCATGCCGAGACGATCATGCGCCGCGAGTTGGGGTTGTTCTTCAGTTGGTCGAGTATGATCTTTATCTGGTCGATGGAACCTCCGTCGTAGTCGGGCCATGAGCGCCACTGGTGTCCATAGACGGGACCAAGCTCTCCATTCTCGTCGGCCCATTCATTCCAGATGCGCACGCCGTGTTCTTGCAAATAGTGCACGTTGGTGTCGCCTTGCAGGAACCAAAGTAGTTCGTAGATGATGCTCTTCAAGTGGAGCTTCTTCGTGGTGAGCAGGGGAAAGCCTTCTTCCAGATTGAAGCGCATCTGGTGGCCAAACACGCTCAGCGTGCCGGTTCCTGTGCGATCACCTTTCTCCACACCTTCGCGGAGGATGCGGTCAAGTAGGTCTAAGTATTGTTTCATATTGCTTGATGTGTTTAAGTTTTCAAACGAATGTGAGTACTGGCTGGTACTCGCTGGGTATGTGGGTGGAGCGGATGCGCCACTCTTTCGGGTAGAGGTTGTTGGCGCGGTTGCCTATGTTTTTCACCTGTCCGAGTGGATAGCCCTTGAAGGTGACAGTGACGATGCCGCGCGGCACATCGGGCGACAGCACCAGGGCTTCGCCACGAAGAAAGGCGATGGACTGAGTGTAGGAGAGCTCTGCTTGAGGGTACTGCGTTTCGGTAGTGTCCAGTCGGTGCTTCGGCAACTGGTGAAGCAAGCTGTTTTCCTTGATTTGGAACTTACGCGACTGTCGCTCTCCCTTCTTTCGCATCACAGCCATGAAGAGCCCCTCGCCCTTTGTGTAGCCGGGAATGAAACGATAGACGGGGGCAGTGAAGCCTTCGAGCAAGGAGCCGGTGATGCCCCATTCGACTTCGGTGTGAACGGATAGCGGCTCGGCATCGAACTCCTCCATCATCCACCGCACATTCTCCTCGTCTTCTCTTGTGTTATAAGTGCAGGTGCTATAAATGAGAAGTCCGCCTGGCACCAGACACTGCCACGCATTGCTCACGATGTCGCGTTGCAGCAGTTGACATTGCTGCACATGCTTTAGGCTCCATTCCTTGATGCTGTCAGGGTCTTTGCGGAACATGCCTTCACCAGAGCAAGGCACGTCGCACAGAATAACGTCGAACTGTAATTTTGACTTTTTGTAATCTTTTGGATAGCAGTTTGTTACGATGTGATGCTCATATCCCCATTTCTCTACGTTCTCCAATAGGATACTGGCTCGTTTCGGGATGGGCTCATTGCTGTAGAGCACACTGCCGTCGGGCAGTGCCGAGCGCATCAGAGTCGATTTGCCGCCTGGGGCAGCACAGAGGTCGAGAGCCATGACAGGGTAGGAGGGCAGATGCTGGCGCAGCACCTCGTCGAGAAACATGGATGATGCTTCCTGCACGTAGTAGCATCCGGCATGTAGTAGGGGATCGAACGTGAAGTTGGGACGGGCTGACAGATAGAAGGCGTTGCGGCACCAGGGGATGGCACTCTCTCCACTCTCAGTTCTCAGCTCTAAACCGTGACGTGGGTTCACCCTGATGCTGACGGGTGCCTCCTCGCTGAGCGCTTGAAGGAAGCGTGCGAAGCGTTCTTCGCCGAACACAGGGCGGATGAGCTGTATGAAATCGTCAGGTAATTGCATAATCGTTTGCAAAATTAAAAAAAAATGTGCACCTTTGCAACCGATTTACACAAAAGTTGTGTGATGCGATTTATTATAAATCAAGTAAGAAGGAAAATATGAGACTGATACGATTGCTTTTCGTTATGACTTGCCTCTTGGCACTCACCCAAGGCATGGCTGCCCAGCAGCAGGATGAAGAACAGACTGTGACGGGCGAACTCATCGACTCTACTCAGACTGATGGCTTGGAAGCTTTCTCTGACACGACAGCCGTAGATACCGGACAGGTGGAGGTGCTGACTCCGCAGTCAGCGATTGACGATGATGACTTTTTTAAGATAGATAGTTTCTTCGATGATTCAGGAGGTGTTTTGATGGTTGTGGGCATCATTCTTACGCTGATGTTCACCCTCTTCCTGTTCTCCCTGCCCCTGTTGATTGCGATTATCTTGATTCTGCTGGTGGTGATGCTCTTCAGAAGAAAGAACAAACCGTCATCGGAGCCGAATAATGTTTTAGATAACAATATAGATATGCAACAAGGAAAGAAACTGCGCCGTTCGCAAGATCGTGTGATCGGTGGTGTGTGTGGCGGACTGGCTGAGTATTTCGGCTTTGATCTCACAGTAGTACGAGTGGCCTATGCGCTGCTCACGTTCTTTACAGGCTTTAGTGGTATTCCCGTCTATCTGATTCTGTGGCTGGTTATGCCGTCAAGATAAAAGCCCACTCTTCGAATAAAGAACCCTTTAGAACAAGTCGTCGTGCGTGTCGGCTTGTTCTTCTTTTTTGCTGTTCTTCGGCTGGGGCTCAGTCTTAGGCTTTCCGTCGGTATCGAACAGTCCGTAGGTGGTGCGCAGCACGATGAACTCGGTGCGGCGGTTCAGCTGGTTGCATATCTCCTGCTTCTCTTCGTCCTTCAGGGCGGTGATGAACTCCTCGGTGAGCACGTCGCCCTCTTTCAGCCAGTCATACTTCTCTGTGAGCTTGCGCTTAATCGTCTTGGGCTTCTCTTTGCCGTAGCCCATCGCCGACAGACGGTCGGCAGCTATGCCGTGCTCTGTGAGATAGTTCACTACGCTCTCTGCACGCCGCTGTGACAGTCGCTTGTTGTAGGCTTCAGAGCCGCGATAGTCGGTGTGTGCCGACAGCTCGATGGTGACGTTCGGGTTCTCGTTGAGCAGCTTGATGAGCTTGTCGAGGGCTACGGTGGACTCAGGCCGCAGCGTGGCTTTGTCGAAGTCGTAGAAGATGTTGTCGATGAGCACGGGGGCGGTGATGGATGCCAGGGGGAACTGCAGCACATATTCCTCCGACTCCTTGACGGTGTCAACCTTCAGTTCTTCTTTGTGGTTCAGATAGCCTACGCAGGTGCCGAGGAACACGTAGTCAACACCCGGCTGTATCTCCTCAGTGAATGAACCGTCGCCCTTGACGCTGAGTTTCTTGTTGGTGCCGTCGTTGCCCACCATATAGACCTGTGCCTGTGGCAGTTCGTAGCCGTCCTGCTCATAGACCCATCCTTTCACAGTCTGAATCACCTCGTGTTTCTCAAACGAATAGATATGATCCCAACCGCGCCCGTCGCCTCTGTTGGAGCTGAAGAACCCACGGTTGTGCAGACCTTCGAATGTCATGCCGAAGTCATCGCCTTGAGAGTTGAGGGGAGCACCAGGGTGGGAGAGGCGAAAGCCGAGGTTGGGGGTGGATGGTTGTTGTTCTGTGGGTTCTGCTATAAAAATATCCAGTCCGCCCATGCCGGGGTGTCCGTTTGATGAGAAGTAGAGGTCGCCATTGGGTCGGAAGGTGGGGAACATCTCGTCGCCAGGTGTGTTGATGGGCTCGCCCAGGTTCTCGAGCACTCCGATGCCGGAGGTGGTGAGCTCTGCGCGCCAGATGTCGAGTCCGCCCATGCCGCCTGGCATGTCGCTTACGAAGTAGATCCACAGACCGTCGGGAGAGATGGCGGGATGGGCAAAGAGTGAGAGCGTGTCGCGGGTAATCTCCATGTCTTGTGCCTTGCCCCACGATGCATCGCTGCGGCTCGACGTAGCTATCTTGGCATAGCGCGGATAGTTGGGGTCGCTCTTGCATACGGTGAGATACATGGTCTTCGAGTCGGGCGAGAAAGCACAGGCTCCTTCGTCATATTCAGTGTTCAGTTCACTCTCAATGACCTCCGGCTTCTGCCAGTTACCCTTTTCGTCTTTCGTTGACATGAATATGTCGGAAGGCTTGGTGCCGGTGATGCCGCTCAACTCGTCGCCCGTGGCTTGATTGCGTGTGGAGGTGAAATAGAGCTGGTCGTAGTCGTCGCCTGCCAGCATGGGGGAGTATTCGGCGCGCCGTGAGTTGAAGAGATCCTCGCGCTTGATGGTGTAGCCCGACAGGGCGGCATCGGCTTTCCATCGGGGAGCCATGCGTGCCGACTCCAGCCCGTTTCTCACCAACTGGCTCTGGGGCATGGAGTCGAGCAGAGCAGTAAACACTTTCTCGGCTTCCTTGTAGTTGCCGTTCTTGAGCAGCAACTGCCCCAGACGGAACAATGCCGTAGAGTCGGCCTGCTTGTAGCGCACGGCATTGTTGTAAGCCGCAATGGCTTTCTGTGTGAAGTTGATGCGCTGATAGCAGTCGGCCATCTTCAGTGCGCGCTGCCCTCTGAGCGGACGCTCCTTCGACTTGGTGAGCGTATAGGCTTTCTTGTACTGTGCCGAAGCGTCGTAGTATTCGCCCAGGGCATAGAACTTGTCACCCTTTTTCATGGCAGTATCGGCACCACATCCTGCCAATAGCAGGGCGGTGAGGCTGCCGATGATGAGCTGAACTATGGATCGACGCATGTACATACCCTATTATAACGCTTCTTTGCGCAAATTATTGCATGAGTCGTCAAGGGGGGAGAGAAGAAACAGCCCCAGGTCCGCTGATGGATCTGGGGCTGATGCTTCAAAAAATAGAAGGATAGGGCGGTCTTCGCTATCTGATCACTACCTTGCGATTACCCGATACGTAGATGCCGCGCTTGGGCTGTTCTACCCTTCGGCCCTGCATGTCGTAGAGCGGCTGCGAGCCAGCGGGATCGGCCTTGACCGACTCCACGCCCAGTGGATCGACAACGGTGAGCTTGCCTGCCACGTATGTGATGTCGTAGTTCTGAGCCTCGGCACCGCTGACGGTAATCTCGTATTCACCGGCAGGACTTTCTGCCGTGGCCTCGCAGGTGATGACGGGCTTGCTTGTGAGCACGTCTTCGTTCTCGCTGTTGCGGAATGACTTGTAGGTCACTTCGAACTCAGGGTTCGCCTCGCCCACATTGCGTGTGTAGCTCTTGGCTGTGATGGTGAGCGGTGCCGGCTCGATGGTGAACACACCCTCTACCAATTCGGTTCCTGGAGTGACGATAGTGCCTATTGTCAGCGTGATGGGGTAGTTGCCTACAGGCAGGTACCTGTCTTTGATGGCGGCACATTCTGTCTCGGGTTCACCCTCGACGGGTGCGCCCATGACAACAGCACTGATGGAGGCAGTGTTGCGTCCATAGACACGGCTGCCCTTAGCTGTCACAACGGGTTTGCCGGTATATTCTGTCAGCAGCTTGACTTTGGTGCTCCATGTCTCGTCGGCCTCATAGCTGGCCAGCATGTTTCCTGGCAGGAACACCGTAGCCTGTGCGCTCAGGTAGCAGTTTCCGAAGGGAATGAGCTGTGTGTCGTTTGTGATGACCAGGTTGCGCAGCTTGCTGCTGGCCATGAAGGCATTGCTGCCGATGGTCTGTATGTTCTTGGGCAGATAAATGGTCAAGAGGTTCGAGGCGTTGCGGAAGGCATCGCCCGGAATCTCGGTGAGCCCTGTGAAGTATTTGAGTTCTTCGAAATATTTCAGCTTGTCGTTGCCGCGGAACAGTTCACCTATCGAGGTGACTTGAGCTGCCTCTTCATAGGTGAGCTCACCGTCTTCGTTTTCATCCCAGTTGGTCAGGCAGATGGTCTGTGCTGCATCGTCGGTAAAGGTGATGAAGTGGAGCTTGTCGCGTACCGACTTCAGGGCAGTGCGCAGGTCGATGGTGGTGCTGGCGGCGTTGTCATAGACAGCTTGCTCTTCGGTTACGTTCAGCTCCTGTTCCTTAGCTTTGGCTATCATCTCCTTGAGTTGCTCGGCCAGTTCGTCCAGCTCTTGGGCAGCTTTCATGTCATCGACCGAGATGAAAGCCCACTGTGTGTCCTTGCTCACTCCGCTGAAGTCCCAGTAGAGGCCGTAGGAGGATTCGGTATAGCTGTTGGCACGTGAGGGGTTGACGCCCAGGTATTCGTTCGCGATGTAGTTTTCGTCACTCTGGGGCACCTGCATGGTGAAGAGCAGGCTGTCAACAGGCTGAATCTGCCAGTAGGCACTGGTGGAGATATTGCCGTCGCCGAAGCAGGCTTTCGTTCCCTCGCCCACTTTCGAGTCTTTAGTGGTGCGGAACACCGTCTTGCCTGTCTCAGTGTCGTAGAGGTAGTAAACGCCCTCAGCCATGCTGTTTGTGCGGCGCAGCTCGTAGATGCGTCCTGTGCGCCCCACCACCGACTGTGTGCCGTAGGCCTCGCCCATAGTGATGGCCTTGTGCGTACCAATATTATATATGTAGCCAGGCTTGTTGGGCTCGATGGGGGAGTACTTGGCCTGCGTGGTGCTGCGCACCTCAACGATGTTGCCGAAGTCCTTCCATACGTTGGCTGCAGCATAGAGCTCCTTGGTGCCAAACGGTACGCGGAGCGTGCACTGTGCCAGTGTCACACCTCCAAACACGTTGCTGCCCAGGCTGATGTTGGCTGGATCGCTGGCCTGTACCGTCACCTCGCGCAGTGCTGAGCAGCCATAGAAAACATTATTGCCTATCTGCGTCACGTTGGCAGGGATATTGATAGCGGCGAGCTTCTTGCAGTTCATGAATGCCTGATAGTAGATTTTCTCTACATTCTTAGGTATGATGACCGATGTCAGGTTGGTGCATCCGTCGAAGGTGTTGCCGTAGATTTCGCTGATGTTAGTGAAATACTGGAACTCGTCGAACGTCTTGATACTGGTGTTGTTGGAGAAGTAGAACATGTAGCCTATGTCGCTCACATCGGAGGCTTCCTTCATACTCAGCTCACCATCGGTGTCGGAGTCGAAGAGACTGATGCACAAGTCGCGAATAGCCGTTTCCTTGAAGTCGATGAAGTTCAGCTTCTTGCGGAGCGAGCTCTGAGCGGCCTGCAACTGCTCGGTGGTGCTCTCCAGGTTGTCGTACACGGCCTGCTCGTCGGCTGTTGTCTTCAAATTGCGTTTCTTGGCAGTAGAGAGCAGCTTGCCCAGTGTCTGAGCAGCTTCATAGTTAGCTGCCTTTGCCTCATCGTAGAGCACGAACTGCCACTGACAGCCCAGACGGTGGGTGGCATACTCCACGTCGAAGTAGGCACCGTATGTGGGTGAGGCAGCTCCGCTCTTGTGGTCGGTCTGCACACCCAGGTACTCACCCTCTACATAGTAGGCGGTGACAGTAGTGGGCACCTGTATGGTATAGACTTTGTCGCTCACCTGGCTCACTTTCCAGTAGCAAGAGGCAGGTGTCAGGTTGGTGCCGTCAACGAACAGTGCCTTGACTCCTGTGCCCACATTGGCGTCGTTGGTAGTGCGGAAGAGGTTCTTGTTGTCGATGTCGGGTGTCGTGAAGTAGTACACGTCCTCTGCCATCGATGCGGTGTGGTTGGCTTTGAAGCGGAGCGGCTCGTCGCCCACAACAGCCTGTGTGCCGTAGGCTTCGCCCTTGGTGAGATAGCGGCCCATGCCTACGTTGTACAGATAATAGACCTTGCCTGCCTCGATGGTGGCAAACTCGCCGCCCGAGCGTTCGCGCTCCTCAACGATGGTGCCGAAGTCCTGCCACTGGCTGGCAGCGGTGAAATAGGCTTTCGTGCCCTGTTTCACGTAGAGCTTGGCAGTGGAGAGGTTGGTGTTGCTGAACACATTGCTGCCCATCGTGATGCTGGCGGGCTGGAAAGTCTTCACGGTGAAGCTGTTCAGATTGGTGCATCCTGAGAATGCCTCGTTGTCAATCTTCGACACGGTGAGTGGCAGTACGATGGAGGGCAGCAGGGCGCAGTCCTTGAAGGTGCCTGCCTCGATGGCCTCTATCTCTTCGGGCAGCTCGAATGCCGACAGCAGCCTGCATCCGCTGAATGCCTCTTCACCTATTGTGTTGACACTGGTGGGCAGGTTGAGCTGTCTGAGCTGGGCGCAGTCCTTGAAGGCGCGTGCTCCCACCTGCTTTAGCGACTTGGGCAGTCGGAGCGTGGTGAGCTCAGAGCATCCGTTGAAGGCATCGTCGGGCAGCTCGGTGAGCGAGGTGAAGTAGTAGAGCTCGGAGAACGACTTGATGGCAGTCTGCCCCTTGAAGGCGGTGCCGAGTGAGGTGATGGCGGCAAGCTCGCCGTAGGTCAGCTTTCCGTCGCTGTTGGTGTCAAAGTTGGCCAGGCATATCTCGCGAGCCTTGGTGTCAGTGATGGTGATCTTCTTCTCCATGTAGTTGTCGGGCTCAATGTTCACCACAATCTGCTTCCATCCGTTATAGCCGTCTGAGCTTCCACCGATGCCCTGTCCGTCGCCGGGTGTCAGGTTGGTCAGGTAGTACATGCCGTCGCTCTGTCCGCCCCAGCCCCAGTTGATGTGATAGCGCTGGTTCTCGTAGCCGTCGGCAACGAAAGCATGGCCCACCGTGGCGTTTGAACCGCTCAGATAGACTGGTCGGCCGGCTGCCATCTCCTGATATACGATGCGGTCCCATTCATCATCGGTGGACACATCGGCATAGGTCACAAAGCGAGCCTGAGAGCAACCAAAATATTTTACAAAAGCCGCATGGGCATCACTCGACTGTGCACCCGACGAACTGCTGGTATAGTCCATTTTCACACCCACACCGCAGTAGAGCATCAGATTGGCTACTGCCTTCTTCTGCAGATCGTTGGCAGAGCCGTAGGTGTCCTTCATGTTATCCCAGTCGATGGGAGCTCCCGAAGCGATGCCCGGCACCTGTATGCCTTTGGTCCACGTGCTGTAGGCTGGCATGGCAGCCTGCGTCTCGGTGGGCATCTTCTCGCGGTTGTAATAGAGGATCTGTGCCATAGCCGTTGCCACGCAACCAGTAACCGAACGGTTGCCGCCGTCCAGCGGACAGGTGAGGTTGTAGGGCGAGCCTTGGCTCCACTTGCTTGTCATGAGCTGTTCCACCTTCGGATGGTTGGCTGCCAGCTTCACCACGGGAGCACCCTGCTGAATGAGCTGCAGCTGACGGGCATAGTTGTCGAGCAGGTCCTGCAAGGCTTCTGGCAGGTTGTCGTAGTCGAACGAGCCTTCCTCGCTGTAGCCCAGCACGTCGATGGTCTGGTCGTCGCCCGAGACGATGACAAAGCCCTCGCCGGTGCCTCGGTCGAACACGTAGTAGGGGTCAGCTGTCTGGCCGGTAGTGGCTGAGGCAGTTTTCAGTCTCAGCTTCTGAGCGCTGACCACGGGGGTCAGTCTTCTGAAGTCGCGCTGTTGTGCCATGAAGGCAGCTGCTTTCTTCTGGGCCACCTCCCTGGTGATGGGTTTGGCAGAGGCTGTCATGACCGACAGAACCAATGCAATGATGCATGTAAAAAGTCTCATGGGTAGTAACAAATGTTTTTTAAGTTCTTCAATGTTAGTTATTTGCATACAAAAATACAGAACTTTTCTCAGAACTCCATGCAATTTCACGAAAATTATACTTAGTTTACATTATATTTTTGTTTTAGCAACAGACTACTAAAACAGATGAAGTGTAAATTGTCATTTTTGACATTGTGACAAATGACAAATGACATTGTGACAAATGACAAATGACAAATGGCTTTTATCTGAAGTGTCGGCTTTTTTCATAAAGAAAGCTTTAATATTATATATATATTATTATATATATAATAATATATATATAATATTAAATAATAAT
>JAEEGH010004135.1_pt1 | contig 37480 bp, 31 predicted proteins | sample 9134181 | NCBI WGS metagenome assembly JAEEGH01 (sample SAMN16246544, study PRJNA631951) | gut metagenome | biome: gut microbiome; feature: rumen; material: DP-attached | host: Bos | place: Iran: Karaj | collected 2018-10
AGGATCGGCATACCAGCCGTTGTGGTCCACGAGTCCGAGGTCCACCATATCATTGTAATACTCCGCGAACTCCCTGAGGTTCATCATGTCGATCCTGCTGTTCTGGCGGGATACGGCGAACATTCCGTCGTATGAGAACTTGGCCTCGCCTGCCTTACCGTGCCTGGTAGTGATGAGGACGACACCGTTCGCACCCTGGGCACCGTAGATGGCCGTCGCTGAAGCATCCTTGAGGATTTCCATCGATACGATATCGGCAGGGTTGATGGTTGCAAGAGGAGAGATGGTGGAAACCTTACCGTTTCCGAGGCCACCGAGTCCGAAATCCCATCCGGAGTTTCCTCCGCCCTGGACGATCACACCGTCTATGACGTAGAGAGGCTCGGCATTGGCGTTGACCGTAGCCTGTCCGCGGACGCGGATCGAGGATGAAGAACCAGGGGCTCCTGAGGTCTGTACTGCGGATACACCGGCGGCACGGCCCTGCAGGGACTGGTCCAGGTTAGTGATGATCGAGCCCTTGAGGTCTTCCTCCCTCATGGAGACGGAAGCACCGGAAAGGTCGCTTCTTTTCATAGTACCGTATCCCACGACGACGACTTCATCGAGGAATTCGGCATCTTCCTTAAGGACGATGTTGATCGCAGTGCGGTTACCGACCGCGATCTCCTGGGAAGCATAACCGATGGAAGAGAACACGAGTGTCGCACCGGGCTTCACCGTGATCGCGTAGTTTCCATCCAGGTCTGTGACGGCACCGTTTGTGGTGCCTTTCTCCACGACGCTCGCTCCGATCACACCGTTCCCGGCCTCGTCCTTGACGACGCCGGCCACCCTGACCTGTGCGGACAGGGCAACAGTGCAGAAGAGAGCCATCATGAAGGCTAACAGCTTGTGTTTCATGCTACTTGATTTGTTGATTAATATGATGATTGTTTGATGATTCCAATGGTGGAGTCGGTGATGTAGACACCGTTCAGCCCCTGGCCTTCCTGGGCAGGGTCGCCGCAATAGTCATCCCCCGGCTGCCACTGCGAATGGACAGGCTGCGCGAATCCGCTCCATCCCCAGAAATTGGCACCGTCAAGCGTCTTGCTCCGGACCATGTCGAAAATATGGGAATAATACCTGTCGCGGCAGGTCGTCGCCGCATCGCGGCTCTCCGAGAAGCCGTCACGGGGGAACCCGAATTCCTCGACCACGATGGGAAGCCCGAGCCTCAGGGCCACGAAGGCATGCTGGCTGACATATTCATCCGTCTTTGCAAGCGCTGCATCGAGGGTCTGCTCAAGGCTGTCCGCCTTAGCCCATCCCCAGTTATAAGGCCAGATATGTATGGTCATGTAATCGACTCCCGGAACCGTATTGACACGTTCCACGAGTTCAGGGTCATTCTCGCATCCCATCAGGCCTTCATTCCCGGTCGACAGGAGATGGTTAGGATCCAGTTCCTTTATGATGCGTGCAGTCTCGGTCATCCAGCCGATGAACCCGTCGCGGATCACGGGATTGTCCGAGAAGCAGCGCGGCTCGTTGCCGATCTGCCATGAGAAAATGGCAGGATCGTCCTTGTAGGGCTTTCCTGTAATCGAATTGGTACGACCGACTATCGCGCGCACGTGATTATAAAAGAGTTCCTGGGCAGGCTGGCAAGTCTGGAACTTCCGCATCTGCTGCATGAAGGGCCAGTAGCCGTCGACGAGCGGGATCAGGGTCTTTTCGCCCGTGGCCCACTCGAGGTACTGGCCGTATCCTCCTGACCATTCCCATGAATTGTTCAGATAGAGAACCGCCTGCATGTCCCTCTTGCCAAGCTCGACCATGAAGCGGTCAAGGCCTCTCAGGAGGGTGTCATTATACACTCCCGGGGCGGGCTGCAGGGTAGGATCGACGCGGGAGAAAACTCCGTCAGGGCCATCGCCGCCCACGAGTACACGCAGGTTGTCGATTCCCAGCGCCTTCAGGGTGTCGAGTTCCTTTTCAAGACGGTCGATATCTCCCCCACGGCCTTCTGAAGCCAGTATGGGGCCATACCAGAAATTTGTCCCGACGTAATTGTAGACCTGCCCGTTACGGATGAAATGACCATCCTGTACCCGGACGAAATCCGCCTTATGGGTACAACCGGCAGCTATTAACAGAACGGCCGCCAGGGCGACCTTGATGATTGAATCCTTCATGTTGGCCAAACATAATAGTATCACTTGCAAAATTATTTGTATTAATCACTGACGACAAATACAAATTTATCAAATTATGATACTATTTTGACCGCATTACACGAAGATGCGTTTTTTCTTGAACAGGGTGCGGAAATCACGTGGGGTATAGCCCCTCTTGGACTTGAATATCCTGTTGAAATTCGAGAGGTTGTTGAAACCGCAGCTGTAGCAGATCTCGGATATGCTTTCGGTGGTGTCGACAAGCAGACGGGCAGCATTTCCTAGGCGGATGTCTATGATGTAATCCATGAGGGTCCGGCCTGTCCTCGAATGGAAGAAACGGCTGAAAGCCGAAGGCGTCATCCCTACCAAGTTAGCAAGGTCCTCCAGACGCAGTTCCTCGGAGTAATGGTCATTGACATACTGCTTTACCTTCATCACCCTGCGGCTTTCCCTGTCCCTGACAGCCCTTGCGAACGAACTGCTGGCAAGGATACGGGAATCCTCGGCCTGGGACAATTCATAGAGGATCTTCAGGAAATGGAGATACTGGTCGAAAGTCTCCTTCTCCGACGAGAGGCTGTCCAGCATGGAATACACTTTCATTATAGTCCTCACCGAGAAGGAAAGGCCGTGGTCCGCCTTGGAAAGCATCTTCCTGATGGAGTCGAACTGGCTCTTGTTCAGCAGGTCCTCCGGGAAAATGTCCGGAGAGAACTGGATGGTTATCTCCCTTACATCAGCCTCAGTGCAGTTCCCCTGCTCCCAGGCATGTTCAAGTTCGTTTCCGGCCACCAGCGTAAGGTCATATGGGCCGATTTCCTCTACACTGTCACCTACCACGCGGCGCACTCCCTTTCCGTTCTCGATGAAATTGAGCTCATATTCCCGGTGCGAATGCAGGGGAAAAAGGAACTCCGACTTGTGGCGTTCCACGATGTAAAGGCAATCCTTGTCGGAAAGCGGAGTAATCTCCTTGAATACTGTACTCATCAGCCTGCTTTTGGGCAAAGATACAAAATACAATTACTAAAAATTCAATTTTTGATACAATTTTTGCAATACAGGGATAAGACACAAAAAAGGCCTCCCGGAATCCGGAAGGCCTGTGGAGGTTGTGGTGCTGGGAAGAATCGAACTGCCGACACATGGATTTTCAGTCCATTGCTCTACCATCTGAGCTACAGCACCGTTGTGTTTGGGATTGCAAATATAGGCAAAAATCCTCGCGATACAAATTTTTTTTGGTAAATTCGCCTTATGCCCGAACTGAGATACATACAGGTACTGCTCCCGCTCCGTCTGAAGTGGGAGCCTCTGTATTCATGCTCCTTGCCTGAAGGGGAAGCTATTCCCGTAGGTACGAGGGTAAGGGTCGAGTTCGCCGGGAAGGAATATGTGGGCGCGGTCACGGCCGAGGCGGCCAGGGAAGCAGCTCTCAGCATTGGAGAGAACAGGATAAAACCAATCATCGGATATGCAGACGGACTGGAACGCATAACCCCGGAAGAGCTGGCTCTCTGGAGGCAGGTCGCCGATTATTACCTCTGCACAGCCGGTGAGGTATTCAAGGCGGCATATCCGCAGGGAAAGGTCGAGGAAGAAGAAACCAAGGCCAGGATAAACGAACGGTTGAAACAACGCCTCGCCAGGAAGGAGGAACAGATCGCCAGGGCGCGCAAGGAGGAAACGAGGCTGCGGTATATCGAGGAAAGGGACAGGATCCTGGAAGAGATGTCCCTACGACAAACTCAGGTACCAGTCGATAAGCCTGTCGAAGGGCCTGAACTGTCTGATGCACAGAATGATGCATATTCGAAGATCAAGAATATATTCAAGTCCGGGAAGCCTGCCCTTCTGCGTGGCGTCACCGGTTCAGGAAAGACTGAGATTTACCTGAAGCTTGCCAGGGAGACCCTCGACAACGGCAGGAACGTTCTCTTCCTGGTACCGGAAATCGCCCTCAGCAGGCAACTTGAAGACAGGATAAGGGAATTCTTCCCCGAAGAACTCCAGGTGGTCCACTCAGCCGAATCTGCTTCAAGGAGGGCCGAAGCCTCCTCTTTCATCCGGAGGAAACCATATCTGGTCCTTGGAACCCGCAGTTCCGTCTTCCTTCCGCACAGGGACCTGGGTCTGGTGATAGTCGACGAGGAGCACGACCAGTCCTACAAGCAGGACAATCCCGCTCCGAGGTACAACGGACGCGAAGCGGCGATAATGCTCGGGAAGATATTCGGGGCGGACATCGTCCTCGGTTCTGCCACACCGTCACTGGAATCATTGTATAACTGCTCCGTGAGGCGTTTCGGTCTCGTCGACCTCAACCGCAGATACTTCGACGCCGAAGACTCCGACGTCGAGATAATCGATACGATCGCCGAACGCAGGAAGAACGGGATGGTCGGAAGTTTTTCCAGGAAACTGATTGACAGGGTAAACGGGACGCTCAGGGATGGAGGACAGGTCGCCATACTCAGGGAGAGGCGATCGTATTCCACAATGCTGCAATGCCAGGAGTGCGGGGAAATCATCAAATGCCAGTCTTGCAATGCAGCGCTCAGCCTCCACAAAAAGGACGACGGAACCGAAAGGCTGGTCTGCCATTACTGCGGCCGCGTATTTGAATATAAAGGGACGTGCAGCAAGTGCGGAGGCGTCCTCAGGCCTCTCGGTGCCGGCACACAGAAGATAGAGGAGGAGGTCGGCGCCCTCTTCCCTGGCGCAAGGGTATCCAGGCTGGACAGTGACAGCGCAAGGAACCGCAAGCTGGAAACAGGGATAATCAAGGATTTCGCAGAAAGGAAGATCGATATACTGGTAGGGACTAGGATGGTGGCGAAAGGATTCGATTTCAGCGGCCTTTCCCTTGTTGCTGTGCTGCAAGCCGATTCCCTGCTCGGGCAGCAGGATTACAGGGCGGACGAACAGGCGCTCCAGCTTCTGGAACAGTTCCGCGGGAGATGTGGAAGACGTACCGAAAAAGGCCTGTTTGTAATCCAGACCTCCCAGCCTGACCACCCGGTGTACAGAAGCCTCCTGGGAGAGTCAGGCATGGAGGAGACTGTCACAACCCTTCTTGCTGAAAGGAAACTGTTCGGTTATCCTCCATACTCCAGGGTAATAAACGCAATAGTTAAGGATTACAACCTGTCACGTATCGGACTCATGGCCAGGGATCTCGCCGCCGCCTTGAAGGACTCCGGCATGAAGGGCGGCAGGATAACGGGCCCCTACTCCCCTGCCGTGGACAGGGTCGCCAGGGAATATATCCGGGTCATCCGGATCCTGCTTCCCAAGGACAGGTCGCTCTCGGAGAACAAGAAGTGTCTTTCAGACACAGTGGACAGGTTTGAAAAGGAACGGAAATATGTCGGTCACGTCTCCCTGGACGTCGATCCGGTTTGATAAGCGATTAATTTTAGCTACATTTGTAGTTTGAATATTATCCATGACATGGGAAAAGTCATAGCCATAGCCAATCAGAAAGGCGGTGTAGGAAAGACCACTACCGCCATCAACCTTGCAGCCTCCCTCGCTGTCCTCGAGAAGAAGGTCCTCATCATCGATGCGGATCCCCAGGCGAACACCACGTCCGGCCTGAATTTTTCTCCTGACAACGACGAGAAAAGGACCATCTACGAGGTAATCATAGGGAAATTGGACATCAGGGACGCCTTGATCCAGACGGAGATCCCCGACCTACAGATGATACCGTCCCACATCAACCTCGTCGGAGCGGAGATCGAGATGACCAATGAGGAGAACAGGGAGTCCTTCCTCAAGGAACGGCTGGCACCGATACGCGACGATTACGACTATATCATCATTGACTGCTCCCCCTCCCTAGGACTCATCACCATCAATGCGCTGACTGCAGCCGACTCGGTCATGATTCCGGTCCAGCCGGAGTTCTTCGCCCTCGAAGGGCTCGGCAAGCTCCTCCAGACGATCCGCCTGGTCCAGCACAAGATCAATCCCGAGCTTACCATAGAAGGTTTCGTGGTTACGATGTTCGACGGCCGTACCAAGGTCCACGCCCAGGTCGTGAACGAACTCAGGGAGCATTTCAAGGATCTCGTCTTCAAGACGATAATCCAGAGGAGCATCCGCCTGAGCGAAGCCCCTTCACACGGCAAGCCCATAATCCTCTACGACGTTGTCAGCAACGGTACCTCGAACTACATGAACCTCGCCAAGGAAGTCCTGGACAAGAACGAAAAGCAGTAAGATGAGCAGCAACAAGCAGGAAAGCAGGCTGGGCAAAGGGCTCAGCGCCCTTCTGGGAGATATCTCAGTCAACGGCCCGGAAAGGAAGCCGGTAGGCTATATCAACAAGGAAATCGCTGGTGAGAAGCCTGTACAGGACTATGGAGACGTCCTAAGGATTCCTGCCGGCCAGATAGACCCCAATCCGTACCAGCCGAGGATGGCGTTCGACAGCGAGTCCCTCGAGGAACTGGCGGATTCGATACGCACCTTCGGACTGATCCAGCCGATTTCCGTCAGGAAGCAGCCGGACGGCAGGTACCAGATCATCAGCGGAGAACGCAGGTTCAGGGCATGCAGGCTAGCCGGCATGGATGTCATCCCTGCATATATCAGGGCTACCGACAACCAGGGGATGCTGGAAATGGCCATAGTCGAGAACATCCAGAGGCAGGACCTGGACCCGATCGAAGTCGCAATGAGCTACCAGAGACTCATCGACGAGTGCAACCTGACCCAGGAGAAGATGGCCCAGAGGGTCGGGAAGAAACGCGCTTCCATAGCAAACTACCTGAGGCTGCTCAAGCTTCCCGCCAAGGTCCAGCATGACCTCAAGTCCGGACTCCTGAGCACCGGGCACGCGAAAGTGCTCCTTGGAATAGAAGACCCTCATATCCAGGAACTTCTATGTGACCTTACGATAAAGGAAGGACTCTCCGTACGGGACCTGGAAGCCAGGGTGCGCAAGCTTGGAGAGGACGGATGGAAGGCTCAGGCCACCCCCAGGCAGCAGGATCTTCCGGAGGATTATTACCGTATCCTCGAGCGCATCGGCAAGTTTTTTGATAACAGCATCAGTCTGAAACGCTCCGCTTCCGGTAAAGGGACAATGACCATCAGGTTCAACTCCGACGAAGAAGTTAGCAAGTTCCTCAAGGCACTTGAGGATTCCGGTATCTGATTTAGTAATGAAGCACCTGGTTCAAAGGATATTTCTGATTCTGGCCTTCACGGCCGCTTTTTCCACTGGCTTGAGAGCCCAGTTCAAGGAAGAAGCGTTCAACCAGAGCTACAACAACCAGGCTGATTCACTTGCATCAAGGGATTCCGTCGACCAGATGTGGTCTTTCAAGGAATTCTTCCACGGAGTGGCAAAACACGACAGCACCCTGAAGATTGGATCGATGTTCGCCGGTTCTACGGTGTTTGTCGGTGCGGAACAGTTCTACAACAGGCAATACTGGAAGCTTCCTATCATCTATGGCGGCCTCGGAGCCACCTTGGGGATGGGTTTCAAGTACAACCATCAGTACAAGGTCTCCAAGAGTGCTTATGAAGCAGCGCTTGAAGCCGATCCGGAGACCACGTTGACTCCGGATGAGGATGCGAAACGCATGGCCACCTACATGTTCGCCGGAGCCGGCCTCATTTACTGGGGTTCGCTGATGGACGGTATAGTCAACTACAAGAAAGACATAAAGGGACAGGCCGGAAAGGCCACCATATACTCCATCCTTCTGCCCGGTCTCGGCCAGGCATACAACGGCGAGTATTGGAAAATCCCCATATACTGGGGAGCCATGGTGGGATCGTACCACTACTGGGCTACCAACAATACCAATTACAAGAGATACAAGAGGATACACAATGAAGCCACGGCCGAGGACAGTACTTACGAAGGCTTGATACCGGCCGAAAGGGCACTATATTACCGTAATGTGTTCAGGCGGTTCAGGGACTATTCCATGGTCGCACTGATTGGCAGCTACCTGCTGCAGGTCATCGACGCCAACGTCTTCGCATACATGCAGGACTTCGAAGTCAGCAGCGACCTCAGCATGAAGGTATCGCCCACCATAATCACTACGGATAACCAATATGCCCTGTCCACTCCCGGAACCGGCTATGGGTTGACGGGAAACAACGCATTCGGCTTCAAGATCGGGCTTACATTTTAATACTCAGTCAACGGATGAACAGGAAAAACCTCATAAAGATAGTTCTGATAACGGCACTGATGACTTTCCTTCCGGTAACAGGAAGTGCCCAGGTGCTGATCAGAGGCAAGCTCAAAAAGGAAAACGACAGCCTCAAAGTGCAGATAGACTCCCTGAAGAAGGCGATAGAGGAACTCCGCCAGGACATACTCCTGAAGGACAGCATCGCCAACGAGATGCTCGACATCTATGAAGAGAACGAGGACAAGAGCGCTGCCGGACTCAACCCGCAGGACTACAGTCCCGAGATCACGGACAGCCTCCTCAACCTCTGGTACCTTCACAGGCAGGTCAACGAGGACAACAGCACAGAAGGCTACGACATGGATTCCATCCATTTCTCATCAAACGTATCCGATGCCGTGATGATGGAAAGGCTGAAGAACATGAATTCCTTCATCACTCTCCCCTATAACGAGACGGTCAGGAACTACATGGTCCTGTATTCCGAGAAGATGCCCACCAAGATGAGCAACATCCTCGGACTCTGCCAGTACTACATGCCCATATTCGAGGAGGTCTTCAACCAGTACAATCTTCCGGACGAACTGAAATATGTGGCCATAATCGAGTCGGCGCTCAATCCTGTGGCCGTTTCCAGGGCTGGTGCAAAGGGAATGTGGCAGTTCATGACTAACACCGCGAAGAGCTACGGCCTGGAGATCAATTCCTTCGTGGATGAGAGGCTGGACCCCTTCAAGGCATCCGACGCAGCTGCCCGCTACCTCGAAGACTCTTACCGTATATTCGGGGACTGGAACCTGGCGATTTCGTCATACAACTGCGGCCCGGGCAATGTGAACAAGGCCATCCGCAGGAGCGGACGAAGGGACTTCTGGTCCGTTTATGAATTCCTACCGCGCGAGACCAGGGGCTATGTCCCTGCTTTCGTAGGTGCCATGTACGCCATCAAGTACAGCAAGGAATACGGAATCACTCCGAATTCCGTGCAGATGCCAGCCCAGGTGGACACCTTCCAGATCCGCAAGAACCTCCATTTCGAGCAGATCAGCGACCTGGTCGGCATACCCGTGAACGAACTCAAGGAACTGAATCCGCAGTACATCAAGGACGTGATTCCCGGCAATACGAAGCCTTACATCCTTCGCCTGCCATTCAATTACTCCAGCGCTTTCATCGCCAACGAGGATTCCATCTATACCCATAGGGCTGCCGAACTCCTGAATCCCCAGACCCTGGTCAGCACCAAGCCCGCCAGCACCGGCAGTTCATCCACCGGAACCAGGATATCCTACAAGGTCAGAAGCGGCGATTCATTGGGCAAGATCGCATCGAGGCATCATGTCACCGTATCGCAGCTGAAGAGCTGGAACCACCTGAGGAGCAACACCATACGAGTAGGACAGCGGCTCTACATCTACAAGAACGGAGGTCCCGCCGTCTCATCTTCGCAGGCTTCATCCTCCAAGGCTTCATCTTCCAATGCTTCAGCCTCCCAGGCTTCATCATCGGACGGATATGTCACCTACAAGGTCCGCAGGGGTGACACCCTCTACAAGATAGCCAGGCAGCACGGTGTCTCCGCCGACCAGATCATGAAGTACAACGGAATCGGCGAGAAGATCCGTGAAGGCCAGACACTCAAGATTCCCAAGAAATAATCATAGCGAAACCATGACCTGGACCTTTGCCTCCACCCTTGCAGGCTTCGGTTCGGACATGAAAGGATATCTGACAGTCGAGACCCTGAAATAAGCTTTCAGGGTCTTCTTCTTTTTGTTCCCGAACCTGAAACGGCCTCCTCCGGCGGTGGACAGGCTGTATCCCCTGCCGTAATATGCAGGGACGTTGAAACTCCCCGGGGCATCCCTTTCATATGAGTATATCCGGTCATCCCAATTGTCCACGAGGAAAACGGTTCCCCTTAGGTAAGCCGAATAACCGGATGCCTTCCTTCCGAATTCCATATATGTCAATCCGGCCAGAGAGCGGCACAGAAGCCCTTCCACCCTGAACCTGGCCTTCCAGGCGTCTCCATCAGACTCTCCATATCTGGCCGAGATTCCCGCCCCGGACCAGTCGATGTCGATCCTCGCTCCGGTCCGGTATTTCAGGTATTCCTCATATGGACGGTATCTCTCCGTGATACGGAAGGTCATCAGGGTCGAGGAAGACAGTTGGACCGGGAGCTTGAGGAAAAGCTTGCACTGCCTCCTGGAACTGTCGCTGTCCTTAACCGCAAGGTCTGCGGTCATCTGCATACCGTACCTTTCCACACCCAGAGCGATTCCTTTCTCGTCCGAGTTCCTCGTCCAGCTCTTTACCGCTCCTGAATATTCAGGATCAAACCCGGACGGGTATCTGCGGATGACAGAGCTTATCCTCCAATCCTCTCCGACCGGGACCGAAACTCCTGCGACTGCTCCCAATCCCTTCCCGTGAAAGTCATATGCCGCTTCGCCGAAATAATCCCTCCCCTTCCTGTTCCACCTGAAATCCGATGACAGCTTACTCCGTTTCCGTATCCCGTATGCAGTAAAGGAAACCTGGCCGCTGTGCCCATACCAGCTCACGCTAGCACCGGGAAGAATCTTAACGGAGTCATCCTTTCCCTCGCAGATGTTTCTCAGCCCGGGAAGCGACATGAAGGCAGTTACTGTCCATTGTCCGAAAGAAGCATCCGCCGCAATGCCCCGGTGAGTACCCGTTCCCGACCATGAATATGACGGCGACAACCCTGTCGGTCTCCGGCTGAAGGAAGATGATGAAGAAAAACCCGTCAGGGACAGTCCGCTCCATAGCGCCAATCCCTGTCCGAAGCGCAGGTTGTAGTCACCTATGACAACGGTTCCCGGGTATTTCCTGCCATTCAGGAATGCATTCATCGACCAGGATGTCCCGGGCCCTTTCAAGGCTGCCGACAATCCCGCCCTATCCCCTGCCAGGAATTTGTATTTGGTTCCATATCTGAAGTCTCCTCCTCTGATCCCGGCCATTGCCAGCAGTTCATGGCTGCTCCTGGATGATTCTCCGGCAAGTGCACCGGGTGGAGAATTGCTCCGCAGGGAAACGAAATGCTTCAATGCCGAGACATACTCCGGGCTGAACCCCTCCACAGCCGCCAGTTCCGTGAAAGAAAGAACGTCCCCGTTTCTGGAACGATAGTCTTCCAGGCTGGCGACCTGGTATCTGCTCAGGAGACCGCTTGAAAGCAGAAGCCTTCGCCCGGCCAGGTTGATTTCCAGGGGATGGGTGATGTAATGCATGAATCCCTCCACTTCCTGCCCATCCAACTCCTCTTCCGTGGAGGCCCCTACAACCGTCATGATCGCTTTCATCTGGCCATCGGTCTGGGCCGGGACAGGAATGGGTACGCAGGTCTCCAGGAGCAGCAGGACGGGAAGCAGTTTTGTGATGCAGTTCTTCATATTCGATGGTTTAGATGCGGTAATATAACCATAAAAGGAACGGCGGGGCAGGATAATAAGAAAAACGAGGGGTGATTATTTCTGTTTTTTTAAGGAATGTGCTATTTTTGTTATTATCAAACCAACAACTGCAATGAGCAACGTCAGACTACACGACAAAACCTTCCGTCCTTTCATCGAATACGACAAGATCGAAGAGGCCATCGACAGGGTGGCAGCAAAAATCAACGAAGACTATTGTGACAGCAAGGATGCTCCGGTCCTGCTTTGCGTCCTCAACGGTTCCATCCTGTTCACCGCAGAACTGATGAAACGGCTCAATTTCAAATGCGAGATCGTGTGCATCAAACTCACTTCATATGTTGGAATCAAGTCCACAGGTGAAGTCAGGGACGTCATCGGGATGACCGGAAGCGTAGAGGGCAAGAGGGTCATAATCGTCGAAGACATCGTTGATTCCGGCCGTACCATCGAGAATCTTGTCAGGATCATGGAAGCCAACGGAGCGACGGAGACGAAGATCTGCACGATGCTCATGAAACCAGGATGCTACAAGCTCGACAAGAAGCTGGACTATGTAGCCATGGAAATCCCCGACGACTTCATAGTCGGATTCGGACTTGACTATGACGGGCTCGGCAGGAACATAAAGGATATTTACGTTTTGGACAGCGATATGAAATACTACATTCTATTCGGCCCTCCCGGTGCGGGCAAAGGCACCCAGGCCGCCGGCATGGCGGAAAGATTCAACCTCTGCCACATCTCCACCGGCGACCTTCTCCGCGGTGAGATGGCGAAGGGCAGCGAACTTGGCCTCAAGGCCAAGGCCCTCATCGAAGCTGGTGAGCTTGTGCCCGACGAGATCGTCGAAGGCATGATCGAGAACAAGTTCAATACTGTCAAGGATGTCTCCGGATTCCTCCTCGACGGTTTCCCGCGCACTATCGCACAGGCCGAGGCCCTTGACAGGATGCTCGCCAAGAAGGGTGAAAGTGTCTCCGGTGTCGTTTCCCTCATGATTCCCGACGAGATGATCAAGGAAAGGATCAAGCACAGGGCTGCCATCGAAGGACGTGCCGACGATGCTTCCGACGAGACTATCTCCAACAGGATCAAGACCTACCATGACAAGACAGAGCCTCTTGTGGACTACTACAAGAAGGCCGGGGCTTATAACGAGATCGACGGTACGGGAACCATCGATGAGGTCCGTGACCGTATCGCCTTGCTGATGGAAAGAATCTAGCACAGGACCGAGATGCTCATCGCGCTGAAATTACTTGGGTCGATTGCCCTGCTCATCTACGGAATGAAGGTGATGAGCGAGGCCTTGCAGAAGATGGCCGGCCCCCAGCTTCGCCACCTGCTCGGAAAGATGACCACTAACCGGCTGTCCGGGGTCGCCACCGGAGCTCTTGTGACGGTCGCCGTCCAGTCTTCCGCAGCAACCACGGTAATGACCGTGTCGTTCGTCAATGCGGCCTTGCTGACCCTGGCCCAGGCGATTTCCGTCATCATGGGTGCCAACATCGGCACGACCATGTCTGCATGGATCATGTCGGCCGGCTTCTCTTTCAACATAACCAATCTGGTATGGCCGGCATTCCTGATAGGCATCATACTGATCCAGACGGGCAAGCACCGTTATGTAGGTGATTTCCTTTTCGGTCTGTCCTTCCTGCTCTTCGCCCTCGGAATGCTGAAGGCGACCGGCATCGAAATGGACCTGGCCAATAAACCGGCAGTGGTCAACTTCTTCTCCTCATTCGATTCCGGGAGTTACTTGACGATCCTCCTGTTCCTCCTCATAGGTTCCGTACTGACCTGCATAGCACAGTCATCCGCTGCATTGATGGCTATTACAATGGTCCTGTGCACGACAGGTGCGATAACCATCTTCCAGGGTATAGCCCTGGTAATGGGAGAGAACATAGGTACCACCGTGACAGCCAACGTGGCGGCGATGTCCGCCAACACCCAGGCGCGCAGGGCGGCTCTCGCCCACCTGCTCTTCAATGTCTTCGGCGTCATGTGGGTCCTGGTTGTCTTCTTTCCCTTCGTCAGGATGGTCTGCTCCCTTGTAGGTCTTGACACCACGGCTTCTACGCAGAGCACTGCCAAGCTGTCGTTCGCACTGGCCATGTTCCATACTGCGTTCAACGTTATCAACACGGCGCTCCTGATCGGATTCATACCCCAGATCGAAAAGATCGTCTGCTCGATCATCAAACCCAAGAAGGCCGAGGAAGATGAGGAATCCCGTCTGCAGTACATCAAGGGCGGTCTCATGAAAACTCCGGAAATCTCAGTGCTGCAGGCACAGAAGGAAATCGAAGTGTTTGGAGCGCGCATGGCCAGGATGTTCGGCATGTTGAAGGACCTCTACAATGCCATGGATGATGACGCCACGTTCAAGTCCGTCTTCGACAGGATCGAGAAGTACGAGGGAATAAGCGACAACATGGAGAACGAGATCGGGCACTACCTAAGCCAGGTAGGCGAAGCCCATCTGTCCGACGACACCAAGGACAAGATACGTTCGATGCTCCGCCAGATCGGCGAGCTCGAGAGCATTGGTGACAGTTGCTATAATCTAGCCAGGATCCAGAAAAGAGGGCGCGAGAACAAGACTGTCCTTACCAAGGAACAGGCTGAAAGCGCTGACAAGATGTTCTCCCTCGTACAGGAGGCTTTGTCCAGGATGAACATCCTCCTCTCCGGCCGAAAGGAAGACTATGACATTTCAGTCTCCGATGAGATCGAGGCCAGGATCAATGCAGAAAGGGACCGCCTCAAGGTCAGCGGTGTCCAGGACATAGCATCATACGAAAGTTCCGCCCTGCTCATCGATCTCGCCAGCGAGTTCGAAAAGACCGGCGACTATGTGATGAACGTTGTCGAGGCCCGTATGGGCGTGGACAGGAACATTTAAAACAATATGGTAAGACTTCTTCTGGCAGCCCTTTTGGGGATATTGTCCAATCCGGTATTCCCCAATACGCGCGAATCCTTGCAGGCTATGGTCGACCTCGGCTTGGAAAGGGCTGAAACACAGGCTCTTATCCTTGCCGATAATCTTAAGGAAAACCAAGATGCCCTACCGCGCACCTGGGAAGACGGCAAACTGAAGACTACCTCATATTCAGGATGGGTATCAGGCTTCTTCCCCGGGGTACTGTGGATGCTTTACGAGCAGACCGGCCGCAACGAGTTCCGGGAATATGCCGAAATGTACACCGCGAGGGTCGAGCCCGCAAAGAAACTTACGAATACACATGACCTTGGATTCATGCTGATGTCCAGCTTCGGGCAGGGCTACAGGATAACCGGTGATCCCCGATACCTTGAGGTAATCCACGAAGGGACTGACAGTCTTCTCACCAGATGGAATCCTTCCCTGGGAGTCATGATGTCATGGAATCCCAACGCACGATGGAAATTCCCCGTCATCATAGACAACATGATGAACCTCGAGATGCTATGCTTCTGCAGCAAGGCCTTCGGGGACAGGCATTATGAAGAGATCGCTGGAAAACACGCCAAGACCACGATTCTCAACCATTTCCGGAAAGACGGTTCGACCTGGCATGTGGTTTCATACGATCCGGACAAGGGTGGTGTCCAGGTAAAGAACACAGCACAGGGCTATTCGGATGACAGCGCCTGGTCACGTGGACAGGCCTGGGGACTCTACGGGTATACCATGATGTACAGGGAGACCCTTGATCCGGCCTTCCTGGAGCAGGCCAGGATAATCGGACGTTTCATAAAAAACCATCCCAACCTGCCGGACGACAAGGTCCCCTGCTGGGACTTCAACGCTCCCGAAGCTCCTGATACACAAAGGGATGCCTCTTCTGCGGCGATAATGGCCTCAGCCTTCATCGAGCTAAGCCAGCTCGATCCGGGCAACGAAGCCGTGGAATGGCTCGACTTGGCCATAAAGCAACTTCAGACCCTCAGTTCCCCCGAGTTCCTTGCCGGACCAGGAGAACAAGGAGGCTTCCTGCTGAAACACAGCGTCGGCAGCCTTCCCGGCAAATCTGAAGTAGACGTTCCCCTCACATACGCCGACTATTATTACATCGAAGCCTTGATCCGCCTGAAGAAGTTGCTTGCCCGCCCGGATGGGGCCGATGACAGGAAAAAATGGGTGGAATCCCTGACCAGGATCGCCGAGCCGGTGCTGGCAAACCTGGCCGCCGGTACCTTGAAAGCTCACATGCCCTATGAGACCGTGAACAAGGATAAGAGCCACAGATATGTTTCATATCTGGAAGCAGTCGGACGTACCATCTGCGGTATAGCGCCCTGGCTTGAACTTGGTCCTGATGATACGGAAGAAGGGAAACTTAGGGAACGCTTCATAAAACTGACGGTCGAAGGGCTAAGGAATGCCGTGGATCCTTCATCTCCCGACTACCTGACCTTCGGCGGAAAAGCCGGGCAACCCCTTGTCGATGCCGCATTCCTGGCGGAAGGAGTCCTGAGGGCCCCGACACAGATATGGGGCAGGCTGGACAACAAGACCCGTAAACGGCTTATCGACGAATGGAAGCGGTCCAGGGAAATCAAGCCGGGGGAAAGCAACTGGCTGCTGTTCGCATCCACCGTAGAAGCCGCCTTGCTGGAATTCACCGGTGAGTATGACAGGGATCGTCTCTACTACGGAGTCAACCGGTTCCGCAATGACTGGTACAAGGGTGATGCCTGGTACGGTGACGGTCAGGACTTGCATCTGGACTATTATAACAGCCTCGTAATCCACCCCATGCTTACGGAGGTCCTGGGCATAATGGACAAGCACGGCCTGGAAGGAGCGGAATTCCTCCCTGTTCAGGAAAGACGTATCGGGAGGTTCGCAGCGGAACTTGAGCGGATGATCTCCCCTGAAGGCACATATCCTGTGATAGGTCGTTCCATATCATACCGGTTCGGCTCATTCCATGCCCTGGCCGACGCGGCCTTGCTTCATCTGCTTCCCCCGGACCTGAGTCCGGCACAGGTCAGATGCGCATTGACAGCTGTCATCGACAGGCAGCTTGCGGCGAAAGGGACCTTCGACCCTGAGGGCTGGCTCAGGGTCGGATATTCAGGAAGGCAGGTAAACATGGGTGAAACCTATATCAATACAGGCAGCCTGTACCTTTGCACCACGGCATTCCTTCCCCTCGGTCTTCCGGAAAACGACCCGTTCTGGAGTGTTCCAGCCCGTGACTGGACATCAAAGAAAGCATGGAACGGAATCGATGTCGGTTCGGACCATGCACTCTGATTCTTCAAAATAATACCTACCTTTGCGGTGCCATGCCAGATTCCAATTTCATAGACTACGTCAAGATCTACTGCGCCTCCGGACACGGCGGTGCCGGATCAATGCATCTCCACAGGGCCAAATATGTTCCCAAAGGCGGTCCTGACGGCGGTGACGGCGGCCGCGGAGGCCATATAATCCTTCATGCAAACCCGCAGTTCTGGACCCTGATCCACCTGAAGTACCGCAAGCACGTCAAGGCTGAAAACGGCGGCCATGGAGAAGGAGGGCTCAGGAAGGGCAAGAACGGTGAAGACATAATCCTGGAAGTTCCAGTAGGCACCGTAGCCAAGGATGCCGAGACGGAAGAGGTACTCTTCGAGATGCTGGAACCCGGTGAGGAAAGGATTCTGTGCAAGGGCGGCCGTGGAGGCCTCGGCAACAATAATTTCAAGTCCGCCACGAACCAGACCCCGCGTTATGCGCAACCCGGAGAAGAGGGAGAGGAGGGATGGTTCATCCTGGAATTGAAGCTTCTTGCCGACGTAGGGCTGGTTGGCTTCCCCAATGCAGGCAAATCGACGTTGCTGGCAGCAGTGACCGCAGCCAAGCCCAAGATCGCGAATTACGCCTTCACGACCCTGGAACCGAACCTGGGTATAGTCAGTTACTACGATGACAGGTCCTTCGTCATGGCCGATATCCCGGGAATCATCGAAGGTGCCCATGAAGGCAAAGGCATAGGACTGCGTTTCCTCAGGCATATCGAAAGGAATTCCGTGCTGCTTTTCATGGTGTCAGCCGAAGAGGATGACATAGCCGCCGGATACAATACCCTCCTAAAGGAACTGGAAGAATACAATCCCGAACTCCTGGACAAGGAGCGGGTCCTGGCCGTGACCAAATGTGACATGATCGACAAGGAGATCGAAGCCCAGATCGAACCCGCGCTTCCCAAGGGAATCCCCCACGTTTTCATCTCTTCCGTTTCAGGAGAGGGGCTGAAGGAACTCAAGGAACTGCTATGGTCGGCTCTTCAGTCATAGGATGGCTCCATAGCGCCGACCAGGAGATCACCCTTCTCATAAACGGATGGACCTCCCCCTGGGCGGACAGTTTCTGGATGATGATGTCGGACAAACTGTTCTGGATCCCGGCATACCTTGTCTGCGTGTATTTCCTTTTCGCAAGACTCGGATGGAAGAAAGCCCTGATCGTCCTAGCCTCGGCGGCGATTGCCTTCGCAATCTGTGACCAGCTTTCAAATATCGTCAAGCACGCTGTGATAAGGTTGCGTCCCAGCTACTCGGTCAGGATGCTGGACGGAGGGTTGAACGTACTCGAAAAACGCGGAGGATTCTACGGATTCTTTTCGGCCCATGCGGCCAATGCATTCGCCATCGCAGTCTGCCTGACCATGGGTTTCCGCAATGACAGGTCGCATACATACAACGCATTCAGCAGATGGGCAATCATCTGGGCCGCTCTCGTAGCTGTCAGCCGTATCTTTGTCGGGAAGCATTACCTGGGAGACGTAATCGTCGGTACAGTCATCGGAGTAACGGTCGGCTACTCCGTCGGAATAGCCGCCAGGTATCTGATCGATAAGCTTTTCCCTATAGTTCCGGAAGGACTTTCTCCATCTGGATCCCCCTCGAACCCTTGACAAGGATCGTAGCTCCTGACACGGGATTGGCCTTCAGCCAGGAAGCCAGACCTTCCGAATCGGGGAACCATCTGACACCGTCCCTTTCCTTTCCCGAAAGAGCCTTGCCGAATTCCTCGCCGACCAGGCATACGAGATCCAGACCCATCGAAAGGACCTGGTTCATTACCTTCACGTGCTCAGCAAGCGATTCTGCTCCGAGTTCGCGCATGTCTCCAAGGAATGCCATCCTGCACTCGGCCTGGACCATTGCGAGATTGTCCAGGGCTGCGGCCATGCTCGTAGGGTTGGCATTGTAGGCATCCTCTATAAGGATATTCCTTTCCGTTCTCTCCATCTGGGAACGGTTGTTCTTTGGAACATAGGAACAGACAGCTTCGATGGCATCCTCTAGGGATACCCCGAAATGAAGACCTACCGCTATGGCGGCGGCGACATTGTTTGCATTGTATGCTCCTGCAAGGTGGGTCTCGACGGCAAGCAGGGTTTCCCCGTCCCCTTCGACAAGCTCAGGGACCGCTCCGACAGGCTCAGGGACCGTGGAAGGGACAGCCATCCTGAGATACGGATGCTCGGCACTGGAAGGCAGGACAATGGCATTCCACAGGCCGATGCCGTAAGGAATCGCCGGTGCCCCGTCCGGCCAACGCTCCGAAGCCATTGCCACAAGGTCTGGATCGTCAGCATTCAGGAATATCTTTCCACCGTGAGCGGCGATATAGTCATACAAGCATCCCTTTGCTTTCTTGACCCCCTCGAAACTGCCGAAACCTAGAAGGTGGGCCCTGCCCACATTCGTTATAAGGCCATAGTCCGGCTCGCTGACGCATACAAGTTTCTCGATGTCATCAGGATGGCTGGCGCCCATCTCGATTACGGCAAGTTCCGTCCTGTCATCGATCGAAAGGACGGAAAGGGGCACGCCGATGTCATTGTTCAGATTGCCTTTTGTGGCCGTTACGTTGTACTTGGTGGACAGCACCCGTGTAATCAATTCCTTGGTGGTCGTCTTCCCGTTGGTTCCTGTAAGGCCTATGACCGTAAGCCTCCTGCCGTCCACGAAGGTATTCTCCCTGTGATGGCGGGCAAGGGCCTTCAGTGTCTCCAGGGTATCAGGAACTGCGATCACTCTGGCATCCCCTGAGGAAGCAGCCTCTGAATCCTCGTCAACCACTGCATATCTGGCCCCCAGGCCGAGAGCCTTGACTGCATATTCGTTTCCGTCGAAGTTTTCGCCCTTCAAGCCGAAAAACATCTCCCCTCCCTCGATCGTACGGCTGTCGGTCGTAACGCGCGAGCATTCCTTGAACAAGGAATAAAGTGTCTGGATATTCATTTGAATAAAACTACTTGCTGCCGGTGCTTCCCCAGCCTCCGGCACCCCTTTCGGTTTCGGAGAGCACCTCTACATCTTCCCATTCCACCCGTTCGTGCCTGGCTACTACCATCTGGGCGATCCTTTCACCCGGAACGATCTCGAAAGGAACGTTGGAAAGATTGACGAGGGATGTTCTCAGTTCGCCCCTGAAGTCAGCATCGACCGTCCCGGGGCTGTTGATGACGGTTATGCCGTGTTTCGTAGCCAGACCGCTGCGAGGGCGTATCTGTGCCTCGTAACCAACCGGCAGTTCGATGAATATACCCGTCGGTACCAGGGCCCTTTCGAGCGGACCGAGGACTATGGGGTCCTCGATGTCCGCCCGAAGGTCCATTCCGGCCGAGGCGTCGGTCGCATAGAACGGATCAGGCCACCGGCTCTTGTTCACTATCCTTACTTTTAGCATCCTTGTCAGGGATTATGAGATTGAGGACGACACCGACGATGGAAGCAAAACCGATTCCCGCAAGGGAGAACTTGCCGAAGCTGATGATCGCACCGCCGATTCCGATGGTGAGGATCAGGGAGGCGATGATAAGGTTGCGGGTCTTGTTCATATCGACCTTGGCCTTGATCAGGTTATTGATTCCGACTGCGGCGATGCTGCCGAAGAGAAGGAGCATGATACCGCCGAGGACAGCCGTCGGGATGGTCTGGATGGCTGCGCCGACCTTGCCGATAAGGGACACGATGATGGCTGAGAGAGCCGCTATCCTCATGCAGGAAGGATCGGTAACCTTCGTGAGGGAGACCGCTCCGGTGACTTCTGAATATGTGGTTACGGGCGCACCACCGAGGAATGCCGCCAGCATGCAGGCGAGACCGTCACCAGCCATTGTGCGGTGCAGTCCGGGATCCTTGATGAAATCCTTGCCAGCGATCTCGCTGATCGCATAGATGTCACCCACATGTTCGATGATAGGTGCGATGGCTACGGGAGCCATGAAGACTATTGCCTGCCAGGAGAAACTCATCTTGGTGAAATGAGGCAGGGCGAACCATTTGGCCTGGGCCACGGGAGCGAAATCCATTCCGCTCCTGTAGAAGATCACGGCTGCGATATATCCTGCGATCGCTCCGAAGAACACGGGGATGATCTTGACAAGTCCCTTGCCCCAAATGGAGCAGGCGATGGCCACGAGCAGGGAGATGATTGCAAGCACCCAGTTCTGGCTGGCCATGTTCACTCCGGTTCCTGCAAGCGAAAGACCGATGAGGATGATAACCGGACCAATGACGATAGGCGGGAACAGTTTCTTGATGAAGCTGATTCCGAACAGCTTGACGAGCAAGCTCATCAGCAGGTACACGGCACCCACGGCTACGAGTCCGCAGAACATTCCGGGCATACCGTAGAGTTCCGTAGCCTTGACGATGGGGGCTATGAATGCAAAACTGCTACCCAGGTAGATAGGCACCTTGCCACCGGTAACGCCATGGAACAGGAGCGTGCCGAGACCGGCAGCGAGAAGGGCGATGGCCGGATCGAAACCGACCAGCAGGGGAACCAAAACCGTGGAACCGAAGGCCACGAACATGAACTGAACGCCGACTATCGAACGCTTCAGTGGGGATAAAGTGTGATTAGACATATGGTACCAGTTATTTGGATGCTCTGTAATACAGGAACGCCGCAACGATTCCGAACAATATATTCGGCAGCCACAGGGCCAGCATCGGTGACATAGCGCCTGAATAGACGAACATCTGGCTGAACCTCAGGAACAGGATATATGTGAAACTGAGGGCGATCCCTATCCCTATGTTAAGGCCTATTCCTCCCCTCCTCTTCCTGGAGGAAAGGCATACTCCCATGATCGTGAGGATGAAAGCCGAAAACGGCAGCGCGTACCGGTTGTTCTTCTCGATCAACGCGTACATCACGTTGGTGTCCCCTCGCATCTTCTGCTGGGCTATCAGGTTGTTCAGGGCACTTATCGGCAGCGTCTCGACCGTGTTCTTGTTCCTGTAGAAATCTGTGACCGTCAGGTTGATGACGGTATCCAGACGCTCCCCTGACCGGACGTGGTCCTCCAGGCCTTCGGTAAAGTCCCTGATGAAATACTTGTTCAGCTTCCAGCCTCCCATCGTGCTGTCCCAAACCGCGGACTCGGCGGAGAGCTTGCTCACCAGCTTGTTGTCCCTTATGTCCTCGAGGGTGAAATCATAGGCGGTATTGTTCCAGGAACTGAACCGGGAGACATAGACGAACTTGCCGGTGTCCACCTGGTAATGGACGTTATTCGTCCCGAAAGGATTCCTGTGCTTGACATACGTCCCCTCGAACCTGACCCGGTGGACGTTCGCCCGTGGGATGACCCATAGGTTCAGGGACAGGGACAGCATGGCGATCAGGGCGGCCGAGACCATATACGGAACCATCATCCTCCTGTAGCTGACGCCGCAGGACAGTATGGCGATGATCTCACTGCTGGCCGCCATCCTGGAAGTGAAGAATATCACGGCAATGAACACGAACAGCGGGCTGAACATGTTCATGAAGTACGGTATGAAGTTGACGTAATACTCGAAGATGATATCCTTGAGCGGAGCCTTGTTCTCTACGAAATGGTTTATCTTCTCGCTTATGTCGAAGATGATTACGATGCCTATGATGAGGATGATCGCGATGAAGAAGGTCAGGATGAACTTCTTGATGATATATTTATCTATCTTCTTAACTCCCAGTTCCATATTCCTACAGCCTTGTGCTTACCCTCTTCACGGCGGTTTCCTTCCACTGAGCGAAGTCCCCGGCCTCTATATGGAGGCGTGACTGACGCACCAGGTCAAGATAGAATGCCAGGTTGTGTTCGCTGGCTATCATCGCGGCGAACATCTCCTTGGCAATGAAGAGATGATGGAGATAAGCCCTGGAATACTTCCAGTCAACAAATGACGTACCATCGGGATCAAGGGGCGAGAAGTCGTCGCTCCACTTGGAATTCCTCATGTTCATTATCCCGTTCCAGGTGAACAGCATCCCGTTGCGGCCGTTCCTGGTGGGCATCACGCAATCGAACATGTCCACTCCCCTTGCGATCCCTTCCAGGATATTGGCCGGAGTACCGACTCCCATCAGGTAGCGGGGCTTGTCCTGAGGAAGGAGAGGGCAGACCAATTCGAGCATCTCGTACATCTTTTCGGTAGGTTCCCCTACTGCGAGTCCTCCGATAGCGAAACCGCCGGCAGCGGGGCTGTCCCCTACAAGGCTCACCGCGTGGTCGACCGCCCTCTTCCGCAGCTCGGGATAGACGCATCCCTGGATGATAGGGAACATCGCCTGCTCATATCCATAAAGGGGTTCGGTCTCCACGAAATGCTTGAAGAACCTTTCCAGCCAGCCCTGGGTCAGTTTCAATGACCTTGCCGCATACCTCTCGTCAGCATCCCCGGGACAGCACTCGTCGAGGGCCATTATGATGTCGGAACCGATGATCCTCTGGGTGTCCACATTGTTCTCCGGGGTGAACATATGCCTGGAACCGTCTATGTGGGACTGGAAACGGCACCCTTCCTCTGTAATCTTCCTTATCTGGGTGAGAGAGAATACCTGGAATCCGCCGCTGTCGGTCAGGATGGGCCTGTCCCAGGATTCGAACTTGTGAAGACCGCCTGCGATGCGAAGGGTTTCAAGCCCGGGACGGAGATAAAGATGGTAGGTGTTCCCGAGAATGATCTCGGCCTTGACATCTTCCACCAGGTCCCTGTGATAGACGCCCTTGACGGAACCGACAGTGCCGACGGGCATGAAGATAGGAGTCCTGACCTCACCGTGAGCCGTGGTGAAAACTCCCGTCCTTGCATTGCTTCCCGGATCGACCGCTGTCCTGGTGAACTCCATTATCTCGATTTTGACTCTCAAAGATAGTGATTTTTATGCTAAAAACCCTTATTTTTGTTTGACCTGACAAGCATATAATACAAAACAAACGATACTTGAAATGAACAATAAATCCATCACCTTCAGGCTCATCCTGTTGAACTTCCTGGAATTCGCTGTCTGGGGAGCCTATCTCACCTCCCTCGGCCGTTATCTCGGAGGAATCGGTATGATCGACAAGATCAAATGGTTCTTCGCAATGCAGGGCATCGTGTCCATATTCATGCCGACCCTCATGGGAATCCTTGCCGACCGTAGGATCCAGGCGCAGAAGGTGCTTTCGATGTGCCACCTGATCGCAGGTATATTCATGATCGCGGCCGGACTCTACTGCAGGAACTCCGGCGGCCAGATTGCATTCGCCTCCTTGTTCACGCTATACAGCATCAGCGTGGCTTTCTTCATGCCGACTATAGCCCTTGTCAACTCCGTTGCATACAATGCCCTGGAAGGCGTCGGGAAGGACCCGGTGAAGGATTTCCCTCCGATCAGGGTCTTCGGAACCGTCGGATTCATCATCAGCATGCTCTGCACGAACTTCGTCAAGTTCGGAGGAGTGGCCATGCAGGATTCCTACACGCAGCTGCTCTCTTCCGGTATACTGTCCCTGGTCATGTGCGGTTATTCCCTGACCATGCCTCCCGTTCCTGTTAAGAAGGGAGAAGCAGGGCAGTCCCTTGCCGAGTCTTTCGGACTCAAGGCATTCACACTCTTCAAGGACAGGCAGTTCGCCATCTTCTTCATCTTCTCGATGCTGCTCGGCTCCGCCCTGCAGATTACGAACGGCTACGCCAACCTGTTCCTCGGATCATACCAGGGTGTGTCTCCCGACTCCTTCGCCGTGAAGAATTCAAACGCTTTGATCTCCATCTCGCAGATTTCCGAGACACTCTGTATCCTTCTCATACCGTTCTTCATGAAGAGGTTCGGAATAAAGAAAGTGATGCTGATCGCCATGTTCGCCTGGGTGTTCAGGTTCGGTTTCTTCGGTCTTGGTTCACCTGACATGCCCGGAGTACTCCTGTTCATCCTCTCCTGCATCGTCTACGGAGTAGCCTTCGACTTCTTCAACATCTCCGGCTCCCTCTATGTCAACGAGAATACCAGCACGGACATCCGCTCAAGCGCCCAGGGACTCTTCATGCTGATGACGAACGGACTCGGAGCCTCCATCGGCACGCTGGCCGCAGGAGCCATAGTCGATGCTTGCAAATGTTCCGCCGTCAGCCCTGAAGGATGGCCGAAGGCCTGGTTCATCTTTGCAGGTTATTCCTTCGTGGTCGCCCTGCTGTTCATGATCCTCTTCAAGGATCCCCAGAAATTGAAGAAGGCTCAGGACGCCGGCAGCGCTCAAGCCTGAAAACCCTGCTCTCGGACATAAAGTACTTGATGTCGTAGCATCTGTACTCATTGTGATTCCTGACCTTGTGGTAGGACGTGATGCAATCGAAATTGTATCCCATCTGCGCAAGGTCAGGAATATCGATTTGGGACACTCCCCTGCCCAGGAGTGAATCCAGGATCCCGTAGTTGCGGTCAAGGGCACCTATGATCTTGAGCCTGATACCTTTGCTCCTGCCCTTGTTCGCATAGTGCCACCTGTTCTTGCAGGTACTCGAACAGAACTTCATGTCGCTTCTCCCGAAAGGAAGGACATCGCCGCATTCCAGGCATTTTCCCCTGCCGTCTCCATCATTGTTCTCCATGACACAAATCTGGGCAACCGCTTCCGGTTTTCCAAAGACAATGCGGGGTTTCTGTTGAAAGGCGTCCTGGACCTCATGCAAAGTATTCCTTGATCCAGGAAAATAAATTTGCTAAGGAGGTCAAATAAAATGCGATTCCGGAGCGTTAAGAAAAGAAACGTAAAAAACTGTGGCATCTTTCTTTTAAAAGCCCGTTAAACGACTTCTTACGATATAATTTTGCACGAAACAATCAAACACACCTGAACTATGGAACAATTGAACAGAATCGAAATCCGAGGGAATGTCGGGAACGTCAACGTCCTCAACGTCGGTAACACAAGGGTAGCCCATTTCTCGGTTGCCACGAACTTCGCCTATAAAGACCGAAATGGAGAGCCGGTCATCGACACAACCTGGCACTACGTGACAGCCTGGGAAGGGAACAAGGGGATACCGTCCCTGGAATGTATCCAGAAAGGCTTTCCGATCTATGTGACAGGAAGGCTGAGAGTGCAGAAATACATCGCCGGGGACGGCATCGAAAGGACCAGCATGGACATCATCGCAAGCTCTATCGAGCCGGTAGAAGACAACGTGGTACCACAAATGTCCTGAGCATAATCAGATCCCGGTGGCGATGCGGAAAAGGGTGAGGAGAGGGCCTGTCATCGGGATTTTTAGCTTATCTAATCTATTACTTTAAGTATTGAATTTTGCATTGATTTTACTAAAATACAAGCATTTATAATATATCAAATGAATTGCTTTTACAATAAATTGCAAAAATAATTTTGGAGTTAACAAATTAATGTATATATTTGCAGCAGTTTCTGCAAACAGGCAAAGGCTGGTGGACGCCGAAGCGGAATTCCTTGGATTGCTCAAGGCCGTCAGGCAGCAGAAATGCCGGATGAGTCCGCTCTCCACCACCAGAAATCCTTACCGTGCAGCAGATAGTCTTTCTTGCGAAAAACCGCGGCGTCTGCCGCGGTCTTTCTTTTTATATCGTATCCAATCTATTGAATACTATTAAATTATATTAAGTCTTCTAAAGATTTTATCCAGCTTGGTAATACCCTCTTCGACCTGCTCGAAAGTGTGGGTTGCCATCAATGCGAAGCGTATGATCACAGAATCCTGAGGCACTGCAGGGGGAATGACGGGGGTAATGAAAACCCCATCGTCCAGAGCTTCCTTTACGGCGGTCAGACATTTGTCTGTATCGCGTACGAACAGAGGGAATATGGGGGACTGGGTGACTCCGATATCGAATCCGCGCCTGACGAATTCCTTATGAGCATAATCCGTGATAGCCCACAGATGTTCAATCCTCTCAGGCTCTTCCAGCATGATATCGATAGCCTTGCTGACAGCCGCCACGTTTGCCGGCGGCATGCTTGCACTGAATATAAGCGACCTTGAGTTATGCTTGATATAATTCAGCATAACGTGGTTACCTGCAATGAATCCGCCCAACGAACCGAAAGACTTGGAGAAGGTTCCCATTATGAGGTCGACCCTGTCAGTCACTCCGAAATGGTCAGCCGTTCCCCTGCCGTGGTCACCCAACACGCCGAGTGAATGTGCGTCGTCGACCATCACGGCGGCATTGTACCTGTCCGCCAGATCAAGTATGGACGGCAACGGAGCTATGTCACCGCTCATCGAGTATATTCCGTCAACGACGATCAGCTTGGGAGCATCGGCCGGAACTCTGGAAAGTTTGTCTTCCAGCGACGCCATGTCGTTATGGGTAAACTTCAGTACCTTGCTGAACGAAAGGCGGCTACCGTCTATGATACTTGCATGGTCATACGAATCCAGGAATATGTATCCGTTCCTGGAGCCAAGGGAAACGGTACCCAGGTTCACCTGGAATCCGGTGCTGTATGTAACTGCTTCTTCCTTGCCGACAAGCCTGGCGATCTTTTCCTCCAATTCCAGATGGATATCCAGGGTACCGTTAAGGAAACGCGATCCGGAACAGCTCGTACCGTACTTCCGTATAGCATCGATCGCTGCTTCTTTCAGCCTGGGATCATCCGAGAGGCCAAGATATGAATTGGAACCGAACATCAGGACATCCCTGCCCTTCATCTTGACCACAGGATCCTGGCCGGACTCGATAGGCCTGTAGTATGGATAGATTCCCTTTGCCTTTACTTCCTGCGGCAACGTGTACCGGCCGAAAAGATCATTGAATAATTGATTCATCCACAGATTATTAGTCGTCAACGTCCCCCGTACATCCTGTCGTAATAGCGCAGGTAATCGCCGCTTGTGACTTCATCCAGCCATTCCTGGTTATCCAGATACCACCTTACGGTCTTCTCGATGCCCTCTTCGAACTGGAGAGAAGGTTCCCAGCCGAGCTCCTCCTTGAGTTTGGTTGAATCTATGGCATATCTCAGGTCGTGTCCCTTCCTGTCGATCACGAATGTGATGAGATCGTCATCAGCCCCCTCCGGACGTCCCAGGAGCCTGTCCGCGGTCTTGATAAGCACCTTGATGAGATCGATGTTCTTCCATTCATTGAATCCTCCGATGTTGTAGGTCTCCCCTGCCTTGCCCTCGTGGAATACGAGGTCTATGGCCCTGGCATGATCCTCGACGTAGAGCCAGTCGCGCACGTTCTCACCCTTTCCGTAGACCGGAAGAGGCTTGCGCTGGCGGATATTGTTTATGAACAGCGGTATCAGCTTTTCGGGGAACTGGTAAGGACCGTAATTGTTCGAGCAATTGGTTATGACGGTAGGCATCCCGTAGGTATCATGATAGGCCCTGACGAAATGGTCGCTCGAAGCCTTTGCCGCCGAATAGGGGCTGTGAGGCTGGTATTTGGTCTCCTCGGTAAAGAATTCGTCTCCGTATGGCCCTCCGCCGCACTCCTCGGAAGAAGGATCCCCTTCAGGGCGCGTCAGTTCGAGGGCGCCGTATACTTCATCGGTCGAAATATGGTAGAACCTCTTGCCTTCCCAGCCGGAGGGCTCCCAATACTCCCTAGCCGCCTGCAAGAGCGTAAGGGTACCGAGGACATTGGTCCTGGCGAACGTGAAAGGGTCCAGGATGGACCTGTCCACGTGACTCTCCGCGGCAAGATGGATTATCCCGGTCACGTCATAACCGGAAACAAGTTTCCTGACGGTCTCGTAGTCACAGATATCCGCCTTTTCGAAAACATAGTTGGGACAATTCTCTATATCCTTAAGATTGGCAAGGTTGCCGGCATATGTCAGCTTGTCAAGATTGATAATCCGGTACGTGGGATATTTCCTGACGAAAAGCCTTACGACATGGCTTCCGATGAATCCGGCTCCTCCGGTGATGATAATGGACCTTTCGTATTTCATGGCATCGCTCTTATCTGTTCATCCTGCCTTCGTGTACGGAATCGTAGGCAGCCCTTTTCCTGAATATGTCTATTGCGGTGAAAATCGACGACATCATCGAATGCGGATCGGCAAGGTCCCTGCCAGCCAGTTCGTAAGCAGTTCCGTGGTCGGGAGATGTCCTGACGATCGGAAGGCCGGCAGTGAAATTCACCCCGTCATCGAATGCAAGAGCCTTGAACGGAGCCAGTCCCTGGTCGTGATACATGGCCAGAGTCGCGTCGAACTTGGAATAATGGCCAAGCCCGAAGTAACCGTCGGGAGAATATGGGCCGAATGCGAGGATTCCCTCCTCGTTGGCAGCTTTCACCGCAGGGAGGATAATCCTCTCCTCCTCGTCACCCAGCAGGCCTCCGTCTCCGCAATGCGGATTGAGCCCCAGGGTGGCGATCTTCGGTTCGACTACCCCGAAGTCCCTCTTGAGTGATTCGGACATGATGCGAAGCTTGCTCAGGATAGCCTCGACTGTTATGGCCGAAGGGACCTCCCTCAACGGGATATGGCCGGTTACGACTCCGATCCTGAGACGGTCGGAGACCATGAACATGGCCACGTCGTCAACCCCGAAAACCTTTTTCAGATACTCGGTGTGGCCGGTGTTCCCGAAGCCTTCGTTGACCATGGCGCGCTTGTTTATCGGCGCGGTCACCAGGACATCGATATCTCCGTTACGGATATCCCTGATAGCACATTCAAGTGACCTGATGGCCGATTTCGCCGACTCGGGTGTAGCCTGTCCCGGTTCTACGAATGTGTTGTCCGGCAGGCAGTTGACGATGTTTATCTTCCTCGGCTTTGCATCCCTGGCGCCCTGGATCACATAGGTGTCCATCTGGTCAATCTCATGGATCTGCTTGCGGTAGAAACCGAATATCTTGGATGAACCGTAGATGACGGGAGTGAAGGACTCCATTATCCTGGAGTCAGCCAACGACTTGATGATGACTTCATAGCCTATTCCGTTGCCGTCACCCTGGGTGATACCGACGACCGGCTTTCTATAGTTCCTTTCTGGCATTGTATCTTGTTTTTTATCTAATCTTCGAAATCAATGAGCCCCTCCCCTTCAGCGTGGAGCGACTCGTAACCTTCATCTTCCGGAAGGGTCCTGCCTGCCGCCACGGCACCGGCACCGGCAGCCACGGCCAACGCATCGCATCTCTCGTTCTCAGGATGCCCGGCATGGCCTTTCAGCCAGTGGAAAGTCACCCTGTAGCGGCGGTAGACTGCAAGGAAACGCTGCCACAGGTCCGGATTCTTCACCTTCTTCCAACCCTTCTTCTCCCATCCGGTAAGCCAACCTTCATTGACGGCCTTCACTACGTAGGATGAATCACTGTAGACCTCGACCACGGCGTCCTGCCACTTGATGGCTTCCAGGCCGACGATCACGGCCAGCAACTCCATCCGGTTGTTGGTGGTGCGGGCGAATCCCCCGCTCATCTCCTTCTCCAAGCCTCCGCACTTGAGCACAACCCCATATCCTCCGGGACCGGGATTACCGCTTGATGCCCCGTCCGTATACAGGAATATGGTAGGTTTTACTTTGTCCATGAATACAAATATAAGCTAAAATTTTTGGGCAACTTCATTTTTGTCACTATTTTTGGGAATATGAATGTCCTAGTCACAGGTGCGAACGGCCAGCTCGGGAATGAACTCCGCAACGCTGCTGCCGGAAGCAAAAACAGGTTCGTATTCACCGACGTCTCCTCGGTTCCGGGTGTAGAGACAGTATACCTTGACATCACCCATATCGATGCCATCAGGATAATATGCTCTTCCGAGGATATCGACGTCATCGTCAATTGCGCCGCGTACACAAACGTGGACAAGGCGGAAGACGATTCAGCCACCGCTCTTCTCCTCAACAGCACCGCCGCCGGTAACCTGGCCAGGATCGCAGCTGAAAGGGGGGCTTCCCTGATCCATATTTCCACCGACTATGTATTCCATGGGGACAATCCTTCCCCCTGCAGGGAAGACTGGCCCACCGAGCCCCTCGGAGTCTACGGCTCCACGAAGCTGCTCGGGGAACGCGAAGTCGCGGAATCCGGATGCAGGAGCATCATATTCAGGACCGCGTGGCTGTATTCCCCTTACGGCAGGAATTTCGTCAAGACCATCAGGCAGCTTTCGGCTGAAAGGGACTCCCTCAAGGTCGTATTCGACCAGATCGGAACTCCCACATATGCCCGTGACCTTGCCCTGCTGATCATGAAGATCCTGGACGAGAACCTTCTGGACAGGACGGGGACCTATCATTTCAGCAACGAGGGCGCCATTTCCTGGTACGACTTTGCCAAAGCGATCTGCGAGATTAGCGGCAACACCTGCGACATACGTCCATGCCATACGGATGAATTCCCGTCCAAAGCCACCAGGCCGCGTTTCTCAGTGCTGGACAAGACCAAGGTCAAAGACACGTTCGGAATCGTGATACCCTACTGGAGGGACTCCCTCATCGACTGTATAAAAAGACTGGAAAAATGAAAGGAATAGTACTCGCGGGAGGAAGCGGGACAAGGCTCTATCCCATCACCAAGGGAGTAAGCAAACAGCTTCTCCCGATATATGACAAACCGATGGTATATTACCCGGTCTCAGTACTGATGACCGCCGGGATCCGTGATATCCTCATAATCTCCACGCCGACGGACCTTCCGGGTTTCAGGAGGCTCCTGGGGGACGGCAGCAACTTCGGAGTGAGATTCGAATATGCCGAGCAGCCTTCTCCGGACGGACTTGCGCAGGCATTCATCATCGGGAAGGATTTCATCGGCGATGACTGTGCCTGTCTGGTACTGGGAGACAATATCTTCCACGGTTCAGGCTTCGATAACCAGCTCAGGGAAGCCGTAGCCACAGCCGAGAATGAGGGGAAGGCTACCGTCTTCGGTTACCGGGTCAGCGACCCGCAGAGATACGGCGTGGCCGAGTTCGACGCCGAAGGCAACTGCCTGAGCATCGAGGAAAAGCCTGCCGAGCCAAAGAGCAACTATGCCGTGACCGGTCTGTACTTCTATCCCAATGAAGTTGTGGAAGTGGCAAGCCAAATCAAGCCTTCCGCAAGGGGTGAACTGGAGATCACCACCGTCAACCAGGTATTCCTTGCAAAAGGTAAACTCAAGGTCCAGAAACTTGGCCACGGATTCGCCTGGCTCGACACCGGCACCCATGAATCCCTGATGGAAGCTTCCAACTATATCCAGGTGATCGAGAAGCGCCAGGGCCTTAAAGTCGCCTGCCTGGAAGAGATCGCATTCAGGAACGGATGGATAGACACGGATGCCCTGCTCAGGATTGCGGCGCCGATGGCCAAGAACCAGTATGGACAGTATCTCATCAAACTGACCGAAGAATGAACTTCATCAAGACGGACATAGAAGGCGTGGTGATCATAGAGCCCCGGGTGTTCGAGGATTCAAGAGGATATTTCTTCGAGTCTTTCAACCTCAGGGAATTCGAAGAAGCTATAGGGCCGATCGGTTTCGTACAGGACAACGAGAGCAAATCCTCATTCGGAGTCGTGCGCGGACTGCATTTCCAGAAAGGAGAGCATGCCCAGGCAAAGCTGGTGCGGGTCGTAAAGGGTGCCGTTCTGGATGTGGCTGTCGACATCAGGGAAGGCTCCCCTACCTACGGGAAGCATGTGGCGGTGGAGCTGACTGAAAGCAATCACAGGCAGCTGTTCCTGCCCAGGGGGATGGCCCACGGATTCAGCGTTCTCTCCGAAGAAGCCATATTCCAGTACAAGTGCGACAATTTCTACTGCCCTTCATCGGAAGGTGCCATAGCTTGGGATGATCCAGACCTGGGAATAGACTGGCGCATCCCGGAAGACCAGGTAGTCCTTTCGGCCAAGGACAGCCGGCATCCCAGGCTCCGCGAAATCTGATCCGTCAGGAAATCTTGCTGTAATCCTTGATCGAGTATTTATCCTTGCGAAGTTCCGCCGCTAGCGGGGCGTTTACGGGCATTTCGAGGGCAGGGTCGAGAACCAGGACGTGTTCGGCATATCCCCTTGCGTCGGAGAGCAATGGTCCGTCATGGACCAGCGAGGCTATATTCAGGGCTATCGGAAGACCGCTCTGCTGGGTACCTTCCAGGTCCCCGGGGCCGCGCATCTTCATGTCCTCCTCGGCCAGGTCGAAACCATTCTCAGTCGCACACATCAACTCCAGCCTCTTCCGGGATTCCTTGCTGACCTTGTTGCCGTGCATCAGGATGCAATAGGATTTCTCCGATCCCCTTCCGACACGTCCGCGCAGCTGGTGGAGCTGTGCCAGACCGAACCTTTCCGCATTCTCTATGACCATTATCGAAGCATTCGGAACATCCACTCCCACTTCTATGACCGTGGTCGAGACCAGGATATCAGCCCTCCCGGCGGCGAATGCATCCATGTTGAATTTCTTGACGTCGCTGGTCTGCTGGCCGTGAACGATAGCGACCTTATAATCAGGCATGGGGAATCGGCGCACGACTTCCTCGTATCCCATCTGAAGGTTTTGGTAATCGAGCTTTTCACTCTCGAATATAAGGGGATATACGATGAATACCTGACGTCCGGAATCGATCTCCTTCCTGATGAAGTTGTACATCGCCGGACGCTTTCCCTCCCCTATCAGCATCGTCTGTATCGGCTTCCTTCCGGGCGGCATCTCATCAATAACGGAGACGTCAAGGTCGCCGTAGAAAGTCATCGCAAGGGTACGCGGTATGGGGGTAGCGGTCATCACCAGGACATGTGGCGGCGCCTGCACGGAACTCTTTGACCAAAGCTTCGACCTCTGGTCCACTCCAAAGCGGTGCTGCTCGTCGATTATGGCGAGACCGAGGTTCTTGAAGACCACATCGTCCTCGATAAGCGCATGGGTCCCGATGATGATTCCGACCGATCCGTCCTTAAGCCCTTCGTGTATCGGCCGCCTCTCAGCCTTCGTGGTGGAGCCAATGAGCAGTTCACACCGGACGCCGGTCGGTTCCAGATACTTCCTGATGTTAGTAAAATGCTGCTGGGCAAGCACTTCCGTAGGAGCCATTATACAGGCCTGGTAACCATTGCCGATAGCTATCAGTGCAGAAAGCACCGCAACCATGGTCTTTCCGGAACCCACATCACCCTGCAGCAGGCGGTTCATCTGATGGCCGCTCATGAGGTCCGACCGGATCTCCTTGATCACCCTCTTCTGGGCTCCCGTGAGCTCATAGGGCAGGGCGTTGTAGCAGGCGTTGAAGGCAGGACCCACCTTCGGCATCGGGATACCGTTTTCATCCCTAGAACGGATGTATTTCTGCTTGAGCAGGGAAAGCTGCAGCAGGAAGAGTTCCTCCCATTTCAGCCTGTACTGCGCCTTGGCGAGAGCCGTCGGGTCGGACGGGAAATGGATGTTCCTGATGGCATACTTGAGAGGGACAAGCCCCTTTTCTTTCAGGATATAGTCCGGAAGGGTTTCCGTCACATCCCCGATGGCCAGGTCGATGGCTTCCGCCATGAGCTTGTTCATCACCTTCCCGGTCACCCCTCCGTTACGGAGCCTGTCTGTCGAGGCATACACCCCTGTGAGGGTACCGGAAAAGCTCTGGGCTCCATCGGTGGGAGGATTGTCTATCTCGGGATGGACCATGTTCATCCTGCCGTTATAGACGCTCGGCTTGCCGAAGAACAGGAAGACGCAACCCGGTTTCAGGCGGTCATAGGTATATTTGATCCCCTTGAAGAATACGAGTTCCATATCTCCGCTATGGTCGCGGACGATGACGGTAAGACGCTGTTTGGCTCCTTTGCCGGTAAGCTCCGAGGAAACCACCTGGGCGAGGATCTGGACATAGGCATTCCCTCCCCTGACATCTGCGATCCGCATTATAGAACTTCGGTCGATGTAACGGAACGGATATGTGTGCAGGAGATCGCCGATGTTTTCCACTTCCAGTTCGGTCCTCAGGAGCGAGGCCCTTTTGGGTCCCACTCCCGGAAGGAACTGCACCTGTGTATCAAGCTTGACCATTCCCGCTGTCATCAACGTCGAATCTTAACAAATCTACTAACTAAATCCCTTATCTCAAAATCAGTGCACGGTATTCGACAATTGTTTACTATATTTGATGTGCCTTGAAAAAGCACATCCTTTGAATGGTATCTGAACTGATCGGGAAATACATCTGGCTGATACAGATCATCAACGCCTCGGGCGGACGCGGCCTGTCCCTGAGGGAGATCACCGGCAGGTACGAGAGACGCTACAACCAACCGTATTCGCGAAGGACCTTCAACAATCACCGTCAGGCGATACTGGAGGTTTTCGGAATAGATATCGTATGCGACCGCGCCACGAACCGGTATTCAATACCGGGCGGAGAGGATGTGATGGACGATGACAGGAGCACGGAATGGCTCATCAACACCTTTACCGTCAACAACCTGCTGTCACTTGGCAAGGGGCGTCTGAGCGGCAGGGTCAGCGTGGAGGAGATACCTTCCGGACACAGGTTCCTGACCTCCATCATGCAGGCCATGGAAGAGGACATGGAACTTGAGATAGTATACGGGAAATACAGCAATTCCTATTCGGAAACCCTGCACGTGCTTCCCTATGCCGTCAAGGAACACGAGCGCAGATGGTACCTTGTCGCATTCTGCCGCGAAAGGAACGGCATGAGGGTCTACGGCCTCGACAGGATCGCCTCTCTCGAAGAGACAGGTGAGACCTTCCGGATGCCCAGGAACTTCGACGTGGATGACCTCTTCAGCGAGAGTTTCGGAATATATTACCCGAAAGAGGGCCAGAAGAGCGTCACGGTCAGGTTCAGGGCCACCGAAGAGGAATCAAGATACCTCCGTGACCTGCCTATGCATAAAAGCCAGAAGGAAGAAGGTCCTGCCGAAGGCGGAGGAAGCGTTTTCAGGCTCCGGCTGATTCCGGACGAGAACCTGGTCATGGAGTTCTGCAGGCTTGCCGGCCGGGTGGAAGTACTTGAACCGGAAGAACTCCGCTCATCCGTAAAGGATGCTCTGGAGAAAGGTTATGAATCTTATGAATAACGATATGAAAAAAGTTTATCTTGCCCTCGCGGCAGCAACGTTGATCATTATGGGTTGCGCACAGAAAAAGGTGGACGAGAAGGGGACCTGCATCGGTCCTTCCGACATCCAGGTAGAGAATGGTATCATGACTCCTGAAACCCTCCTTTCTTTCGGAAGGCTTTCCGATCCCCAGCTTTCTCCGGACGGAAGATGGATCCTTTACGGAGTGAGCTACACGTCCATCGAGGACAACCGTTCCTGCAGGAACCTTTTCCTTCAGGAAGTTGTCAAGGCGGAAGACGGCAGCCTGTCCTTCGGAGACAAGGTCCAGCTCACAAAGGAAGGTAAGAGCGTCAGCAACGCCCGTTGGAGCAAAGACGGACAGGACATTTACTATCTTCAGGGCGGACAGGTGTGGAAGGCGCACGTAGTACTTCCTGAAGGTGGCAACTCCGCCTGTCTGAAGGATGCTGTTCAGGAAACCGACTACCCGGCCGGGATCGGAGAGTTTTCACTTGACCCGAAACAGGACCTGATCCTGTTCACCAGTACGGTACCGGGTTCCGTAAAGACCCCCAAGGATTTCGACCCTGAACTTGACAAGGCAAAGGCCTACGTCACAGAGGATCTCATGTACCGTCATTGGGACCACTGGACGACTGAGAAGCCGCAGACCTATGTAGCTCCGTTCCCTATGGGCAAGGACGTACAGCCGTTGAACATACTCGATGAAGATGCAGGCAAGTACGAGCTTCCTATCGAACCCTTCAGCGGAATCGAACAGCTCAGCTGGAGCCCTGACGGCCAGATGGTGGCATATTCCTGCAAGAAGGTGGACAGCGGACGCGAATATGCTTTCTCGACCGATACGGAAATATACATCTACAAGATCGTCACCGGGGAGACCGTACGCATCCCGATGGACGGCGGATATGACACCGACCCGGTATGGAGTCCCGACGGCACTCACCTCGCGTGGATAAGTATGGCCCGCAACGGCTATGAAGCCGACAAGACCCGCCTGTTCGTCGCAACGATCGGACCCGAGACCATCGAGCCAGACGGCCAGACTTCGATAGAGATCAGCGACATCCGTGAACTGACTGCCGGCTTCAAATACAACGCTGCCGGCCCGGTCTGGTCAGCGGATTCGAAATCCATCTATTTCAACGCCCTTACCGAGGGCCTTCAGGCAATTTACAAAGTGGATGCTCTCGCCGATGGGTCGGCCCCAGTCAGGATCACTCCGGATGACGCGTGGTATGACTTCAACTCTCCCTTCGCCGTAATAGACGGAACCCTGCTGGCAAGTTATGCTTCCATGGAATTCCCTACTGAACTGGTGGCAGTGAACGAGGCAGACGGCTCATTCTCCAGGATATCCGACGAGAACGGCCGCATACTCCAGCAAGTGGAACCCTGCAACATCGAGGAA
>JAEEGH010004137.1_pt1 | contig 37475 bp, 53 predicted proteins | sample 9134181 | NCBI WGS metagenome assembly JAEEGH01 (sample SAMN16246544, study PRJNA631951) | gut metagenome | biome: gut microbiome; feature: rumen; material: DP-attached | host: Bos | place: Iran: Karaj | collected 2018-10
GCTTGCGAAGACCGCCTGAAGGCACTGGAGCCGATGCGCATGGGAATATCCGACGAGGACTACAGCCTGATCGAATACGTCTACACCTGGCACCCCTGCATCAGTGAGACCGAAGGCAAGGCACAGGTCGCCTGGCTCTACAAAGAGTTCGGCATCAAGGTCTTCCAAGACATGCAGGCCACTGCAAGAAGGAACCAGGAGCTCGAGGAGGCCATCCAGAGGACACGCGGACAGCTGCAGAAGCTACTCGACGAAGCGGATGCGCTCCGGAAGGGAGGCAGACCATGAGAACGTTCTGGACTGTATACCCTGACGACCCTGATCTGAGGCCCAGGCACTTCACAACGAAGGCCGAGGCGCAGGAGTGGGCAGACGGACTTTGCTGCAGCTACTACATCGAGCACATCTGAGGGAGGAGCGATATGAAGAAGAGGGAGATCAAGATAAAAGTCACCTACACGGACGGGTACAAGGAGCGCTTCACAAAAGCATGCGTCGAAGTCGCCAGGAAGCGGGTGAGCGCATGAGAAGAGAAGAGCCGAAGACATTGATCACGAGCTTTTTGCTGGGGAACGGCATCGCCTTCACGCTGGCCATTATACTCCGGCCGTCCTATCTAAAGGAGCAGGCGGAACGTGAAGAGCTGACGAGGCAGTGGATCGCCGAACAGATCGCAGCCGACAGAGCTCTCGATGCAGAGATGGAAGCCGAGAGACTCCGCTGGGAAGAGATCGAAGCGGCGAAGACTCAACCGGAGCCCACGATCATCGAAGTCAAGGAAGTCCTGGACGATGTCTACATCCCGGACGACGTCGAAGAGGCTGCACGCTTCTGGGGCGAGGTTTACAACATCGAGCCCGAGTTCCTCGAGGCGATCGCTTGGACCGAGAGCAGATTCGATCCTCTGGCAGTAAACGGCGGATGCGTCGGACTGATGCAGGTGGCTCCAAAGTGGCACACCGGAAGAGCTGAGGATCTTGGCTTCACAGCGGACGACCTCTACACGGTGAACGGCAGCATGGCAGTGGCCGCTGACTATCTCCGGGAACTATTTGAAACCAACGACGACCCCTACTGGGTCCTTATGACATACAACGGCGATAGCAACGCCGAGGCCTACATGAGGCTGGAGCACTCGCCCAGCGAGTACGCTCTCAACATCTGCGACCTGGCGTTCTTTATAAGACAAGATCACGAAGAAGGGAGGAGTTGCACATGGCTGGACGAATAAAACACGCACAGCGCAGCCACAGAAGCTATCAGCAGCAGGCCGCGATGGCCGGAAGTTTTGCAAGACAGTCGGCCGCGTATGCCGCAGTAAGATCGGCCAAGAAGAGCCAGGGCATCCTGGCAGGACTGAAGAACATGTTCCACAAGTCACAAGCTAAATGAGAAAAGGAGGAACCGCAAAATGCAAATTACAGTGACTTTTAACAGCTTAGAAGAGGTCAATGAGTTCGCGAGCCGTGTCTGGATCGCTGGCCTCACAGAAGAGAAGAAGCCCCTCACGAAGGAGGAGCTGAACGAGTCGGCCAAGAAGACCGCCGAGATCATCAACGCCGCAGAGGCAAAAGAAGAGGCCGAAAAGAAGGCCAAAAAGGAAGAGGCGAAGAAGTCCTCACCTAAGACAGAAAAACCTCAGGAAGAGGCAAAAACCGAAGAAAAAGAGGCACCTGAAGAGAGCGTCGAACACGCTCCTGACTACACAGCCGGAGCTGGCAAGAAGGTGACAGAGAGCCAGGTCAAGGTGCTCCTGTCCGAGAAGCTCAAAGCAGGTAAGAAGGCAGAGGTCAAGGAACTGTTCGGCAAGTATGGCGTCGAGAAGCTCTCCGAGCTCATCGAGAAGCACCCGGACAAGCTGGACGAGTTCTACAAAGACGCGGAGGGTATCTGATGGCAGCACCAACCAAACACGCAAAACTGAATAGCAGCGGGGCCCACAGATGGATGAACTGCCCCGGATCGGTGAAGATCTCCGAACAGTTCCCGGCATCGTCTTCCATATACGCAGACGAGGGCACGCTGGCCCACGACGCAGCGGAGCAGCTGATCAAGAACAGCAAGGTCTCCGCAGCAAACAAGAAGAAGATCAACGCCTTCTACGAAGAACACCCGGAGCTCTCCGGAGACGCCGACCAGGTGATCAAGACTCTGGAGCCCTATGTTGACTTCGTGAATGAAGAGTTCACCGATGCAGTCATGCACGACGGAGGGGCTCAGCTCCTCACAGAACAGCGCGTAGATCTGACGGCCTGGATCCCCGGAGGCTTCGGCACGACGGACGTGGCCATCATCGGAGGCAAGACGCTCCACATCATCGATCTGAAATATGGCAAGGGCGTCCCGGTCTTCGCAGAAGGCAACCCACAGCTCAGACTCTACGCACTCGGCACACTGGCCATGCTGGAGATGGTCTACGACATCGACGAGGTCAAGATGACGATCTACCAGCCCCGCATCGATAACGTGTCCAGCGACACGATCAGCGCGGCGGAGCTCAAGAGCTGGGGAGAGAACGAGGTCAAGCCTGCCGCAGAGCTGGCGCTCTCGAACAACGCTCCCTTCGCTGCCGGAAGCTGGTGCCAGTTCTGTCCGGCTCGTCAGCAGTGCCGCACACGTGCGGAGAACTACATGAGCCTGGCTGAGTACAAGAAGAAGGCGCTCCTGTCAGTCGAAGAGATCGGCAAGATCCTCGGAGACGTGGACGGCCTCGTCAAGTGGGCGGAGGACTTAAAGGAAGGAGCTCTCACGAGAGCCCTGGAGGGTGAGAACTTCCCCGGCTGGAAGGTAGTCGAAGGCAGAAGCATCCGCAAGTACAGCGGAACGGAGGACGAGATCGTCCGCCAGTGTGAGGGCGCAGGATATGATCACGCGCTCCTCTATGAGACGAAGCTCCTGACCGTGTCAGCGATGGAGAAAATGATGGGCAAGAAGCAGTTCGCGGAAGTCCTGGGAGACTACGTGGAAAAACCTGCGGGCAAGCCTACACTCGCGCCGGAGAGTGACAAAAGACCGGCAATAGTAAACGCAACCGCCGCGGAAGACTTCGCGGATGAATAAATCACAAGGAGGAACAAGACAATGGCAAGTAGAAATGGCAAGAAAGTGATCACAGGCAAGGTGAGGTTCTCATACCTTCATGTTTTTGAACCTTACGCAGCCCAGGCAGGACAGGAGGAGAAGTACAGCGTGTGCCTGCTCATCCCGAAGAGTGACAAGCAGACCATCCAGCTCATCCAGGAAGCGGTCGCAGAGGCAACCGACGAAGGACAGAAGACCAAGTGGGGCGGCAAGGTTCCCAAGAACCTCAAGCTCCCCCTCAGAGATGGCGACACTGAGAAGGATCTCGACGAGAACCCTGAGTACGAGGGCATGTTCTTCTTAAATGCAACCAGCAAGAGACAGCCCGGTCTCGTAGACAGTCACAAGATGGAGATCTTTAGCTCTGACGACTTAAAGAGCGGCGACTGGGGTCTCGCTTCCATCAACTTCTTCCCCTTCTCCGCATCCGGATCCAACGGTGTGGGCGTAGGGCTCAACAACCTCATGAAGAAGGAAGACGGCGAGGCTCTCGGCGGAACCTTCACCAAGGCTGAGGACGACTTCGAGGGAGAATTTGAGGATGAAGATGGTCTCCTCGATTGAGTTAGGGATCGACATCGAGACCTTCAGCTCCGTGGACATCAAGAACGGGGCCTACGCTTACAGCGAGGCCCCGGACTTCGGAGTCCTTCTGATCGGTTACAAGTTCAGCGACGAGAACGACATAGTCTGCATAGATCTGACAGCTGAGGACGGGAGCCAGCACAGACGCTTCTGGGAAGCTCTGACCGATCCCGCCATCATCAAAACAGCATACAACGCCAACTTCGAGCGCACCTGTCTCGCTAAGCATACCGGACAGGCCATGCCGCCGGAGCAGTGGCGGTGCACAATGATCCTCGCAGTACAGCTGGGCCTCCCTCGTGCCCTGGAAAACGTCGGACCCGCGCTGGGACTGTCCGAGGAAGAGCAAAAGAAAAAGACCGGCAAGGCTCTCATCCAATACTTCTGTAAGCCTTGCAAGCCCACAAGAGCAAACGGCGGCAGGACGCGGAACACTCCCGTCAATGCGCCTGAGAAGTGGGAACTGTTCAAAGAATACAACGTGGGCGACGTCGCCACAGAGCAGGCCATCTTGAAAAGGCTGCGCGACTTCCGCCCCGATGACAAGGAGCAGGCACTCTGGTCACTCGACCAGGAGATCAACGACCGCGGCGTCCTTCTGGACATCGACATGGCCGAAAAGATCGTCGGCTTCGATACAAAAAGAGGCGAAGAGCTGAGGACAGAGGCAGCAGAGCTCACAGGGCTCGACAACCCGAACAGCCTGGCACAGCTCAAGCCGTGGATCCAGTCGCACGGACTTCCTGCGGAGTCACTTCGCAAGGATGACGTAGAGGATCTTCTGACGGATCCGGATCTTCCGGCAGACGTCCGGAGAGTTCTGGAGATAAGACAGGCGCTCGGCAAGACCAGCGTCAAGAAGTACCAAACCATGATAGACATCGCCGGACATGATGACAGAGCCCGTGGCATCATGCAGTTCTACGGCGGACACACGGGCAGATGGGCGGGCCGTTCGTTGCAGCCGCAGAACCTCGCCAGAAACACCATGCCGGATGCGGAACTGGATGCAGCCAGGGAGCTCGTGAAGCTGGGCGACTTTGAAGGGCTGGAGATGCTCTTCGGAGAACCTGCTCAGATCTTTTCCCAGCTCGTCCGCACAGCCTTCATCCCATCGCCTGGCAACCGCTTCGTCGTCTCGGACTTCGCGGCCATAGAGGCCAGGGTGATCGCATGGATCGCCGGGGAGCAGTGGCGCCTTGACGTCTTCGAGGCTGACAAGGACATCTACTGCGAGAGTGCATCCAGGATCTACCACGTGCCCGTTGAGAAGCACGGCATCAATGGAGAACTGAGAGGACGCGGCAAGGTCGCAGAGTTGGCCCTGGGCTACGGCGGATCAGTCGGCGCGATGAAAGCCATGGACACGACGGGAAGCGTCCCGGAAGAGGAGATGGCCGGCATCGTCCAGCAGTGGAGACACGAGTCTCCTGCGATCGTGAGGATGTGGAAGGACTGCCAGAACGCGGCCGTGGCCGTTATAACAGGCAGACAGCCCCGCAGGGTGATCAAGTCGCTCCAGGACACCACGTTCTACATGGAGAGAGTCGCGGGGACGCCGGTGCTGGTGATCATGCTGCCAAGCGGTCGCCCGATCCACTTCTGGGATCCTAAGGTCATGGAAGGAGAGATGGGCCCGCGCGTCACATACATGACACAGAACCAGACCACAAGGAAATGGGAGCGCGCCGAGACATACGGCGGAAAGCTCACCGAGAACATCGTCCAGAGCGTCGCGCGTGACTGCCTGGCCGAGAAAATGAAGCAGATCACAGCTCAGGGCTACAACATCGTCTTCCACGTACACGATGAGATGATCCTCGACGTGCCGAAGGAAGACAAGAACGCGGCCGAGTATGTTGACAAGATAATGGCCGAGCCTATCGAGTGGGCTCCAGGCCTGCCACTTAAAGGAGGGACTTATGAGTGCGAGTTCTACAGAAAAGATTAAACCGATCGCGCAGATCATCCGAGACTTCCGAAAACATCCGGAAGAGCTCACCGAAGACGACCGCGACATCATCGTGATCGCCCTGGAGACCGTCTGGGATCTTATGAAGTATGAGAAGACGGCCAACTGGAAAGCACAGCCGGCAAAGCCTGGCTACTTCACACCCGGCGGCAACTCTGTCTATGAGTGCGACGCCTGCGGGTATGTGTACGGAGCCCACGAGATCTTCCCATCTGCGAAGATCTGCAAGAAGTGCGGCCGCCTTATGATGAACGGGAGGAGAAACGCATGAGCGAGCTGGTCATAAACTACAAGACAGACGGCGGCCACGGCACCATGAGGCTGATCCTGGACAACTGTCTCCCCTGCGAGCCTTCATGGCTCAAGAAGGTGCTCCGGGTCGTTCACATGGCTGACAACTCCGAAGAGCTTGAGGCTGAGCTCCTGCTCTATCTCAACGAGCTCTTCGACAACCTGGAGGATCCGGCTGAGTACGAAGCGAAGCAGAGGAACTACGAACACTCCGCGGGACTGTGCAAGAGCCAGGTCGACATCTTAACCGGCCAGGAGAAGGCGCAGGCCCAGTATGTGAAGCTACACGTCAAGCGCGGGGACAAGGAGAACACCTACAGAAAGCAGCTGGAGAAGACCCGCGAGGAATTAAAGAGCGCCAGGGAGCACTTCCGGTCGTTCTCGGCCAAGGCGAGCGCCTGCAAGAGAACGCTGGAGGAGCGTGCGAGGAATGAGAGAAGGATCCGGGAGTGTTTGAAGCTCCTGGGACAGGAGGAGGCAGAATGTCAGCAAGTAATGTCTTAAAAATGGAAGAGAGGACTGTGACAGGCCTCAAGAACAACCCGACCGTGTGGATCGCGGAAGGGTCGAGCCGCTTCTCTACGAAGTGGAAGAACAAGCAGATCAGATGGTCAGAGCTTCTGGCCAGACTGCGCAACGTATCAATGACCCAGGAGACCCAGGCCGAATACTTCAAGATGGCCAAGCCTCAGCAGGATCAGATCAAGGACGTCGGCGGCTTCGTCGGCGGAACCTTAGACGGCGGAAGGCGTAAGTCTGACACCGTAAAGCTCAGGAGCCTTTTGACGTTCGACCTGGACTTCGCTCCGAAGGACTTCGTCGAGACGATGCAGCTGGAGGCGCCCTACGCCTGGGCCATATATTCAACACACAAGCACACACCGGATGCGCCCCGCTTTCGTCTGATCGCTCCGCTCTCCCGTGACGTGGATCCGGAAGAGTATGAGGCCATCACCAGGAAGCTGGCCGAGGAGATCGGCCTGGAATACTTCGACAGCACAACCTTCCAGCCGAGTCGTCTCATGTACTGGCCAAGCGCATCGCGCGACGCGGAGTTCGTCTTCGAGTATAACGACGGGAAGAGCCTGGACGCTGATGCAGTTCTGGCCAAGTACCCCGACTGGCACGATGTGAGCTACTGGCCCGTGTGCCCGGATGAGGTAAGAGTCCAGAAGAAGAGAAAAGAGAAGCAGCAGGATCCCATCAAGAAGAAGGGCCCGATCGGAACCTTCTGCCGCACTTACACAGTGCCGGAAGCCATCGCCGCCTTCCTGCCGGATGTCTACACACCGACAGAGGGCAAGGACGACCGCTACACCTACGCGGCAGGATCTACGTCCGGGGGTCTCGTTATATACGACGATGGCCTGTTCTGTTATTCAAACCACAGCACCGATCCCGCTCACGGGATGGATCTGAACGCCTTCGATCTGGTAAGGATCCACAAGTTCGGCCACGAAGACGACGACCAGCCGGAAGGAACACAGACGACTCGCCTGCCTTCCTATAAGTCCATGATCGACCTGATCAGAACCGACCGAAACTGCATCCGAACCTTCGACGCAGAACGTCACGCGGCAGCGGCCGACGACTTCGCAGGTGAGGAAGGAGCTCCGCACGAGTGGAAGCTCGACCTGACAAGGACAAAGCAGGGCCTCGTGGAGCCTACCATCGAGAACCTGCTCATGATACTCAACAACGACGAAGGCCTTGCGGGCATCCGCTTCAATATGCTCTCAGGCTACACAGAGATCACCTCGCGCGTGCCCTGGAAGAAGGAGCTCACAGAGTGGACCGACGCGGACGACTCCGCGCTTTATGTCTACCTGTCCACAGAGTACAACAACTTCAAGCGCGCAGACATCAACGATGCGCTCATCAGCGTGGCCAAGAACAGATCTTTCCACCCGATCCGTGAATATCTGGCCAGCCTTCCCGACTGGGACGGCGAGCCGAGGGTGGAGACTCTTCTCATCGACTACTTAGGCGCGGAGGATGCAGAGTACACCAGGGAAGTGACGAAGCGCTGGATGATCGCGGCAGTCTCAAGGGCCCTGCGCCCTGGCTGCAAGTTCGACTACATCCCGGTGCTCTCCGGTCCCGGAGGCATCGGCAAGAGCACCCTCATCGCCCGCCTGGGTGGCGCGTGGTTTAGCGACTCGCTATCCTTCGAGGATATGAAGGACAAGACCGCGGCCGAGAAGATCCAGGGCGTCTGGATCAATGAGATCTCAGAGCTCAAGGGCATGAGGAAGACCGAGGTGGAGAGCGTCAAGAGCTTCATCTCAAGGACCGAGGACATATATCGCGCCAGCTACGGAAGGCGCGCCGAGAAGCACAAGCGCGGGTGCGTCTTCATAGGCACCAGCAACGCGGAGGACTACCTCAAAGACATCACCGGCAACCGCCGCTTCTGGCCTGTCAGCTGCTCAGGCGACCACAAGAAGAACGCCTGGGAGCTCACTGACGACGCGGTAGCGCAACTCTGGGCCGAGGTCATGTTCTACTATGACTGCCTGGATGACCGGAGCCTCGTGCTGGGGAAGGATATGGAGAACGCCGTCACGGCCAGACAGATCATGGCCCTGGAACAGGACGAGCGTCTCGGCATCGTGCAGGAATACCTGGACAAGAAGCTCCCAGAGAACTGGGCGACGATGGATCTGACGGACAGGCGCTTCTGGCTGGATGGCGGAGAAGGCGACGGCGTGGACGTGAGGGAGACCGTTTCGATCATGGAGATCTGGGCCGAGTGCTTCAAGATGTCACCGACGGCCAAGAAGAGATCCGACTCCGACGACATCGTGAGGATCCTCACACAGCTGGGCTGGGTAAGGGAAGGACGCAAGACGAAAAAGCTCCCGATCTATGGTTCCCAGGGGTACTATGTGAGGCCTTGATCGCTGTTTACTCGCGAGGGGCTGTTTACCGGGCAAAAGGTAAACGGCGAATGTGTTTACTTTTTACTGTTTACCGTGCAAACGCAGACGGGGCGCGGGTTTGCGGTAAAAGGTAAACAGGTAAACAGCAACATATAGAGATTATTTTATTTTATGTATATATAAGCATATAAAAACACATATATAGGAGTATATAGGGGAACTATTTACCCTGTTTACCGGAGGAATAGATGAGAGAAAAAGAGATCGAGAAAAAACTGGTCGAGGGCGTTCGGAAAATCGGAGGCGTCGCTTTTAAGTTCGTATCGCCCGGCAACGACGGGGTGCCTGACAGGATCGTAGCGCTGCCTGGTGGGAGGATCGCCTTCGTGGAATTAAAGACCGAAGTCGGCCGACTCTCAGGAAGACAGAAGATCCAGATCGAACGGCTAACGCGGATGGGGTTCGATGTGCAGGTGCTTTACGGAGCGGACCAGGTCGCGGACTTTTTGGCCAAGGTGAAGAAGGAGGTGGAGTGGTATGAGGTACTCGCCGCACGAATATCAAAAAAGGGCGACGGCGTTCATCCTGGAGCATGACGCCTGCGGGCTGTTCCTTGAGATGGGACTCGGCAAGACCGTCATCACTCTCACAGCCATCGACGAGCTGATGAACGACCGTTTCGAGGTTCAGAAGGTTTTAGTGATCGCACCGCTTCGAGTGGCAGAGGACACCTGGAGCAGGGAGTCGAAGAAGTGGGAGCACTTGCAGCACCTTCGGATCTCCAAGATCTTAGGCGATGCCGCCACAAGGATCAAAGCGTTGAAAGCGTCGGCCGATGTCTACGTGATCAACCGCGAGAACGTGGTGTGGCTGGTCGAGTATCTGGAAGAGAACCGGATCCGCTGGCCCTTCGACATGGTGGTCATCGATGAGCTGTCCAGCTTTAAGTCGAACCAGGCGAAGCGCTTCAAGGCACTCCGCAAGATGCGGCCGATGATGGACCGCATCGTGGGGCTGACAGGCACGCCTGCTGCCAACAGTCTGATGGATCTGTGGGCTGAGATGTACCTGCTGGACCGGGGCGAAAGGCTGGGCCGAACGCTTACGGCATACCGGGGCAACTACTTCCGGCCGGGCTACGGCAACGGCTACGTGACATACAAGTGGGAGCCGAGACGCGGATCGCTTGAGGCCATCACCCAGAGGATCGCGGACATCACGGTCAGCATGAAGGCTGAGGACTATCTGACACTGCCGGACAAGATCGAGACCACGATCGAGGTGAGCCTGGACGAAAAAGCCACGAAGGCATACAAGGAGATGGAGCGCGAGAGCCTTCTGACCTTAGACGAGGAGGAGATCGTCGCGATGGATGCGGCGGCAGTCATGTCGAAGCTCTTGCAGGTGGCCAACGGGTTCATATACGACGACAAGCATGACCCGAAGCACATCCACACGGCAAAGCTGGAAGCCCTGGAGGAGATCGTCGAAGCGGCGGACAGCCCCGTCCTGGTCTTCTACAACTTCCAGGCGGACAAGGATGCGATCCTGGCCAAGTTCCACGACGCGCGTCTTCTTCAATGCGATGCAGACATCGAGGACTGGAACCGCGGCAAGGTCCAGATGCTTTTAGCGCATCCGGCCAGCGCAGGCTTCGGCCTAAACTTACAAGACGGCGGTCACATCATGGCATGGTACGGACTACCCTGGAGCCTTGAGCAGTATCTCCAGGCAGTGGCCCGACTACAGAGACAGGGGCAGAAGTACCCGGTCATGGTTTACCACATAATCGCGAAGGGAACGGTCGACGAGCAGGTCATCGCATCCCTGAGCAAAAAGGACATAACACAGAGCGCACTGATCGGGATCTTGAAAGACAGGCGCCAGAGCTACGAGAAGGGAGCAGACGCATGAAGCTATACCTAAGCGGCCCGATCACGGGCGTGAACAACTACCGGAAGAACTTCGAGGAAGCAGCGCAGGAGCTACGCTGGAGGGGCTACACTGACCTGATCAACCCCGCCGAGCTGTGCCAGGTTCTTCCGGTTGAGCATACAACCTACGAGCAGTACATGACGATGTGCATGGATCTTCTGGAGATGGCCGACGCAGTCGTCCTGCTGCCTGGGTGGGAAAAATCGACAGGAGCGAACAGGGAGGTCGGCTATGCGCTGGCCAAGGACATGGTGATCTTAGACCTGGGGACAATGATGCGGGAGGAGGTAAAAGGGTAATGACGGACAGGGTGTACGAGTTCTTGAACGCGCCGAAGGAAACAGCGCGAAAAATCAAAGCGAAGAAAATGATCCGAGCGGAGAAGCTGATGGGGGCGACCGGTGGTGCTATCCGGTACGATCTGCCCCGTGTGCAGACGTCTCCGCAGGATCGGATGTGCCAGCTGTTCGCCGAGGTGGATGAACTTGACACCCAGATTGCAGAACTGAAAGCACTGCGTCAGGAGCAGAAGAGGCAGATCCAGGAAGCAGCTGACAGACTAGAGAATGATCTGGCGGGTCGTGTGGTGATCCTTCACTACGTGGACGACCTGCGCTGGTCCGATGTGGCCAGGGCCATCCATAAGTCTGAGAGCACGGTCTTCCGTCTTCACAGACAGGCGGCCGACGAGTTCGAGGCATGGTTATCCACAATATGTTGACAATTTTGTGGATAAAGTAAGCGATATGTTGACATGACAGTGCCGGTAGTAGTAAAATGGCATTGTGGAAAAGTATGAAAAGGGAGCGCACGAGCGTCTCCCTTTTGCTATATCTGGAGGAGTAATGGCACGCACAACGGAGATGACAGAGATCGCGATCAGCGACTTAAAACCGTACAAGAAGAACGCCAAGGTGCACAGCGCCGAACAGCTGGACCGCATCAAGGACAGTATCGAGCGCTTCGGCTTTTTGTCTCCGTGTCTGATCGATAAGGACTACAACCTCATCGCCGGACATGGCCGTGTCATGGCTGCCAAAAAACTCAAGATCAAGAAGGTCCCCTGCGTCTTCATCGAGGGACTGACAGAAAAAGAGCGCCAGGCGTACATCCTGGCCGACAATAAGCTGGCAGATCTGGGAAGCTGGGACAGCGACCTGGTGAACGCCGAGATCATGGATCTGACTGAGGCAGGGATAGACATGAGCCTCTTCGGCTTCGACACCTCACACTTCTGGCAGGAAACAGGAGCCAAGGGCGACGAAGCCTACAACGAGTTTGTGGACAAGTTCAACACACCGCTGACCACGGACGACTGCTACACCCCGGACAACATATACGCAGCCGTCAAAGACTGGTGCGTGAAGACCTACAGCCTGGGGAAGGCGCAGGTGATCCGTCCGTTCTATCCGGGCGGAGATTATGAGAACGCAAAATACCCGGCAGGATGCGTCGTTATCGACAACCCGCCGTTCTCGATATTATCGAAAATCGTGAACTTCTACAGAGAGAGAGATCAGCTTCTTCCTCTTTGCGCCAGCGCTTACGCTGTTTAGTACGGCCACAGGCGCTGCGAACTATCTCCCGATAGGCGTGCCGGTCACTTATGAGAACGGCGCGATCGTGTCGACGTCGTTCATCACTAATCTGGGAGACTACAAGATAGACACGGCCCCGGATCTCTATGAGATCGTGAAGGCTGAGAACGACAAAAACAACACGGCGGTGGAGCTGCCGGCTTACAAATACCCTGAGGAGGTCATAACACCCGCAACGATAACGAAGTACGTGAAAAACGGGGCAAACATCAAGATAAAAGCGAGCGAGGCGAAGTTCATCCGCAAACTGGACGCGCAGACGCTACTGGGTGACAAGGCCATCTATGGCGGAGGGTTCCTGATCAGCAAGGCGGCGGCCGAGAAGGCGGCGGCCGAGAAGGCGGCGGCCGAGAAGGAAGTCACGCTCTGGGAATTGAGCCAGCGAGAGCTTGCCATCATCGACCGGTTGGGAAAGTAAGGTGAAAACGTGGCGAGTCGTAGCAAGTATGAAAAATGGATCGAGCAGGACGGACTCATTCAGATCCAGGACTGGGCTCGTCAAGGTCTCGCGGAGCATCAGATCGCCCATAACATGGGCATCAGCTACTCCACTTTGAAGGAGTGGAAGAAAAAATACCCAGCCATATCGGCCACCCTAAAACAGACGAAGGACGTGGTCGATGCGGCTGTAGAAAATGCGCTTTTCAAGAAGGCCATGTCGGGAGACGTGACGGCCTGCATTTTCTGGCTAAAGAATAGACGCCCGGATCGCTGGCGTGATCATGTGGCCTATGTGGATAACACGCAGATCGAACAGGTCGGCAACCTCATCAAGGCCATCGACAGACGCGCGGCTCAGGAGGCCAAGCCATGATGGGCGACTTCTCAGCGAAGCAGCTGCAATACTGGAACAGCTGCACGCATCGCTGGAACATAAAGACCGGCGCAACCGGTTCCGGTAAAACCTTCGTCGACTTCTTCGTGATCCCGAAGAGGATCCTGGCGTGCACCGGTGCGGGGCTGATCGTTCTGATCGGTAACACACGCGGAACGCTGGCGAGGAACATCCTGGACCCTATGCGGGCTTTATATGGCCCGGACATGGTCGGAAGCATCCGAAGCGACAACACGGCCGAGCTCTTCGGTCGTAAGGTCTACTGCCTGGGCGCCGATAAGGTCAACCAGGTGCAGAGGATCCAGGGCGCCACGATCGAATACTGCTACGGCGACGAGGTGACAACCTGGAGCCAGGAAGTCTTCGAGATGCTCAAGAGCCGACTCCGCTGCCCGAACAGCTGCTTCGACGGCACGTGCAACCCGGCAGATCCGGAGCACTGGTTCAAGAAGTTCCTGGACAGCGATGCGGACATATATCTCCAGGAGTACACGATCTACGACAACCCCTTCCTTCCGAAGGGCTTCGTGGATGAGCTCTGCAAGGAGTACGCGGGCACCGTGTACTTCGACCGCTTCATCCTGGGAAAATGGGCGAGAGCAGAGGGCCTGGTCTTCCGCTTCTTCGCCAATCACGAGGAGGAGTACCTCTTCGACGATGCGGAGCTCTACGATGAGGACGGCAAGCTGACGCAGAAGTTCAGCAAGATCGTCATGGGCGTGGACTTCGGAGGCAACGGATCGCAGACAACCTTCTCGGTCTGGGGCTACATAGGAAACTATCACGAGTTCAGGATCCTTGAAGAGGGAGGCCTGCCACTCACTGATGACATAAATGCAGAGGACATCTGCAAGGCCTGGCTGGCGTTCTACCAGCTGGTGCGCAAAAAATACGGCCGCGTCGACTGGATCTTTCCGGACTCGGCCAGCACGACATTGATCAATTCCCTGCGAGCGACCGCTGAGAAGGCGGGACTGCCGAAGAGCAACATCGCAGGGTGCAGGAAGAACGAAGTCAAGGATCGCCCGATGACCGTGTCCAGATTATTCAATTCCGGACGCTTGAGGGTGAGCCGAAGATGCGAGAACACGCGCAAGGCGTTCCGATCGCTCGTTTGGGATCCTAAGCATCCAGACATCCCGGAAGACAAAAACCTGGGAAACATCAACGACTGGTACGACGCGAACTGCTACTGCTTCCTGGACTTCGTTGAGTATATCGACTTGAACACGTAAGAGGAGGGCCTGAGAACATGGTGGCCAGCGACAAGACAAAAGTCAATGCAGCGATCGAGCAGCTCAAGCAGCTCGGTTATGAGTACAACGACGACGCTCAGAGCATCATCGAGCTGTGCGATCTCTGGTACACGAACCAGGAGACCGACTTCCACACGCGCAAGAACCTCAACGACGTGGAGATCAAGCTGGACAGCTTGAACTTCGCAAAGAGATGCTGCGCGGATGATGCGAACCTGTGCGAGATCGTGGAGATCAACGCAGGAGAAAACGAGAACAAGTTCGACGGCGTGCAGGAGATCCTGGACGATAACCGCTTCGACGTTATGTACCGTAAGCAGCTCGAACGACTGAGCGCCGCGGGAACAGTCGGCGCCTACCTTCGCCTTGAGGGTGCGGAGCTTCTGGAAAACGGACACGCGAGAGGCGGCAAGATCCGCATCAACTACGTGAACGCCTCCGGCATCGTTCCGCTGACCGTCGACAACGACGACGTCATCGACTGCGCGTTCGTGGGCTTCGACATCAAGGAAGGCAAGACAAGACAGACGCTCGTGGTCTTCAAGAAAAACGAAGAGACCGGGCTCTACTCTGCGACGACCTGGCTATTTGACAAAGCGGGCAAGCTGATCGGCGACCCTCAGGAAGTACAGCTGGGAGACGTCAAGCCCTTCGCGATCATGCGCACAGCCGAAGTCAACAACCTCGACAACATGGAAGGCTACGGCCTGCCGAAGATATACAACGCGATCCCGGCGCTCAAGATCGTCGACCTCGCGTGGAATATCCTGAACGGGGATCTGGACAAGGGCGACAAGCTCCTGCTCCTCAATGAGATCCTCGCGACTGTGAAAAAAGACGACAACGGGAAGCCACAGCTCACCCAGGAACAGAAGAAGCTCTTCATCCTACTCGGTGAGAAGCTCCCCGATCAGAAGAGCCTCATCCAGGAGTACAACCCGGAGATCCGCATCGGCGTGATCAAGGAGTCGATGGAGCTGGCTCTCTCGCTTCTGTCCACGTCCTTCGGATATGGCACGAAGAAGTACACCTTCGAGAACAACCAGATCCAGACGGCGACCCAGTACATCGGGGAACGCCAGGACGAGATGCAGGAGCTCAACAAACAGAGAAAAGAGGCCGCTGACTACATCGAGGGCATCGTTGAGGCGGTGATCTGGTTCTCCAACACCTTCCAGGGAACGACCTGGTCGCTGGATGAGGAGATCTGCATCGAGTTCGACGACAGCTATGTGGAGGACAGAGCCTCAAAACTGGATAGCATGAGAGCCGACGCCCTCAGCTTCCCGGATGTGAAGGAGTTCACGATCCAGTACGTCATGGAGCGCTTGAACTGCACAAGGGAAGAGGCCATCGGCTACATCAACAACGTCGACCCGGATGATGGCGACGAGCCGGAGGACTAACGCATGGCATTGACTGAGGAACAGATCGAGCACCTCGCTGACAAGTATCTGGTGGGGCTGTATCAGCAGATGGAGAAGGATGTGATCCAGGACGTGGCCAGACGTGTCCGCAAGACGGATAGGCTGACCGAGACTGCTGAGATCATGGCACGCAATATGCACGAGCAGGGCTTCTCCACTTCGCAGATCTACGCCGAAGTCATGAAGACACTGCGCGCGGATCCCGACTACATCATGTTGGTGGCCGAGAATACGCGCGAATATAAGGCGATGGTCGCCGAAGAGATAGCGAACACCGTGGCCGAAGCGGTAGCGGCAGGCGATGAGCTTGTGGCCGAAGCCGGCACGATGGCATACAACAACGACCTGTCCATGTGGGAACAGGCTGGCCAAGATCTGACGAAGCCGAACCAGCTCGATCAAATTGTCGGTAGCTTCCAGAGGGACATGAGCGGACAGCTCAGGAACCTCACACGGACGACAGGCTTCAAGGGCACGCTACTCGGCACCACAGGCGTCGAGCAAGCATACCAGCGAGCGCTGGACACGGCACTCCTGGAAGTATCGACCGGCACGTTCTCCTTCGATGAGGCGTGCAACAGAGTCGTCAAAGAGATGGCCAGATCGGGGCTCCGCTCCATCGACTACGCAAGCGGCAGGAGCTATCAGCTCGACACCGCTGCCAGGATGTGCGTGAGAACTTCCACCAGTCAGATGGCCGGAAGGATCACCGAGGCGAACTGCAAGAGCTCCGGATGTGATCTTGTGATCGTCTCGCAGCACGAAGGGGCCCGTCCTTCTCATGTGGACGTAGAGCGCAAGGTCTTCTCGATGTCAGGCACTTCCAAAGAGTACCCGGCTTTCGAGGACAGGCTCCCCTGCGAGGGAGGCGAGGGCGCTGGCTACGGAGACGCGGGAGGCATCTGCGGTATAAACTGCCGCCACAGCTTCTACCCGTTCTGGGAAGGGATCAGCGCGATCCCAGAGCCGCTCCCGGTACGCGAGCCTGTGGAAGTCGACGGCAAGAGCTACGACTACTACGAGGCCACCCAGCACCAGAGAAGCATGGAGCGAGAGATCAGGGCCCTCAAGCGTGAGGCCTATGCAACAACATCGGAAGAGGACAGACGGGCGCTTGATCGTAAGATCTCAGCCAAGACGGCGGACTATCACAGGTTCAGCGCAGCCGTGGACATCCGGCCGAAAGATAACAGACTACGGGTCGTTGCTTGACCCGATAGCGCAGCGTGGAGAAGTTTGGCATCTCGCCGGGCCGCTTAGCCCGGAGATCGCAGGTTCAAATCCTGCCGCTGCTATTTCCCACCGGTGAAAGACCGGTTAATAAATCATTTTAGGAGGATGAAGACAATGAAAAACATCGAGGCAATTTTGAAAGAGGCAGGTCTGGAAGTCACGGCCGAACAGCTGGCGGCCATCGACAAAGCGGTCAAGGAGAACTACAAGACCGTCGTGGACTATGACAAGCAGAAGGAGAAGCTGGACGCATCCGAGGCGAAGGTGAAGACGCTCACCGAGTCAATGGAGAAGTTCAAAGACGTGGATCCGGAAGCTCTCAAGAAGTCCATCGAGGACCTCAAGAAGGAACTGGAGACGAAGGACGCCGAGTACGCTGGAAAAATAGCGGACAGGGACTTCGAGGACATCCTCAAGGATGCGATCACCGGTGCCAAGGGTAAGAACACCAAGGCGATCAGGGCGCTCCTGGATCTCGATGCACTCAAGTCTTCCAAGAACCAGAAGGAAGACGTTGCTGAGGCGATCAAGAAGCTCACCGAAGCAGAGGACAGCTCGTTCCTGTTCGCAAGTGACGACGGGGACGGTCAGGACGATGGCGACGATGGAGCCGGCGTGGTCGGCAAGGCTGACGTCATTGGCACAGTAAAAGGTGGAGGCGGGGACAACTTCCTCGCAGGGCTTCGCTCTTCTATGGGCTTGCCTGCGTCCACAGAAACCAAGAAAGACTAAGAGGTGAATAGAATGGCAAATAGTATCACTAAATTCAAAAAGTACGTAGTAGGCCTCCTTGACGAGGTTTACAAAGCAGCATCCAAGACCGCAGTGCTCGACGGAGCTCCTGAGCTTGCAAGCCAGGGCGCAAACGCTGACGAGCTCATCATCCCTAAGATCGCGATGGACGGTCTTGCAGATTATGACCGCAACAGCGGCTACACTCAGGGCGATGTGACCTTCACAAACGAGACCGTGAAGTGTAACTTCGACCGCGGCAGAATGTTCACAGTCGACAACGTCGACAACATGGACACAGCTGGCATGGCTTTCGGTCGTCTCTCTGGTGAGTTCATCAGAACTAAGGTAGTTCCTGAGCTCGATGCTTTCCGCTTCGCTACTTATGCGGGCATCACAGGCATCAGCACAGTTGCTGCCGCTGATCTTGCAACCGGCGCAGCTGCAATCGCAGCCATCTCCGCAGCATACGATCAGATGACAGACGACGAAGTTCCTGAGGAGAACCGCTACCTCTTCGCAACTTCCACCATCCTCGGTTTGATCCGTGACATGGACACAACCAAGAGCAAGGAAGTCCTCGCGAAGTTCGCAGGCGTGATCACAGTGCCTCAGAGCCGCTTCTACACAGCTATCGATCAGAAGGATGGCAAGACATCCGGCGAAGAGGCTGGTGGCTACGCTAAGGCACAGAACGCGAAGAACATCAACTTCATGATCATCCACAAGGATGCAGTCATCCAGTACCAGAAGCACGTGGCTCCTAAGACTGTTACACCTGAGCAGAACCAGGACGCTGATGCGTACAAGTTCGGCTATCGTAACGTCGGCATCGCTGATGCTTACGAGAACAAGGTTGCTGGCATCTACCTCCACAAGGCAACAGCCTAAGGAGGTGGCCTATGGCAAGGACGATCGGATGGGTCGATCCTGAGGCTGTAGAGGTTAAGAAGAACCAGGAGCAGGTTGAAGAGCCTGCTCCTGTTATTTCTGAGGAACCTAAGGCCGAGGAGAAGCCCAAAAAGAAAACAACCAAGAAATAAAAAGGAGGGGCTGTAGCATGGCACTCGTATCGTGGGAGCTCTACAGCTCCCTTTATAACAACGTAACCGAGACGGAGTTCCCGGACGCCGAGGAGAAGGCGGAGAAGGAAGTGGCCAGAGTGATCGGTCCGATCCACTGGTTAGAAGTTCCAACCGATGTCTCCGAGGAGTTCTACGGCGAACAGCTCCAGGACTGCATCTGCAAGGTGATCAACTACCAGAAGGACGTAGGAAGCCGAGCAGGCAGGGGAGTCGCATCCGTTTCAAACGATGGCTACTCCGAGAGCTATGTGCTGCCTACTCAGTCCGCAGCGACGGAGGAGCTCGACAAGAACATCCGGGCCTGGTTATCCGGCACCGGTCTCGTGAGGGCTTACTAATGGCAGTATTTACGGACGTTGTAACACTATATCAAAAAAGAGCGGGCGCATATCAGCGGACCGTTGTCCAGGGCGTTCAGTGGTCGGAAACGATCCAGAAGAGCCTGGCGACCGGAAGGCTGACCACATCAAAATCGACGACCGTGACGTTCCCGGAAGAAGTGCTCGACCAGATCGACTTCTCAACCTTCACGGAAGAGGACGCGATCTTCCTGGGAGAGCTCAGCAACGAGGTGACGACAGTGAAGGGGAGCAGGCTCTCCGATCTACTGGCCGGACATCCTCAGGGCGGCATCATCCGGAGCGTGAACGATAATTCGACGCGTGACCTGCTCAAAAATATCAAGGTGGTGGTGTACTGATGGCAGATCATTTCATTTTATCGGGCATCCTGTTCGACGAAAATGACATACTTGCGAAGCGCAACCTGGAGATGGGCGGAGAGGTTCAGAAGTTTATCGACAGCGAGTGCTTGCGGCTCTGCGAGGAGCTCGTTCCCTTCGATCAGGGGACGCTTGCAAAGAGCGGCATCATCAACACACAGATCGGATCCGGTGAGGTTAAGTACCGCACGCCATACGCGCGGCGCTGGTATTTTATGCCCGCCAACTTCCAGGAAGCACCACGGCGCGGGAACTATTGGTTCGAGCGCATGAAACAGAACGGCGGAAAGGATCAGATCCTCGCCGGCGCGCGTAAGCTCGCAGGAGTTTAACTATGACAATATCGGCAGCAGTCGCGGCATGGCTCTCTTTTTATGAGAACATGGCCATAGACACAAACCACATCACAGACGGCTCGGACAAGTACGGGCTCTTCAAGTCTCCGTCGAGACAGACGAAGGAGTTCAACAACGGGACCTACGAGATCACGGAGTTCTACCAGTTCTTCGCGAGACAGGCCTCCGTGGACGAAGCAGATCGCAAAGACGCGGACGAGTGGCTGGAGGATCTGGCCTACTGGGCGGACGACTTCCCGTTCTCTTATGCGTACCCGACCTTGAACGGCGGGCGCAAGATCGACAAGATCACACTGACGGGTACGCCTTACGTTATGGAGTCCGGATCGAGCGACTCGCTCTTCCAGATGTCCCTGTCTATCACGTACACAAGAGAAAGAGAGGTATAGAAAAATGCCAGAATTAACCAGATTAAAGAAGTTTAAGACGATCCCCTTCATCAATACGGGGACCGCTGACACACCCGTGTGGGCCCGCATCGGCAAGTCCACGATCTTCGATCTCACTCTCAACGCCAACGTTGTGACCAGTGACTTCATCGAAGACGAGATGCCGACCGATGACATCACATACTACAAGCCCACCCTTCCGCAGGAGCTCCAGACAAACGCAGGCGACGACGCCTTCGATTATGTCTACGACAAGTTCTACAACCTGCCTACGGGCGAGGATGTCAAGGAGGACGTGCTCATCGTCTTCGCTGGCGCTTCTTCCCCTTACAAGGCATGGAGATCCACAGCGACCATGGTCCTCAAGGATCTGAACACAGTCGACGAGAAGATCCTCTTCGACCTCAACTTCGGCGGAACTATCAGCAAGGGCACCGCAACTGTGACAGATGGCGTGCCTGCCTTTACACCCGCATAAATAAAGCACTTTAGGAGGAGAACACAATGAACTACACAGTAATCATCAACGACCGCAGCTATGACCTGCCGGGAAAGACCCTCGCAGTCACCGAACAGCTGGAAGCAGTCCTTCGCGTGGATCACGCGCCGGGTGCATCACTTCGCGAGAAGTTCCAGAAGACGATGGGCTGTCTGGTAGATCTTATGGGTCGCGAAGCAGTCGAAGATGCTCTGGGCTCCGCTGACATCGACAAGGTCGACGTGAACGAGATCACGCTGGCCTTCCGGAAGATCGTGGACGCCTACAACAAACCGCTGGACGAGTACAACACCTCGCAAGGCCTGGGCGCTCTGGCGCAGCTCCCGATCGACAAGATCCTGGCGCTGGCCGATGCAGCCAAACAGGTCAGCCAGATGGAAGCAGCGGCTAAAAAGAAATGATTGATCTAACGAGGAGAGCCCTGCCAAACACTGTGACGGTGAACGGCAGGGCCTTTTCTATATACACGGACTTCCGTGTGTGGATGAAGTTCGAGATCAGCCTGGCCGAGCGCCACGGCGAGACGATCCCGATCGACTATCTATTCAAGAACGAACGGCCGAGCTATTGCAACGTGCGCGACCTTCTGGCCTTCTCAAGACCGGCGCGAGAGCTGCCGAGGAAGGTGAGAGGCACAGCGGACGACGTGATCGTGCTCGACTTCAAAATTGACGCCGATCTGATCTACGCGGCGTTCCTGCAACAGTACGGGATCGACCTCATTGAGATCCCAGAGCTACACTGGCACAAGTTCCTGGCGCTCATGGACGGCCTCAAGGGCACCAAGCTCGACGAGGTCATGAGCTACAGATGCTACCAGAGGCAGGAGAGCAAGGACATCGATCCGTATGAGGAGATGCGAGAAGCGTGGAGGATAGAGAAGCCACTCACGGCCGAAGAACAGGCCGAGATCGACGACTTCAACGCGGCGTTCTCTCACTAAGGAGACAAGGAGGGCAGAACCAGCGCAGATGGAACCCTTTTATTTGATACAAAATTAGATACATCCGGACTATCCACAGGCCTCGGCGGCCTGGGCTCAGTCGTTAAGGGCGGCCTTGGCATAGCCGGCGCGGCCGTCGGTGCTGCATCCGCAGCGCTCGTGGGCTTCGGCAAGAGTGCGGTGGAAGCTGGCTCGACTTTCGACGCTTCCATGTCTCAGGTGGCGGCCACAATGGGCGTCACAGTAGACGAGATCGGAGACCTCCGGGACTTCGCCCAGGAGATGGGCTCGACGACAGCCTTCTCCGCTACAGAGGCGGCTGACGCTCTCAACTACATGGCCTTGGCCGGATATGATGCAGAGACCTCGATGACGATGCTGCCGAACGTTTTGAACCTGGCAGCGGCCGGCGGGATGGAACTGGCCACCGCATCCGACATGGTAACGGATAGCCAGACAGCTCTCGGCCTCTCCCTTGAGGAGACATCGGTCCTCGTCGATCAGATGGCCCTGGCATCATCCAAGACAAACACCAGCGTCTCACAGCTTGGTGAGGCGATCCTGAGCATCGGCGGAACTGCGAAGAACCTCTCCGGAGGCACCACAGAGCTCAACCAGGTGCTCGGTCTTCTGGCCGATAACGGCATAAAAGGAGCGGAAGCAGGCACGCACCTCAGGAACATGATCCTGGCGCTAACAGCTCCTACAGATCAAGCGGCGGAGGCTCTTGAGACCTTAGGCGTCAAGGTAACAGACGCAGAAGGCAACATGAGACCGATGCAGGACATCATGGGCGACCTCAACGCCTCGATGGAAGGCATGAGCGCTTCGGAGAAGACGCAGTGGGTCAGCACGATCTTCAACAAGACCGACATCGCATCGGTCAACGCACTGCTCGACACGAACGCGGACCGCTGGGGTGAGATCAGCGACGCTCTGGGCGATGCGTCCGGAGCAGCTGAGAAGATGGCCGGCACACAGCTCGACAACCTCCAGGGCGACATCACTCTCTTCCAGAGTGCGCTGGAGGGCGCGAAGATCGCATTGTCTGACCAGCTGACGCCGACCCTCAGAGAGTTCGTGCAGTTCGGATCCGATGGTCTGTCAAGACTAACGGAAGCCTTCAACGAGGGCGGCCTTGAGGGCGCGATGGATGTTTTCGGTGAACTCCTCAGCGAGCTCCTTAATAAGATCATGGAGATGCTCCCGGAGCTCGTCGATGCGGCAATTTCCCTGCTCGAAGCCCTGGGGCAGGGCATCATGGACAACCTCCCAGTGCTCCTCAATGCGGCGATTTCCATCGTGAATAGCCTGGTGGGCTTCATTTTGGACAATTTACCAGCCCTCATAGAAGCGGCGCTCATGATAATCGTAACCATCGCCCAGGGCATCGCCCAGGAATTGCCAACGCTGATCCCTCAGATCATCGAGGTGGTTTTAACCATCTGCCAGACGCTCCTGGACAACATCGACATGCTCATAGAAGCGGCGATCCAGATATTTTTAGGCATAGTGATGGGCCTCATCCAGGCCACCCCTCAGATCATCGCGGCCCTGCCGTCCCTGATCGACAGCATCATAAATGCCCTTATATCAGCCATCCCTTTGCTGGTGGACTGTGGCGTCAAGCTGTTTGTGGCCCTCATCGAGAACCTCCCGGCCATCATCGTGGCCATCTGCAAGGCTGCGCCTGAGATCGTCAAGAGCCTCGTCCGTGGCTTCTTAGAGCTCGCAGGACAGCTCCGAGAGGTAGGCACAAAGCTCATGAACAAGCTCAAGGAAGGCATCAGCTCCATGCTCTCCAACCTCGTGAGCGCGGCCAAGGACATCGGCAAGAACATCATCGACGGCATCTGGAACGGCATCTCAGCCGGCTGGGACTGGTTAAAAGAGAAGGTCGGAGGACTTGCGCAGTCACTCTTCGATGGAGCGAAGGCAGCGCTCGGCATCTCTTCACCTTCCAAGAAGTTCCGCTATCTGGGCGAGATGTGCGTCGCCGGCTTCGATGAAGGCATAGAAGACCTGATGGACGGCTCAGCGTTCGGCGCGACCGTCAACAACACGCTGGGGACGGTACGAGCTAACCTCGGCACGGGCGACGGCTTAGGCGTAGGCCGCCAGACCTTCAACTTCTACGACACGCAGACCAGCCCGGATGCGATCCGGAGAAAAGTCCAGAACACCATGACGTTCGGACTCGCAGGAGGTATCTGATGGCTAACTTAGTATTGATCAGACTGCTCCGAAGCGATGGCAAGAGCTTCATCCTGGGAACAGGAGCCTGGCGCATCCTCTCGGACGGCTTAAAGGGGATAGACTTCCCGAACTTTTCAGTTTACAGCGATAAAAACGGCGTCGGCGACGGCGCCCTTTTATCCGGAAAAAGAATAGACGACCGCGACGTTCAGATAAAGTGCAAGAGCATCGAGCCGCAGGCCAACGCCTCGATCAGAGACGCGACCATCGCGTTCTTCAACCCGAAGCACAGCTTCAAGATCTACATCACCTACCAGGGTGTGACCAGGTGGATTGAGGGCGAGCTCCAGGGCTTCTCGTGCCCTTCTGAGAACGTCCACAGGCCGATGACGTTGACCGTCAAGTTCTACTGCAAGGACGCCATGCTCAAGAGCGTGGACGACTTCGGCAAGGACATCGCATCGATCAGCGCGGGCTTCGGCTTCCCTTACGTAGAGACCCACCTGGACGACGATCCGGTGATCCCGGCGTATGCTGACATTTATAGCTACAACCACGAGGTCGTGATCGAAAACGACGGCGACGCGATGACCTATCCGCGTGTGACCATCAACTTCAAGGGCTCAGCGCTCAACCCGAAGGTCTACAAGGACAACTACTACGTCAGAGTGCTCGGCAGCTTCGTCGAGGGTGATGTCCTGGAGATAAACTTTGAGGACTGCACCATCAAGAAGAACGGCACGAACTGGATCCAGAACATCGACCGCTCCAGCACCTTCACGGAGATGGGTCTGAACATCGGAGACAGCACGATCGGCTTCACCGCTGACGACGGCGATGGCAACATGGAGGTCTTCGTCTATTACAACAAGCTCTACCTGGGCTTATAAGGAGGGCGCGCGATGCAGCTGGCTTTTATGGACGCGGATTTCAACATCATCCGCTATTTTAAGTATATAAACTTGCAGTGGTTCCGCCGGTACTACGAGCCGGGCGAGTTCTCTGTCCAGCTTCCCGCTGACGAGTACGACGCCAACGCGGTGTACGTCTTCACAAAAGACAGGCCAGAGCTGGGACTTCTACAGAAAAGACGATACGCGGACGGCTACGACGGCAAGGTCGTCGAGCTGTCCGGGTATTTTTACGAGTACAAGCTCAATGATAAGATCACCTACCCGCGCTTCAATGCGTCGGGCAACATCGAAACACTGGCACGCGCCATCGTTTCGACGTACAAAGAGGACATCCCTCTCCTGAGCCTGGGCGATGCAAACGATCCGCTCTTAGGCGAGACAACGACCAAGGAGAGCACCGGCGAAGGCCTGGCCACTGTCCTCTATGAGCTCTTAAAGACGCAGGAGCTCTCGCTCCGGTGCGTTTACGACTACACAGAGAACACGATGAGCTTCATCGTCTGGCAGGGCTTAGACAGAACGCAAGACCAGAACGTGAACAGCTTTGTGACCTTCTCCGAGGGCTTCCGCAATATGCAGAACGAAGAAGTCGTGATCGACGCCTCAAACTTCAAGAACTACGCGGTGGTTATCGGCAACGGCAAGTACGAGGACGGCAACCAGATCGAGGTCATCGTTGACCTGAGGGCCAGCTCTTCAATCTATGCGCAGAAGATCTACGTCGACCAAACCGGGCAGACCTTCGACAGCACGAAACAGACCCGCGCTGAGTACGACGCACAGCTCGCACAGGCAGGCAAGGAAGAGCTCAACAAGTACACAGACGTGACGAACGTCACTTTCGACACCATAGACCGCGGCCTGACTTATATGGTCGACTACGATCTGGGCGACAAGTGCGACGTCATCCTGGACAGCGTCAGCCAGTCTTTCACGGTGAGGATCATCGAAGTCCAGGAAGTCTTCAAAGAGTCAAAGCACACGGTGACCCTCGTCTTCGGCGAGAAGGTGCCGACACTATACAGTAAAGCAAGGAGGTAACAACAAAATGCAAAGAATGACAGCCTTCCCCTTCACCTCGAAGATGACCTTCGACGAGCACGGCTGGCCGCAGCTCGACAGGGGCGTCACATCCGAGGTGCTCCGCCGTATCTTAGAGAACTACTACACGAACGGCGTCTTCGGCATCAACGACTCGAACTGTCTCCAGGTCGTAGCACCTACCGACGGTTCGGCCACCGTCAAGATCAAGCCCGGCGTCTGCCTCATCAACGGCGCGACAGGCTACACAGACGAGCAGGCAAGCCTTGACCTCACAGCGGGCGACAGCGCTCTTCCGAGAATTGACACAGTCGTGGCCAGACTCAACGACAACACCGACTACCGTGCGATCTATCTCGACATCATCATCGGAACGCCGGCAACTACTCCGCAGGCTCCGGCTCTTACGCAGTCGGACTCCATCTGGGAGATCGGCCTGGCCAACCTCTACAGAGCGGCGAACAGCACGGTCATCACAAACAGCAACATCACGGACACAAGGGCGGACACTTCTCGCTGCGGCTATGTGACAGCGATCAACGAGATCGACACCACGAGCCTCATGCAGCAGCTCAACGCCTACTACGACGAGTTCGTCGAGCAGTGCACCGATGACTACAACGAAAGCCGCGCCACCTACCTCAGCCAGTGCAACGCGCTCGTCCAGGCGATCACCGAGTTCACCACAGCGACCGAGGCGGACATCCTGGCGTGGTTCGACGGTATGAAGGACCAGCTGAGCGAGGATGCGGCCATAAATCTCCAGGTGCAGATCAACCAGATCACCGAGAACGAGTTCCTGGAGAAGTACGGGCTCGTGAATAAAGTCACCAGCATCCTCAAGAACGCGGACGGCTCGACCCAGCAGATCGTTGAGGCAAGCTCAGACGAGCAGATCACAGCAACGACAACCTTCACACGTGACAGCAGCGGAAGCACCACAAGGATCACCACAGACGTCGTGCCTGCTGCCGATGCGTTCCACTATGTAAAGACGGCAGACTTCACCGTGATCGATGCTTACGGAAGCAAGCGGATCACGGAGGCCTATGAAAAAATAGCAAAGTCAGAATAAGGAGGAGAACACAATGGCAACAGATTTCACCGGTGCACAGTACGGGGCAGACGAAGTCCTGGCAGGCATCAAGCGCAACCAGATCACGGGAGTCCCTCCCAAGAACATGAAGACTTTCACAGTCCAGGGCAACGGCTCCGGAAGTCTCAAGATCACGGTCAAGGCTGAGGACACAGTCATCGACGACCAGCTGATCTGCTCAGTGAAGGGCGTGACAGTAGTCAGGAAGACCGGATCAGCTCCGGCTAGCATAGACGACGGCACGGTGGTCTTCACTCACAACGGCACCAGCACCTACGTCTACGAGGATGACGACCTGGAAAACGGCACAACCTACTACTACAGAGCGTTCCCGTTCTCAGATCATGGCGTCTATAACTTAAACAGCGAGAACATCAAGAGCGGCACACCTTCCGCGATCAAGTTCTGGGCGTTCGACCAGGACTTCACAAACGGAGACCCCGCTTCCTGCATCACATATCCCGCAGGGTATGAGAACAGCGAGTTCGATCCGATGCTAACCAACGAGGGCACCGGAACAGCTACCGCTGGAGACTGGGGCGACTTCCTCACCGATACTTTGAAGAACCTGCCCTACATGGTAGGCGAAGACGGCGTGGCTGACTATGAGCTCGACCCTACAGACTATTCAAAGAAGGCCGAAGACGGAACGGCCTCCGACTACAACAACACAAGCTATAACGGCGGAGCCTTCGCCTGGATCAATAAGATCTACATGAAGGAGGAATACGCACAGGACGGCAACAGCCGCCGCGTGATCTTCGCGGATGGAGCCTATGAGGGCTTCGAGGCGGTCGGCTTCAACGATGGAGAGGATGAGCTTGAGGGCATCTGGATCCCGATGGGCTACATGGACGCATCCGGTCGTGTGCTCGTCTCAGGCACCACACCCGTGGCATCTAAGACCTGCGACCAGGAGTGGGCGATCATCCAGGGCAAGGGAACAAGATCTCGCTTCTTAGGCGGTCCGATCCTCAACGTGCTCCGCGATCTCATGTATATGATGTTCAAGAACACGGACATCCAGGCAAGAGCAGGCCACGGCAGATGCTCAGCTGGATCTCAGCAGGTCATCAACAACGCGAAAGTGGACAACGGCAACGTTGTCGGCTGGAAGGGAACAGCAGCAGCCACCAAGGCGCTCAACAAATACTTCCACAGCCAGGTGCTCGGATCATACCAGCAGTACCTTCGCGACCCTTACACGCTCCTCATCAACGGCCAAGTGTACGCCTGCGACGACTACAGCTACGCGCTCAGCGCTACGGGCAAGATAGCCACAGGCAAGACCTGGGGAACTTCTTCCGCCTGGAACTATCCGAAGAAGCTCGAATACTTAGGCGCAGGCCTCGGCTCGCTTCCTAAGTACGAGAACACCGGATCCACATCGACCGGACTCTGCGACGGCGTCTACGGTAACACGTCAGGCACTCGTGTCGCCCGTCGTCTCGGCTCTTGCGGCAACGAGCTCACGGCTGGACCTTCTTGCGTGAATTTGGACTACGAGGCCAGCGCTGCGAACTGGAACTGCGGGGTCGGGCGCGCGCTTCTTCCTTCTGCGGGTTATGCGCCAGCATAACCCCAGGGGGTGCCGGGGGTCTTCCCCCGGCCATGCGGTAAGTAATTAAAACAAAATAGGGGACACGGACGGCCACCTCGGCCCACTTCGCCCATCGTCTCGGCAATTGCAACAACGAGCTCACGGATGGACCTTCTTGCGTGAATTTGAACAACGAGGCCAGCAATGCGAACTGGAACTGCGGAGTCGGGCGCGCGCATCTATTCACATCGTTAGCAGTGCCGCCCGCGTTCATTTACACCCCAGGCCGTTGAAATACGGCTCAGTCGCCATTATTGGTCAGACGAGTGGAAATATAAGCCGATGCAGACCATCCCGTTCCGGCGGTCGTACCGGTAGGGATGGAGGCGAATAGAAGCGATGTGCGAGAGTCTGCACACTTACAAGTACCTACACCGGAAATGCTGCGACCGGGAGGTCATCATCGCAGCCTGGAAGAAGCTGCGAAAAGGTAAGACACAACGACGCGAGGTCATCAAGATCGAAGCCGACTTCGACAGCTACGTCGATAAAATGCAGCGCATGATCCAAGAAACAAGACCGGGCGGGGATCCCGCCCTTCAATTTTGGCCAGAGAAGCACAAACCCCGGACCGTCTTCGAGCATGGCAAGGAGCGCGAGATCTTCTGCCCTACGATCTGGGAACAGTGGGTGCACCACATAGTCATCCAGGTGCTCAGCCCTATCGTCACAAAGTACGCCTACAAGTACAGCTGCGGCTCCGTGCCTAAGCGTGGCGGGATATACGGCAAGAGACAGATGGAGAGACTGATCGCGAAGGGCTTCAAATACTTCGCGAAGCTGGACATCCGCCACTTCTTCAAAAGCGTCCGCCAGGACGTGGTCATCGGGATGCTGGAGGAGCTGATCTGCGACGAGTGGTTCATTTATCTCATCCGCAGGATCTTCTGGCAGTTCCCAAAAGGCCTGCCGCTGGGCTTCTATCCTTCCCAGTGGCTCGCGAACTTCGTGCTGTGGAAGCTCGACCGCAGGATCGTCGAGACAGGCGTCGACCACATCAGATACGTGGACGACCTGGTCGTAGTATCAAACAACAAGCGGACCCTTCACCGCGTTGTGGGCGTGATACGCCAGGAGCTCGGACGGATCCGGCTCCGCTTGAAGGGCAACTACCAGATCTGCCGCTTCCTCTTCCGGAAGAAGTCCGGGGAACTGATAGGCAGAGCGATCGACTTCATGGGCTTCGTGTTCAGAAGGAACCGCACAGTGCTCAGGAAGAAGATCATGATCCGCGCGACACGCTTCGCGGGACGTCTGAAACGGTCGGCCAGAATAGCCACCGGCCAGGCGCTCTCGATGATGTCCCGGATCGGCTGGTTCAAGCACACCTCGACGAGTATCGTCTGGGACAGATACATCGCGCCGTGTGTGAACGTCGAAGTCCTAAAAGGAATAATAAGAAAAAGCACAAAGGAGGCGGCACATGAAAACAGAGTGGACAAAAGAGCAGGGCTCCGGACCCCTTCCGGAACAGTTTGCACAGCTTAACGCCGACACCTACATCCAGCGCAGGAACATCGAGGAAGCTCCTGAGCAGGAAGGCGTCGAGGATCCTGGCTGGGTATGCGAGAGCAGAAAGATCTCCGCGGATGTCTATGAGGCACTCATGGAGGAGTACAACTCGGCAACCTACCAGGCTCTCATGGAGCAGAACGAGGCGCTGGATGCAGCGAACGCGATGATCATGCTGAGCCAGGCAAACATCGAAGACAGGCAGGAAGACCAGGACGAGACCCTGGCCATGATTTTACTGAACACTGAGCAGACAGAGGAGGAGGTCTAAACCATGAGCAGATATTACAAAACCGTGAAGAGATACTACGACAAAGGCTGGTACACCGACGAGGACGTTGCTGTTTTTGTTAGAACTGGCAAGATCACCGAGGAGGAGTACAAGCTCATCACCGGTATGCCTTACCCTGGGAACTAAGGAGGGGCAGGCAGCATGACAACCGAGCAGATCATCACCATCGTCGTCGCGGTAGTGGCGGCAATATCGTCCAGCGGCGTCTGTTCTATCATTCTCTATAAGATGCAGCGCGCGGACAAAAAGAAAGACGGAGAGTCGGAAGCGATGAAGCTCCAGAGCGATATGCTTTTAGGCCTCGGACACGACAGGATCGTGTTCCTGGGCGGCGCATACATCGAGCGGGGCAGCATCACGCAGGACGAGTACGAAAACCTGCACGACTATCTATACAAGCCCTACCTCGCCCTGGGCGGGAACGGGACAGCAAAGAAAGTTATGGCGGAAGTCGAGAGGCTTCCGCTCACAAAAGCACACTAAGGAGGTGGAGCAAATGAAGATTGACTGGGTAAGAAAACTAACAAGCAGGAAGTTCTGGATCAGCGTGGCGAGCTTCGTGTCGCTCCTGATCGTGGCACTCGGCGGAACCGAGAACGCAGCAGCACAGATCACTGCCCTCATCATGGCCGGCGCGACTGTGATCGGCTACACGATCGGCGAGGGTCTCACGGATGCAGCGCACAGCGGGGACGGAGGTGACGGCGATGCTTAAACAGGGCATTGACATCTCCGCCTGGCAGGGCAACATCGACTGGGACCAGGTGAAGAACTGCATCGAGGCGGTCATCATCCGCGCAGGCTACGGCAAAAACAACATCGACCAGAAGTGGGTGCCGAACGCCGAAGCGGTGCGTGACAGCTCCCTTGATGTCGGTGCGTACTGGTTCAGCTATGCCTACACCGCCGACATGGCCTACATGGAGGGCTGCTATGCAGCGAACGCCGTGAAGAACAAGTTCGGCGACAGACAGATCCCGATCGCGTTCGATCTGGAGTATGACAGCGTGGCCTATGCAGCGAAGAAGGGCGTCAAGATCGGCAGAGCCGAGGCGACACTCTTCGCGATCCGTTTTCTGACGGCGGTCAAGGAGTTCGGGTACCGGCCGATGCTCTACACGAACATCGACTACATCCGCAACTACTTCGACCTGGGCGCTATCCGCGCAGCGATCCCCGACCTGCTCCTGTGGGTGGCGTGCTGGGGAAGCGAGCCGAAGGACTACAACATGGCCGTCTGGCAGTATTCCAGCAAGGGAAGCGTCGCCGGCATCATCGGCAACGTGGACATGGACGAGGTCTATGTGGACATGGCGATCCGCGACGGCGCGGCCGTACCTGCTCCCGTGTCTCCGGTTCCGGAAACGGGCAAGAAGCAGATGCGCGTGACAGCGAAGACCTGGCTCAATATCAGAGAAGCGCCGGACGTCAACTCGGCAGACCTGGGCGACCTGCCCGCGGGCACGGTCATCACTGTGGACAAGATCGAGAACGGATGGGCGCACTTCGAGGGCTACTGCTCCGCGCAGTGGCTTAAATAATGCGGGCCCTGATAGTGATCGTGGTGGTTCTTTTTACAGCTTCGGCTCTCCTCTTGGGGTGCTGGGCCCTCGGCTTCTATGTTGTGTGGAAAGCCTTCCGCGATCTCTTCTGGGATAACTGAAAAGACCCGACTCCTCATTTTTGAGGGGTCGGGCTTTTTCTCGTTTTCATCCTGCGACGCGATGGGCTCAGGATAAAAACGAGAAAATCAAAGCACAATAAAAAGCGTCTCGTTGTCCCACACGGCCTCGCGTATAACGGCCCGCGCGATCTCGTTCTTCTCGTCCATCGTGAAGTCGTCGAAGTTGGCCAAAAGTCGAACGACCTCTTCGCGCTTCTCCTGGGCGCTTTTCAGCATGGCCGCGTTCCTTCTTTTTTCCAGAGAGGCCTCGGCCTCTTTTCTTTTTAGTTTCACGAGCTCAGCATCCAGCTCCTCGATCTCGGCGATGATGTACTTCGCGGCCGCGCTCTTCTCAGAGGTGGCCAGAGCGCCGGTGAGCTTCCCGATCTTCTTCTCGGTCTCGTGGATCTTCTTCCGGATCTGATCGCCGGAGTCGGCGGTCTTCTTTTCTTCCTGGACGTACTTCCTCACGGCCTCAGGGTCGTGCTCTATCTCTCGAAAAATCTCCAGCACCTTCTCATCCAGAAGCTCGGCCTTTATAGCCTTAGAGTCGCAAGCCTCAACACCTGCGCGCTCACGCTTCGGGCAGTGATACCAGGTCACGACAGAGCCGTCCACGTGCTTTTTTCTGGCCAGAGACATGAGGCGGCCACACTTACAGCGCAGGACGCCCTTGAGCAGGGTCGTCTCGTGCTTCATCTTTTTGTCGAACTTCTTCCGGCCAAAGTGTCCCTGGATCCTCAGCCAGGTCTCCGCGTCCAGCGTTGGCTCGTGGTAGCCTATAGAGACGCGCCACTGATCCGGCGGCGCCTGGATGTGTTTCTTCTTCCGGTTCACCCTCTTCTCGGTCGTTCGGCCATATATCATCACCCCGTGGGATCCGTCCCACAGATCGCGAGGGCTTCCCTCGTCCATGATGCACCCCCTCTCCGCATAGTAGTCGTAGATCTCCGGCGTGGCCGGACAACAGAACGGACTGGAGAAGATCTGGTGGAGCTGGGTGGTGGAGAGGAACTTCCCCGTCCAGGACTTGATCCCGTTCTGGCGGCAGTAGGTCTCCATCTGCTGGAGCGAGAAGTCGTTATCGAAGAGGATCCGGATGAGCTCCAGCTTCCTCGCGTGCTGCTCTTCGTTCTTGACCAGTGTTTTGTGCTTTTTGCTTCCTACATCGACTTCCAGGATGTCATAGCCGAAGGGAGCCATGCCGCCACACCAGAAGCCACGAGCGGCCAGGTGGTTCAAGTTGTCACGGATGCGGATCGCGTCGTTCCCGATCTCAAGACCGGAGAAGATCACGGCCAGGTACATCATGGCCTCACCGATCGGCGTGGTCGTGTCGATCCCGTCCTTCACGGTGACGAACTTGACGTCGCGCTCCTTCAAGAAGGTGTAGAACGTGCAGAAGTCCATCATGTCAGAGCACACGCGGTCGATGCGGTAGATCACCACGCAGTCGATCAGCCCGCCAGCCACATCCTCGCGCAGCCGGTTCATGGCTGGCCTGTCTATATCGGAGCGGACGAAGCCGTCGTCCTCGTAAGGCGTGACGCTGGTCACTTCCTCGAAGCTCCTCTCTATATAATCGCGGCACGTGTCCAGCTGCATCTTGACGCTGTCCGACGTGTCCGTGAAGTATGACTTCCTCGTATAAATGCCGAAGTTCATGCTGTTCTCCTCCTCTTTATATGGACGAGAACCGCGAAAAGTGCTACAATTTAGGCGTGTAGAGGCACTTCTAAGTGTTCTCGCTCCTGGGCGTCAGCTGTTCCCGCAGCTGGCGCTCTTCTTTTATTCTTTTTCTACGTGCGCGGCCATACGCGTGAGCCGCTGGCCGTACTCGTCCAAACGTCTATACGCTCGCACAAGGTCGAGCTCTTCCGTCGTGATCTCCACGGTGACAAGATCCGCACCGAGCCTGTCCTGCTCTTCGGGAGTCATCCGGGGGTAGGGCCTGCGCTGATCTGACGATCCGAGCAGGTAATTGATGTCGACATCCAGGAAGTCGGCCAGCGTGTCGATCGTATCAAAGCGCGGGTGGCGCTTCCTGTTTTCGTATCCGGAGATCGTCATTTTGTCGAAGCCGAGAGCATCGGCGACTTCCTGCTGCGAGAGTTCCTTCTCCTTCCTAAGTTGCCGGAGCCGGTCGCTAAAATCTGCCATTTTGTGCACCTCCTTCCGAGTTCAACATTTTGTTTATTTCTCTATTGACAATTATAAACGGAACGTTTATCATAATCAAGTAAGCGTTACGCTTACGCCGAAGAACTGAGGAAGGAGGACGAGATGCAAGGCATAGATGCAAAAGCCATCGGACAACGACTCCGAGAACTAAGAGGAGCCAAAACCCAGGCCGAGGTCGCCGAAGCTGTAGGCGTCACCACAATGGCCATCTCACAGTATGAGACAGGGGAACGGATCCCCAAGGACGACATCAAGCTCGCCCTGGCGCTCTACTTCAACAGCAACGTCAACGATATTTTTTTTACCTTATAAGTAAGCGGAACGCTTACGGGTGCGGGAACACCTGATCACGAAAGGAGCAAGAACATGAACATCACAGAAATCACCCCAACAGCTACAACCGAAAACAAGCAGCACATCTGCGACCTGCTCACCGAGGTCTTGAAGGCTACCAGAGATCAGCACGACTGCGTGGCGATCAGATACGACAGGATCGGCGACGACATGGAACAGGTCACGATTGACTACGAAGGCGGCGGACACCGCTCCGTCAACGTTTCACTCGACTCCGGGATCGCGATGGTGCGCGACATCCTCAGGGCGATCCAGTAGAGGAGGTGGACAGCATGAGCAAAAAGATCATAACACGAGAAGACTGGCTCGCCCTGGGCGAGAAGCTCTACGGAAAGAACGTCGAAGACTGGAAGGTGCGCTGCCCTATGTGCGGCCACGTGGCCAAGGTCGGAGACTTCAAGGAAGCCGGAGCCGATGGCCCCGACAGCGCCTTCGTTGAGTGCATCGGGCGATACACCGGCAAGGGATCACCAAAAGAAGGCGACAGCTCCGGGTGCAACTGGGCGGCCTATGGTCTGTTCGGCATACCGAAGGATAACGCCTACCTCGTAGAAATGCAGAACGGCGAGAAAATCGCGGCCTTCCCCTTCGCGGATGATCCGGAGGTAGCTCATGAGTAAGAAGAGAACCGGATATCTCAGAGGCTTCCCTGAGAGGTTACGCGAAGCGATGGAGCTCTCCGGTATGAACAGCGTGGAACTCGGCAAGAGGATCCAGCGAGATCGCAAAGCGATTTATATGTACCGCAACGGAGACGTCGCACCTGACGCCGTAACAGTGGCCAAGATGTGCGCCGTGCTCCATATCTCAGCCGACTGGCTACTCTTCGGAACATCCTGGCCGAGCTGGGAGATCGAAGGAAGGGGGGGGGACCCTCTGGGAGTAAGCGATGAAGATTTACATGAAGACAACGACAGACCGCTTAGAGCTTCCGGTGGCCGTGGCAGACTCGGCAAAAGAGCTCGCAGAACTAACCGGAACCACAGCGGCGTGTGTTTACAGCTCGCTCAGCCATAAGCACAAAGGCTGGGAGCGGGTGGAAGTGGAGGACGATGATGAGAACATTTTGGACAGTGTACCCGGACGATCCTGACATGGCCCCGGCGCACTTCGTAACGAAGGCAGACGCCCAGGAGTGGGCCGACGGACTCTGCTGCGGGTACTACATCGAGCATATATAGGGAGGAACGCGATGAAAAAAGAGATCAAGGTCAAAGTCAAATACACCGAGGGCTGGCGCGAACGCTTCACCAAGGCGTGCGTCGAGACGGCCAGGAAGCGGGTGAACTCATGAGGAAGGAAGATCCGAAGACAGTCGCCCGAAGCATCGCCGCGGGTCTCACGGTCGGCATTGTGGCCATGGTGCTCCTGCATCCGGCCATCGTAAGAGAACGAGCCGAGAGGGACGAGATCACGAGGCAGTGGATCGAGGAACAGAGAGCCGCCGATCTGGCCTACCAAGCAGAAGTCGAAGCAGAGCAGAGACGCTGGCAGGAGATCGAGATGGCCGAGAACGAGACCACAGTCATCATCGAAGAGATCACGGCCGAACCGTTCAACGACGAGTACATCCCCGACGAGGTAGAGGAAGCGGCCAGGAAGTGGGGCGAGATCTACGAGATCGCGCCGGAGTTCCTTGAGGCGATAGCCTGGACGGAGAGCCGCTTCGACGAGACAGCAACGAACGGCGGATGCGTCGGGCTGATGCAGATCTCACCAAGATGGCACCGTGATCGGATGGAACGTCTGGGAGTCGATGACGATGGCCTCTACACCGTAGACGGGAGCATGGCCCTTGCGGCCGACTACCTGCACGAGCTCTTCACGACTTACAACGACCCCTACTGGGTCCTTATGACATACAACGGAGATAGCAACGCCGACGCCTACAAGGCCCTGGAGCACAGCCCCAGCGAGTACGCACTGAACATCTGCGACCTGGCGTTCTACATAACATCAGCACACGAGGAAGGAGGAAGCGCGACATGGCTGGAAGAGTAAAACACGCACAACGCAGCCACAGAAGCTACCAGGCGAACATCAACAACTTCGGCAGCTTCGCAAGGTCTTCGGCGGCTCACGCTCAAGTGAGAACAGCCAAGAAGGCACAGGGACTCCTGGCGAGTCTCAAGAACATGATCCACAAGTCACAGGCTAAATGAGAAAAGGAGGAACCGCAAAATGCAAATTGTTGTGACATTCAATGACTTCGAGGAGATGGAGGACTTCGCAAAGAAGGTCCTGGAGAAAAAGCCCCTCACCACTGCCGAGCTCAATGAGTCGGCCAAGAAGACTGCGGAGATCATAAACGCCGCAGAAGCGAAAGAAGAGGCCGAGAAGGCAGCCAAAAAGACCGAGGCGAAGAAGAGCCCGGCCAAGGTAGAAAAGCCCGCAGAAGAGGCCACAGAGAAGCAGGAGGAAGCTCCTGAGGTGCCCTTCAAGGAAGACAAAAAGGGCGTAGACGAGAGCCAGGTCAAGGTGCTCCTGTCTGAGAAGCTCAAAGCAGGCAAGAAGGCAGAGGTCAAGGAACTCTTCGGCAAGTACGGCGTCGAAAAGCTCAGCGAGCTCATCGAGAAGCATCCGGACAAACTGGCCGAGTTCTACAGCGACGCGGAGGGGATATAAATGGCAGCACCAACCAAGCACGCAAAACTGAATAGCAGCGGAGCCCACCGCTGGATGAACTGCCCCGGATCTGTGAAGATCTCCGAACAGTTCCCGGCATCGTCTTCCATATACGCAGACGAGGGCACGCTGGCCCACGACGCAGCGGAGCAGCTGATCAAGAACAGCAAGGTCTCCGCAG
>JAEEGH010004138.1_pt1 | contig 37473 bp, 35 predicted proteins | sample 9134181 | NCBI WGS metagenome assembly JAEEGH01 (sample SAMN16246544, study PRJNA631951) | gut metagenome | biome: gut microbiome; feature: rumen; material: DP-attached | host: Bos | place: Iran: Karaj | collected 2018-10
ATGTGTTCCAGCGTAGCGTACAGGATATGGCTCATGATTGTGGTTTCTTCTACACTGTGCAGAAAACACGAAGCCGTAGCCACCGCCTGGACATCTCTATCCGTTACACCTTCAACGCCCAGAAGAGTAAGTATAAGGGAACAGGTGCAGGTAAAGCTGAGCAGCAACGCATGAGCAACAGCAACTGATACAGTTTATCACATTTTTATGCAGATTATCCCAAATGTTTGGCAGTCTCGGCAACAATTCGTAACTTTGCAACGTCAAAACATAAAAAATGATGAAAAGATACAAGTATATCAAGAGTAACGCATTTACGGCTGGAGCCTCGCTCGGCAATCCAGCCGCGTGCGTCTTTACGGGCAAGGAAACGCTGTCGCCAGAACAGATGCAGGCCGTGGCGAGAGAGCACAAGGGCTTTGTGATGGAAGTAGTGTTTTGCGGACAGTCAGACGTGGCCGACTGCAAACTGACCTACTATTCGTCGGAGTGCGAGGTGGATTTCTGCGGTCATGGCACCATCGCCACGATGTATTCGATGATCAAGGACGATGCTGGGCTGAGGTCGAAGCCTGTCGTCAAGGTCGAAACCAACCGCAAAGGAATCGTCGAGGTGTTCAATGCCATCGATACGGAAGATGCTGTGTATATCACCGCTCCCGATCCTTTCGAGTACCCCATGAGTCTGACAATCGACGCAATCGAAAAGGCTCTGGAGTTGTCTGAAGGAAGTATTCGTCAGGATCTACCTATCCGCATCATCGATGCAGGCCTACGCACGTTGATAGTGCCAATTGCAGATTTGGAAACAGAGGTCTCTGTATTCCCCAATGAACAGGAACTGAAGATCTTCTGCGAAGGGAACGACATCGACATCATTCTTATCTTCTCGAAGCAGACTGCCGATGCTGACGCATTCGCACATACAAGAGTCTTCGCCCCCAAGTTCGGCTATCTCGAAGACCCCGCCACTGGTTCAGGTAACAGTGCCTTCGCCAACTATCTGCTGAGCGAAAACCTATGGAATGGTAACCCCATTACTATCGAGCAGGGCGGTAACGATTGCATCTTCAACTCGGTAAAACTAAAGTACACGAACGACCAAGTGCTCTTCGGCAGCAAGGCCACAGTCAGAATTGAAGGAGATTATTTATTGTGAGCAAAATGAATATACTGATAATAAACGGAAGTCCTCGAAAGAAGGGACTGATATCACAGATGCTCGGCATCATGTGCGAGGAGGCGGAGAAACATGGTGATACGGTGGAGATGGTGTATACCAACGACCTGACCGTGAAGCCTTGCACGGGTTGTATGGCCTGCCGCACGAAGGAAAAATGTGTACTCGCTGAGGACGATTCGCAGCGGGTGCTGAAGATAATGCAGCAGGCTGATACCATCATTATGGGTGCGCCATGTTACTGGGGAAACATCCCCGGACAGATGAAATTGATGTTCGACCGTCAGGTCTATGGTATGATGCGTGATACGGACCGCTTTCCAGAGCCGCTGATGAAAGGCAAAAAATGTATCCTTGTCAGCACCTGCACCACGCCTTGGCCTTGGAACATTCTGTTCAAGCAGTCGCGAGGTGCTATTCATGCCATGCGTGAAATCGCCCGCTATGCAGGTTTCAAGATAGTGAAGACCATCGAGCGTGGTGGCACTGCAAAACATCCGGAACTGACAGAGAAAGACAAACAGAAGTGTCATAAAGCAATAGAGTTGTTATATTGATTTCAAATCGCAATTGAAACAAATCGAATCATATTACGTCCGCAGGCGAGACTTGCATCGACGCAAACCAGTATCAAGGCGAGGGACGACCTATTAGAGTGTTGAGATTAGAGATTAATAAATAAAGGATGATTACAAATATAAAATATGTGATATGAAAAAAGTAAGAATCACAGCCATTCGCCAGACAGTCTATGAGGACCTGATGGCGAAATACGAGAATCCGATTGAACATACCTGCGATGTCAGGGAGGGGCAACAGTGGATTTCCATCGACGGCCAGCGGCCAGAAGGAATGTGTCCGTCGGCATGGTACTCCATGCGCGAGTTTGTGGAGTCACTGGCCCGAGGCGAGGGCAACTTCTACGACGGATGGATGAAGAACCCCGTGAGTGCAATGATCAGCTGCAACGACGGCTTCCGTCCGTTCAGTTTCTATATCGAAGTGACGAATGAGCAAGAGCAGAATGATTAGAAGAGATGCTACGTCAAATAGAAAATAGAATGAAACGGCTTTTATATCTGGACAATCTGAAGGTGTGCCTGACGGTGCTGGTGATATTCCACCATGCCGGTCAGGCATACGGCGATGGTGGCGACTGGGCTTGCAATATGCCACCGACGGCATCTGGATAGGAGCATTCGGCAAGTTCATGTTCATCGGCATTATCACTACCATCTGTTCGTTTGTGCTCACTTGGTTGGTAAGGCTGATTCCCGGTGCGAAGAAAGTATTATAATTGAATAAACAATGATGTATAAAACCCGCAATTTACCCAACACCCGAATCGATGTGGCCGATGCCCTGAGAGGTATCGCTGTGGCCGGCATCATCCTGTATCACTCCGTAGAGCACTTCGACATCTTCACCCAAGAGCCGATAGTGCATACGCTGCCCTGCGACCAGACGGTGGCCGACGTGCTGGCCTGGCTGCTCTCAGGCAAGATGTACGGCATCTTCGCCATGCTCTTCGGACTGAGTTTCTTCATTATGAATGATAATCAGCAGCAGAAAGGCAAGAACTTCTCTGGGCGTTTTGCCTGGCGCATGTGCCTGTTGTTCGTGTTTGGCATCATCAACGTGGCTTTCTATGATGGCGACATTCTGATGCTCTATGCATGCTACGGCCTGCTGCTCATCCCCATCAGCTATCTGCCCTCGAAGTGGGTGTGGTGCATCATCGCCTTTTTGGCCATCCAGCCCGTAGAGCTTTACTGTCTGCTGACGGGTACCACCATCGACCACACCAGGCTCTTTGATATTTACAACCAAACCATCGCCCTGCACGAACATGGCACGTTCTGGGAGAATGCCGTGAACAACGTGCGATACGGTTTTGAACTAAATCTGCGGTTCAATGTCTTCAGCGGACGACTGACGCAACTGCTCTGTCTCTTTATCCTTGGTATGCAGTTAGGTCGACAACGACTCTTTTATAATGAGGGACGCAATCTGAAGATATGGCATCAGATACTTGTGAGATCAGCCATCCTGGTGATTATCCTAAGCTTCGTGGATTTCGGCGAGCTGGAATCATGGCTCAAACCCATCTACAACTTCATCATCCTGCTGATGATCGTTTCGGCTGTGGTCTCTGCCTGGTATGCTTTCGATGGCGTCCGCCGGGTGCTTCACCATCTCTGCATCTTCGGTCGCATGAGTCTCACCAACTATCTGCTCCAATCCATCATCGGCTGCGCCATCTTCTGCGGCTACGGCCTCGCCTGCTACCACCTTTTAGGCATCACTTACGCCGTCATGCTTGGATGCGGAATGGTCGTTTGCCAGTATCTCTTCGCCCGCTATTGGTTCAGCAACCATCCCCGCGGACCGTTAGAAGGCCTTTGGAGAAAACTGACATGGATTTAAGTTTCCGCATCACAGGCGAAGCAGATGAGGGAAATCCATCAGATTAATATTCGTCGAGGATCTTCTGGAGGCGTTTGAGACGCTCCTTCTTTGAGTTTTTGTTAAGGCGGGCAAGCCACTTCTTGGGGATGATGGCCTTCAGAATCTCCAAAACCTGGATGCCGCTGTTGGGATTGGCGGCTGCCAACTGGGCGTCAACGGCTTTCATTTTCAGCTTTTCCTTTAGGTCGGAGGACAGCTCGTTGACAGATCCGTTGCCGAACACCACTACTTCCTTGATATTCAACAGCTTGGAGATCATATACACAGTATCGCGACGCAACTCTGTGACATTAATGATACGGCTCTCGTAGTTGACATGCGTGAACGACAACGACTGGCAACTGTCGGATACAAGTACACCGCCAAGAGAGTCGGTGACGCTGGTACCCTCACGGCTGACAACATTCGCCCCCACTACGGGGACGAGCGTCTCAACATCGACCACCACCAGGTGTCGCTGTGAGAATGCTTCGAGAGAAACCGCTGCAAGCAGGAGCAGCAAAAGAGTACGCCATCTGTTCACGTCTGCAAATTTAAGGATTCACCCTCTATGCACCAAATTATTTCAGACATTTTATCGTAAATTTTTGGTATTTTACTTACTTATTCGTAACTTTGCCAAAAATTAATTAAAACAGACATGATATTCTATTTCAGTGGAACCGGCAATACAAAATGGGCAGCAGAGGAGATAGCGAAGGCTATCGACGATCAGCTGTTCTATATTCCCGACGAAATACGTAAAGGTCGTCATAGTTATATCCTCCATACGGGCGAACGTATCGGCTTCTGTTTTCCCACACACGGTTGGCAGGTGCCAGGACTGGTGAGAGCATTCATACGGAGTCTGAAACTGAACGTTGACAATCACTTCTGCTGGGCGATGACCACCTGTGGCGACAATATGGGTGAGGCGATGACCATCCTGAATCATGACTTAGCTGCCAACAAGGACTTGAGGCGAAGCAACGGGGAGCCGTTGCAAGCAGAATCAGTATTCTCAGTAATCATGCCAGAGAGCTATGTCTGCCTGCCGTTCATGAAGACCGACCCAGAGGACAAGGAGGCGATGAAGCTCGATGTGGCGCGCCACCAACTGCCTCATATCAGCAACATGATCAGAGAGCGCAGACGGGGTGTCGAGGAACTCGACAAGGGGCCCACTCCCCGACTCTACTCGTATGTGATCGGCGAATACTTCAACCGGAGAATGGTGACCGACAAGAAGTTTACGGTGGATAAAGACAAATGCACCCGATGCGGGAAGTGCCAGAAGGTGTGTCCGGTGGATAATATACATGGAACACCGCCCGCGTGGTTGCACAACGGGCGGTGTACCTCCTGTCTGGCCTGCTATCACTATTGTCCCGTGCATGCCATCAACTACGGCAAGATCACACGGAAGCGCGACCAGTATTACTTCAATAGACGCGAGGACCGAAGATAGCGGTGCCGATACGGACCATCGTGGAGCCGGTTTCGAAGGCAATGGGATAGTCGTCGCTCATGCCCCACGAACGCTCACAAAAGGCATCATCGTCGGCGAAATACTTTTGCTTGACCTCATCAAAGAAATCGCGGGCCGTGAGCATCTCACGACGGATCTGCTCCTGGTCGTCGACAAACGAGGCCATCATCATCAGTCCGCAGATCTGCACGTGCGACATCTCGCGCCATTCACCTGCTGCAAGCAGTTCGCGACAGGCATCGAGCGTCAAGCCGAACTTGGTGGACTCCTCAGCGATATGCAGTTCGAGTAACACTTTAATCACCCGCCCGCATCGCTCTGCCTGCCTGTTGATTTCACGCAGAAGCTTGATGGTGTCGACAGCCTCGATCATCGTCACGTAAGGGGCAATATACTTCACCTTGTTGGTCTGCAAGTGACCAATGAAATGCCACTCGATATCCTTCGGCAACTGTTCGTGCTTCTGACGCAGTTCCTGTTCGTGACTTTCACCGAAGATGCGCTGTCCCTCGGCATAAGCCGCCTCGATATATTCGTTGGGGTGATACTTGCTAATTGCCACAAGGCGGACACCTTGTGGCAACTGACTCAGCACCTCATGAAGATGCGATTTGACGTCGTACATAGCGTTTACTGGTGTTCGTAGACATCCATAATGAGGGTCTCATTGACGGTAGCGATGACATAGTCGATCATCGTGCCGCCCATCACCTCCTCGATATTCTTCACGGCACCGTTGAAGGAACCGGCCTGCGTCAGGTAATTCACGGCTGAAGTCTTCTCCTTGGCTGTCTTCTCATCGATGGTGATGAATTTAAGCTTAGCCTTATACCACTTGTCAGCACTGTCGCTGTCGGCAAAGAATATCTCCTTATAAGAAGCCTTCTTGATGTCGACCACATCAAACTGTCCACTGATGAAATGCGACATCTCCTCGATGATGCGTTTCTCAGCCTCGGAGAAGCTCAATGCATCGACGACATAGATTTCTGATACGCGTTTCTGCAAGCCGTCTTCCATCATTTTCTCATAACGGATCTTGCACTCAAACCATTCTGCTGTTCTTGATCTCATTTTTAATTATATTATTCGTTGTTTTTATTCATTGCAGCCTTTTTACGCTCGGTGATCTGCTCGATGATCTCTGTGGCAATGCGCTGACTCTTCTCGGAGGGCAACGCCGAATGCTCACTCAGTTCGATCTGCTTCTCAATGAGTTCCTCCATCGCCCGGCTGCTGGCATCCTCGAACGCCTTCTGACCACCATTCATGGTGCGGCTGTTGTAGACACCAGAGAGCACACGCTCCGCTTCCTTCGTGAACTGCTTACGGAAGATTGCTTCGCCCTTGGCCTCAAACTCACGGATTTTCTTGGGGTCAACCTTGTCAGAATCCTTCATCTGGTATTCCTTGATAGCTGCGGCGATAGTAGCCGAATCGGCAGCGGCACCCAATTCCGTAGAGGGGTCGAAGCCCTCGTCGAGCAATTCGTCGCTGATGGGTTCATCAACGGGTTTGACAAACTCCACAATTTCCGTATCAGGTGTGAGTGTAAAGAAGAGTCCCACTAAGATGAGAGCAATGACGATGGCGCTAACAGACGTGACGGCCGACTTGAAGGTAGCCTTCCGCTGGGAGAGAGCCTTTCGGAAGTCGGCAACAGTAGCATAGCGTGCCTCAGGATTCTCGGAGGTAGCTTTATTAACCACGGACTTCAGATAGAAAGGTAGTCCTGACGAAGCGTTGAGGTATTCTATGAACTTACCCAAGCCGAAGACATCGCTGCGCTCAGTGGGCACTTCGCCACGCAACACCTCAGGCGCAATATACTCTTCGACGCCCTCGTAGAGCGTATCGTAGACCTCCAGGCGGTGGAAGGGTGAACCGTGCAGCAACAGGCGCACATCATAGTCATTGCGGCGCACGAAAACGTTAGACGGGGCAAAACACACCTGCTGAACACCCTTCTCGTTGAGTTTAATCGTCAGTTCCATCAGATCCTTGATAGTATTTTCAAGGAATCCTTTCTGAGCCACCACCGCAGGAACCTCGTTCAACAGCTGACCCATCGTGAGGTAATGGCCGGACTCTACGGCAACAGCATAGATACCATCGGAACCGTTCTCGGCATTAGGCGTGAAATGTAACTGATGTTTGTCGCCTATCTGCGATACCACCTCGCAGTCCTTCTTAAGGCACTCCGCAAAGAGAATATTGTCGGAGAGCTCATCGAGGAACTCCACAAAATTGCTGTACTTGCCATCGATCTGGCGCTTGTGGAAATAGCCATAAGGCATTTTCACCTTATTAGACTTCCGTACGTCACGGGTTTCTACAAGTTCTTCGTAATTCATATCTACACGAGTTTTGACGTGCAAAAGTACAAAATAAAATTGAAATAATTTCTTTTTTCACTTTTTTTTCGTACCTTTGCACGCAAAATTGTAAATTGTAAATCATCAAATTGTAAATTACAAAGATGCCAGAGATATCAGTACGCGGTCTGGAGATGCCGGAGTCACCAATCAGGAAACTAGCTCCGCTAGCTGCCGCCGCTAAGAAAAGAGGTACTAAGGTGTATCACCTGAACATCGGACAGCCCGACCTGCCCACACCGAAGGTGGCACTCGACGCCCTGAAAACCATCGACCGTAACATCCTCGAGTATTCACCCTCACAAGGCTACCTGAGCTACCGCGAGAAGCTGGTGGACTATTACGCGAAATACGACATCCGTGTGACTGCTGATGACATCATCATCACGTCGGGTGGTTCTGAGGCTGTGCTCTTCGCCTTCCTCTCATGTCTGAATCCTGGCGACGAGATCATCGTGCCCGAGCCCGCCTACGCCAATTATATGGCCTTCGCCATCTCTGCCGGTGCCAAGATCCGCACAATCGCCACCACCATCGAAGAGGGTTTTTCGCTGCCGAAGGTGGAGAAGTTTGAAGAGCTGATCAACGAACGCACCAGGGCCATCATGATCTGTAATCCCAACAACCCCACGGGTTATCTATATACCCGTAGGGAGATGAACCAAATACGCGACCTGGTGAAGAAGTACGACCTGTATCTCTTCTCCGACGAGGTGTATCGCGAATACATCTATACAGGATCACCCTATATTTCCGCCTGCCATCTGGAAGGCATCGAACAGAACGTGATCTTGATTGACTCCGTATCGAAGCGCTACAGTGAGTGCGGTATCCGTATCGGTGCGCTGATCACGAAGAATGCCGAGGTGAGAAAAGCCGTAATGAAATTCTGTCAGGCGCGCCTCTCCCCACCCCTTATCGGACAGATTGTGGCCGAGGCCTCTTTGGAGACACCCGAGGACTATCTACGCGATGTGTATGATGAGTATGTGGAACGCAGGAAATGCCTAATCGACGGTCTGAACCGAATTCCAGGTGTCTACTCCCCCATCCCGATGGGCGCTTTCTACACCGTAGCTAAGTTGCCCGTAGACGATGCGGAGAAATTCTGCCGCTGGTGTCTCGCTGAATTCGATTATGAGGGCGAGACAGTGATGATGGCACCTGCTGCCGGTTTCTATACCACTCCCGGTGCCGGTATCAATCAGGTGCGTATCGCCTATGTGTTGAAAAAGAAAGATCTGGAACGTGCGTTGTTTGTACTCCGCAAAGCTTTGGAGGCATACCCCGGCCGCGTCGACGAAGAATGAATTTTCCCTTTTTCATAGCAAAGAGAATATATAGTGATCAGGGCGACAAACGGAAAGTGAGTCGTCCTGCCATTCGTATTGCCACCATCGGTGTCGCCATCGGTCTGGCGGTGATGATCGTCACCGTGAGCGTCGTGCTCGGATTCAAGCATACCATCCGCGACAAGGTGGTGGGATTCGGCAGTCATATCCAGGTGCAGAACATGCTCACCTTCCTCAGTACCGACTCCTACCCCATCTGCATCAACGACAGTGTGATGAAGAGTTATGAGCAGATTGCAGGCGTGAAGCACGTAGAGCGCTACGCCTACGCTCAGGGCATTCTGAAAACCGACGATGACTTTCTCGGCGTGATGTTCAAGGGTGTGGGATCCGAATATGACCTGAACTTCCTGAGTCAGCATCTGACAGAGGGCGAGATACCCGTGTTCAGCGACACTGCCAACACCAACAAGATACTCGTCTCGAAGATGATTGCCGACAAGCTGCGCCTGAAAGCTGGTGACCGTATCTTCGCCTATTTCATCGGCGAGAGCGTGCGCACCAGGCGATTCACCATCGTTGGAATCTATCAGACCAATATGACCCGCTTCGACGAGGCACTCTGCTTCACCGATCTCGCCACCACCCAGAAACTCAACGATTGGAAAGACTATCAGTGCAGCGGTGCAGAGATCACCGTCAACGACTTCGATCAGTTGCAGACCGTCGCCGATGAATTTATAGATATGGTCAACCGAAGGACCGACCAGGACTATAACACCTACTCCTCGCAGACCATCTACGAAAGTTATCCACAAGTGTTCAACTGGCTGGAACTGCTCGATATCAATGTCTGGATCATCCTTGTGCTGATGGTGTGTGTGGCAGGTTTCACCATGATCAGCGGCCTGCTTATCATCATACTCGAACGGACACAAATGATTGGTGTACTGAAAGCCTTAGGTGCCAGAAACAAGACCATCCGCCACACCTTCCTCTGGTTTGCTGCCTTCATCATCGGACAAGGACTGCTGTTGGGCAACGTGCTGGGTATCGGAATTATCCTGCTCCAGAAATATACAGGTCTGGTAAGACTCGACCCGCAGACTTACTATGTGAACGAGGCCCCGATGGAGATTAATATCCCCCTCTTCGTACTGCTCAACATCGCCACGTTAATCATCTGTGTTTTCGTTCTGATCGCACCAAGTTTTCTGATTTCGCACATCCATCCAGCGAAATCTATGCGATATGAGTAAATAAAGGTTAATTTCTGCACATTTTTTTTGCAAATGTGCAAGAAATGAATTACCTTTGCACAAAATTTAAAAGTTTGTGCAATTTTAATGGAATCATTCAGTAGCTTTAACGCTTATATCCAGCGCGCGATCATCGACAATTGGGATCAGGATGCACTCACCGACTATGAGGGAGCCACCCTTCAGTTTCACGATGTCGCCCGCAAGATTGAGAAACTCCATATCCTCTTTGAGAACAGTAATGTCCAGAAGGGCGACAAGATCGCCATCTGCGGTCGTAACTCCGCCCATTGGGCTGTGGCCTTTCTCGCTACACTTACCTACGGAGCTGTGGCAGTACCCATCCTTCATGAATTTAATGGTGAGCAGATTCACAACATCGTGAACCACTCGGAATCGAAACTCCTCTTTATCGGTGACTTTGCCGTAAAGACCATCAACCCCGATGAGATGCCCGCTTTGGAAGGTATCATCAACATTCCCGACTTCTCGCTGATGATCAGTCGCTCTGAACAGCTTACATACGCGCGCGAACATTTAAATATGATGTTCGGCAGCAAGTATCCAATGGCTTTTCGTCGGGAGCACGTGAGCTATCATCAGGACGAGTCAGAGGAACTGGCACTCATCAACTACACCAGCGGCACGACGGGCCACTCAAAGGGAGTGATGCTACCCTATCGTGCAATCTGGGGCAATATCGAATTTATCATCAACCGTCTTGGTAAGATTATCAAGCCTGGCGACAATATGCTGAGCATCCTGCCGATGGCCCACATGTACGGCATGGCCGTAGAATTTCTCTTCGGCTTCTGTCACGGTTGTCATCTGTTCTTCCTGACCCGTCTGCCATCGCCCGCTATCATCGCACAGGCTTTCCTCAATGTGCAGCCCACACTGGTAGTCACCGTGCCCCTGATCATTGAAAAGATCATCCGCAAAAAGGTATTCCCAAAGATACAGAACAACCGTATGCGTCTGCTGCTGGCGATGCCCGTCGTGAGCAAGAAAGTGAAGGACCGTATTTGCAGCGAGGTCTACAAGGCCTTTGGCGGTCGCCTCTATGAGATTATCGTGGGCGGTGCAGCCCTCTCGAAAGAAGTCGAGGAGTTCCTGCTGAGTATCGGATTCCCTGTTACCGTGGGCTATGGCACCACTGAGTGCGCGCCATTGATCTCCTACTGCGACTACAAGGAGTTTGTGCCTGGCTGTTGCGGTAAGCCAGTTGACCGCATGGAGGTGAAAATTCTCTCGAAGGATCCTGCTAATATCCCCGGCGAGATTGTCACCCGTGGTTGCAACGTGATGCTCGGCTACTACAAAAATGAAGAGGCCACCCGAGAAGCCATTGACGAAGAAGGTTACTACCACACCGGCGACCTGGGAACTCTTTCCTATTCTAATCATTTGTTCATTCGCGGACGCATTAAAAACATGCTGTTGGGCGCCAACGGGCAGAATGTCTATCCCGAAGAGATTGAGGACAAACTCAATTCGATGACAATGGTAGCAGAGAGCGTGGTCATCCAGCGAGGTGACAAACTGGTGGCACTCGTACATCCTGATAAGGACGAGATGATGAACTTCAGCCAGGAAGAGCTGGAACAGATTATGGAGCAGAACCGCAAGGAGCTGAACGAGCAGCTGCCCGTATACAGCCGTATCTCACAGATCATTCTCCATCAGGAGGAATTTGCCAAGACACCTAAGAAGAGTATCAAGCGCTACTTATATAAGAACTACTAATATGGAACAGATACCAAGTTTTAACGCACTCATCCAGAAGAGCATCGTTGATAATTGGGACCGCGATGCCTTGACTGACTACAAGGGTCAGACCTTGCAGTTTCATGATGTAGCAAGAAAGATCGAGAAGGTTCATATCCTTTTCGAAAACAGTGGTATTCAAAAGGGCGACAAGATAGCCCTCTGTGGCCGCAACTCCTCGCAATGGGCCGTTGCTTTCCTAGCCACGCTCACTTACGGTGCTATCGCTGTGCCAATCCTGCATGAGTTCAATGCCGAACAGATCCATAATATCGTGAACCACTCTGAGGCCCGCCTGTTGTTTGTGGGCGACCATGTGGCCACAATCATCGATCCGCAGGCGATGCCCACGCTCGAAGGCATCATCAACAACCCCGATTATTCGCTGATGATTAGCCGCACCGACAAGCTGACCTACGCCCGCGAACACCTCAATGAACTCTACGGCAAGAAATTCCCCAAGTATTTCCGCAAGCAGCATATCAGCTACTACATCGAGCAAAGTCCTGACGAACTGGCGATCATCAACTATACCAGCGGCACTACGGGTTTCTCGAAAGGTGTGATGATACCCTACCGCGCCCTCTGGTCGAACTACGACTTTGCCTGCGACGTGTTGGGTAAGACCATCAAGGCTGGCGATAAAGTGATCTCGATGCTGCCGATGGCCCACATGTATGGTATGGCCTTCGAGTTCATCTTCGAATTTCTTCACGGCTGTCATGTCTACTATCTCAACCGCGTGCCCTCGCCCGCCATCATCGCACAGGCACTCGCAGAGATCAAACCCGTCATCGTGATTGCCGTACCCCTCATCATCGAGAAGATCATCCGCAAAAAGGTGTTCCCCAAGATACAAAACAACCGCATGCGCCTGCTGCTGCAGATGCCCGTCATCTCAAAAAAAGTACGCGAGATGATCTGCCAGGAAGTGCTCAAAGCCTTTGGCGGCCGCATGTATCAGGTAATTATCGGCGGAGCAGCCCTGAATCAGGAGGTAGAGCGATTCCTCAAACGCATCGAGTTTCCATATACCGTAGGCTACGGTGCTACCGAGTGCGCCCCCATCATCTGTTACAGCGACTGGCACACCTTCGCCCAGGGTTCCTGTGGCCGCGCTGCCCTGCACATGCAGGTGGAGATTGACAGCCCAGATCCACGTCGCATTCCAGGAGAAATTCTCACCAAGGGACCCAACGTCATGCTAGGCTACTACAAGAACCAGGAGGCAACCGACGAGACTATCGACCGTAATGGCTGGTATCACACCGGCGATCTGGGTACGATGGACATTCACGGTAACGTGTTCATCAACGGCCGTTCAAAGAATATGCTCCTTGGTCCCAACGGGCAGAACATCTACCCCGAGGAAATCGAGGACAAACTCAACTCAATGACAATGGTCGTGGAGAGTATCGTGGTGCAGCGAGACAACAAACTCGTCGCCCTCGTCTATCCCGACTTTGACGAAGCCAAGGCCATGAAATTCTCTGCCGCTGACATACAGAATGTCATGGAACAGAATCGCAACGGACTCAATGAGATGCTACCCGCCTACGAGAAAATCTCGGAGATCGTCATACAGGAAGAAGAGTTTGAAAAGACGCCTAAGAAGTCAATCAAGCGATACTTATATCAATAAACATGAATCCCCGCTCTGGCCTGAGCGGGGATTATTTTATTTAGCGTAATTATTATAATAATACCAGTAAGTGCGACCGTACCAGTCTTCGACCTTTCCCTTGCGCTCAGTAGCGTCGGTGTATTTCTGTTCCAGCTCCTGAAGATTCCGGTAATCTTCTTCCATCACAGGATTGCGGTAGATGAGTTTCGGATGGTGACGGAGGTGATTGTAAAGCGTGAGGGCCTCACGATAATGGAGCGGCAAATTGGCAGTATCAAGAGAGTCGCCAGCTATGGAGAAAGAGAGCAAACGGTCAACGAAATGATCGAGGCGACGATCGAGCAAGAGACCGCAAAGCTCGTAATCTCTAGAAAGACTTGAGACGCTAGATAATCCAGACAATCGAGACAAATAGGTGGTAGGGAGCATCGGTCTGGCTGGACGGGCACCGAGGGCATGATAGAGACTGTCTTCGGGATAACGCACGAAGTGGGATATCCCGCTGGTCGGAAGCATCACGCTGCTGCCGCCGACAATCGGGTAATGGAAGAGACGTTCGCCGAGTTCACCACTACGCGCCATAGCATACATCCGGATCATCTGTAGGTCGACATCGCTCTCGAGCGACTCCCAACCTGCATCCAGAGCACCTTCGTAATCGCCTTTTATCAGACAGGCCTCAGCACGCATACGATAATGGAACACAGCATTGGTGTTACTCACCCAAGCAACGCCCACCAGCATCAGAAACATCACGAGCATGTTGATCCACATCGGACGTGAGAAGAATACGGGTGTATTTTTGTCTGGCTCCACATTCTGGATGTATCTCACAACCAGACAGAGACCCACCCAGAGGATAAGTGCCAACGGAACCAAAATCCACCAGAATCCCCAATGAAAGGAATGCCTGATATCGATACTGACCGCACTGATAAGAGCCAGACAGAGCATTGAGGGGAAATATGTGAGGGCGTGACCCCTATTGGAAAGACGAAACACAGAATAGACTAACATCTGAAGCAACTGAAGGAGTACAGTAATGAGCACAGCACCCAGCAAACGGTTGTAATGGGTCTTCCCGTCACTCATCACATGTTGGGCTGCAGCCAGAACATCAGCCTGGAAAAAATACAACCAGAGGAAGGAGAAGGCGATAAAGACAATAGCACACGTCCATCGGACGGTGCTATTGCTTTGATTAAGAGAATGACGAATCATTTTAATTCTTCTTCAATACAACAGCGGAACGGGCAGGGATGTAGAGTTTAAGCCACTCTTTCTTGTCGTTCACATAGAGAGGATCAAAGTTCGTGGTGTGCGTCATCGAGTCATCGGCAAAACCATTGCCACCGAAATCCTTCGAATCGGTGTTGAGTACCACATCGTATGAACCCGTTGGCACGAGGAAACCGTAATCGGTATAGCTGCGCGTCGGTGAGAAGTTGAACACGAAGACGAGGTCGCCACGCATAAAGCAAAGCACCTGATCACCATCATCGTGCCAGATCTCCTGAACGGGTGTATCCTGGAAGTTCTTCTGTGACTTGATGACTTTCAGCATCTCACGATCGAAATCGCCCAGCCAGTGATAGCAGAGGTCTTTGTTGTCAACAAGACTCCACTGACGACGGGCATATTTGTACGACCAGCCGTTGCCATCGCGCGGGAAATCAATCCACTCGGGATGACCGAACTCATTACCCATGAAGTTAAGGTAACCGCCATTGATGGCTGCCGCTGTCACCAGACGAATCATCTTGTGCAGGGCAATACCACGCTGAGCGAGGTCGTTGACATCCTTCTTGGCGAAGTGCCAGTACATATCGGCATCAATCAGACGGAAGATGATGGTCTTATCACCCACAAGTGCCTGATCGTGCGATTCGCAATAAGAGATGGTCTTCTCATCGGGACGGCGATTCTTGACCTCCCAGAAGATGGAGCAGACATTGATATCCTCATCGCGTACCTCTTTAATGGTCTTGATCCAGTAGTCGGGAATATTCATGGCCATACGGTAGTCGAAGCCGTAGCCACCATCCTCGAACTTAGCAGCGAGACCGGGCATACCACTTACCTCCTCAGCGATGGTGATGGCATTGGGATTCACCTCGTGGATGAGTTTGTTGGCAAGTGTTAGGTAGCAGATGGCATTGTCGTCCTCATGGCCGTTGAAATAGTCGCCATAACCTCCGAACGCCTCACCCAGTCCGTGTGAATAATAAAGCATCGAGGTGACGCCATCGAAGCGGAAGCCATCGAAATGGAACTCCTCGAGCCAATACTTACAATTGGAAAGCAGGAAGTGGAGCACATCATCCTTGCCATAGTCGAAGCATAGCGAGTCCCAAGCCGGATGCTCGTGGCGGTCGCCAGGATAGAAGAACTGATTAGGATCACCGCAGAGGTTACCCAAACCCTCAACCTCGTTCTTCACCGCATGGGAGTGCACGATATCCATGATGACAGCTACACCGTTCTTATGGGCAGTGTCGATGAGGGCTTTCAATTCCTCAGGTGTACCGAAACGTGAACTCGGTGCGAAGAAACTAGATACATGATATCCGAAGGAACCGTAATAGGGATGTTCCTGAATGGCCATCACCTGTATGCAGTTGTAGCCATCCTTGATGACACGCGGCAGTACATTATCCTTGAACTCGGTATAGCTGCCCACCTTCTCGGCATCCTGAGCCATACCCACGTGGCACTCGTAGATGAGTAACGGATTCTTCTTGGGTTTGAAGGCCTTCTTTTTCCACTCATAGGGTTTCTCCGGATTCCAGACCTGAGCAGAGAAGATTTTCGTATTATCGTCCTGAACCACACGCTGGCACCAGGCGGGAATACGCTCACCCTCTCCCCCATTCCACTTCACCTTCATCTTATAAAGTTGACCATGCTTGAGGGCCTTTTCGGAGAGTTTCAACTCCCAGTTGCCAGTACCTTCGATGCGCTTGCAACGGTACTTGTCGGACTCCTGCCAGTTATTGAAGTCACCAATCAGATAGATATCGGTAGCATTGGGAGCCCACTCACGGAACACCCAACCCTTGGCAAGTTTGTGCAGTCCGAAATACAGATGGCCTGTGGCGAAGTCGGAGAGTTTCTTCTTGCCGTTCTGCGTCAATTGATTGATCTTCCACACTGCGTGGTCGTGGCGACCACGGATAGCGCCCTCGAATGGCTCCAACCATCCATCATTCCTGACAAGACCAATATGCTCGGGCTCTTTCTGGTCAACGACCTTCGGAGCAGCCTTCTTGGTGGCACATTTCTTGACAGTTGTCTTTTTGGCAGTAGTTTTCTTTGTGGCTGCAGGTTTCTTCGCAGCAGCCTTTGTCGTTGTTTCTTTTTTAGCCATAGTCTTTTTATGCTTTAATCTTAAAAATAGCTTTTTTTATTTCGGATTCACTTGTAATGCAGGGAGCATGTCCGTCCTGTGGGAAGAAGATGGCGAATTGTCCAGGCTTCACTGTGACATAGGTCTGAGCCTTAGTGTCGCCATACTTCGTGATGTCCTTCTCAGCATTGTACTCAAAGGAAGGAAGATCACACAACGGCGTATAGCCGAAGATCTCATCAGCAGAGATAGGGATCTGAATGTCGATCATCTCGACGTGTGTCTCTAAAAAAGCTGTCTCCTTTGTGCGCTGCTTGGCTACCTGAAGATTCAGGAAGAGGTCTTTATCCTTGATGGGATACTTGCCAGGCTCCAGTATCTGGAGATCGTGACCATTCAAAAATTCCACTACATCAGCAAACAGCGGATTCAATGCCACGTATTTGCACAAATTATCAATCGTATCAATAATCATATGGATTATATTTTTAAGTTGTTGTTTATCAATCTAACTGTCTGTGGCCGCGTGTGTAGATGCCCGAGGCGATAATCTTGCCATTGCGGTCTTTCTCAACGAATTTGCCATCACGGACATCATCCTTGTATGAACCTTCGAAACGCAAGCCTTCCTTGTCTTCTTCGATAGCAGCGCCATTGCGCTTGCCATTCTTAAAGGTACCCTTGAACTTTGACCCATCCGCATAACGGGCAACACCCTCACCATCAATCTTACCATCCTTAAATTGGCCCTCGAACACATCACCAGCTTTCGTGGTCAGTTTACCTTTACCATTGGGCTTATCCGATTTCCAAAGTCCTACGTACTGGTCGCCGTTCTTCCAGACCATTGTTCCCTGTCCCTGCTTGTCGCCTTCAAAGAACTGGCCTGTGTATTTGTCGCCATTGGCATACTTAGAGATACCGGTACCGGTACGCTCACCGTCGACATAGTCGCCTTCGTAGACGTCACCGTTCTGGAACTTGTAGATACCTCGACCATTCTGCATATTGTTCTTCCACTGGCCGATATACACATCGCCAGAGGCATACTTAAAAGTACCCTTGCCCTGACAGACGTTATTCACCCACTGACCTTCATATGAAGAGCCGTCGCCCCAGTTAAAGTAACCCTGGCCGTTTTTCTGGTCGTCTTTCCAGTCGCCTTGGTAGTAGGCACCGTTGGAATAGATATAGGTGCCCTTGCCGGAACGCTTGTCCATATACCAGTTGCCGTCGTACTTGTCGCCATTGAAATAGTACATGATACCGTGACCATGCTGATAGTCGCGGAACCAGAGCCCCTCATAGCGGTTATTATTGGAGAAGTAATAGACACCCTTGCCATGCTGCTGGTCCTGAAACCATTCGCCTTCGTATTTCTCACCATCGAAGAAAGTATAGGTGCCAAAGCCCTGACGCTTGCCCTTCTCGTATTCGCCCTCATACAAGTTACCGTTTTTATAGACAGTTTTTCCTTTGCCATGAGGCTTTCCCTGAATCATCTCCCCCTGAAACTCACCGCCATCCTTCGTAGTACACGAGCCCAACGTGATTTTCTGTGCCATCAGCACCAAGGGGAACATTAATATTGTAGCTGAAAAGATATATCGTATTTTATTCATTTTGTCTGAATTTCAATTTACTTTGCAAAAATACGAATTAAAATCGAGACCACCAAGGCTATTGTACATAATTTAACGATAATACTCATTTTCTATCAAAAATTATTATTACCTTTGCAGCCGTATGACATTTACAGCGATTATCCCCGCCCGCTATGCGTCGACACGTTTTCCGGGCAAGCCGCTGGCAGTTCTCGGCGGAAAGACTGTCATTCAGAGAGTGTATGAGCAGGTGAAGAATGTGCTCAGCGAGGTGTATGTAGCCACTGACGACCAACGCATCTTCGAGCAAGTGGAATCGTTTGGCGGCAAGGCCGTGATGACACGTCCAGACCATCAGAGCGGTACGGACCGTATTCAGGAAGCCGTAGAGAAGACGGGCACTCAGGCCGATGTCATCATCAACGTACAGGGTGATGAACCGTTTATTCAACCCTCGCAGATTCAGACACTGATGCAGCTTTTCGATGACCCATCAACGCAAATAGGCACACTCGGTAAACCTTTTGAGAGTATCGAGGCCGTGGAGAATCCTAATTCGCCCAAAATTGTGACAGACAATCGCAGCTTCGCACTGTATTTCAGCCGAAGTATCATTCCATTTATACGGGGCAAAGAGCGCAACGATTGGTTCGGCGAATATCCCTTCCTGAAACATCTCGGTGTCTATGCCTATCGTCGGGAGGTGTTGGCCGAGGTTACAAAACTGCCACAGAGTTCTCTGGAAAAGACAGAGAGTCTGGAACAGTTACGCTGGTTACAAAATGGCTATCGTATCCGTGTAGGATTAACGGATGTAGAGACCGTCGGCATCGATACACCAGAAGACCTGCAACGGGCAGAGGCCTTTCTGAATCAAATCGAATAGAAGATGAATCTCAGCGATTCGAATAGTTGAATCACCAATATATAGAATATAAACAGCGGGGCGCCCTTTCGACATCCAAACGAAAGGGCGTCGATGATATCTGAGAGTGTCTGGAAACGCCCTGATACAAGACCAAATGTAACAGACACGAGGATGATGCCGAAGCTGAGAATGGGCACAATGCTACGCGAGAAGGGCGACGGGAAGAGACTGCCCGTAGACGACAGTAGCACCGCATGGGGCACCGCCGTCAACAACGAGATGACTCCTACGTAGAGCACCAGGAACACAAAGGTGAGTCGTAAAGCCATCCGGTCGCGATAGCTGGCGTGTGGCTTCCCGATGAGTCCACACTTCTGCATACACCCCAATGACATGAGCATCAGCACAAGCCAGGCCAGCCAGGGGGACGCTACCATCGATGTGAAATTGCCAAAGAACCAGCGAATGCCCTCGCCAGAAAGTAGCGAGCGCACCCCATCCACCCTCATGGCAGAAAGGATCCATGAGAGGAGGATGAGCACAGCCTCTGCTATCAGCAGAAACAGCATGAGCACCCCTAACCGTGAGGTCTTGCTCTGATTATTCATCATCAGCTACAAGATTGTCGATATCGATGATATGCAACTCGATAGCGCGAACCACCAGACGAGTGGCATTGACATTGCCAACACTCTCGGGAAAGAGTTTCTTAATCAGTTCGTTCTGGCGTTTCTCCAGACTCTTTACACCAAAGGGCATGCCCCGTAAGCCCGTTATCTGCTCCTTGGTATAGCCTAATGCCAAATGGCGCAAGAAACGCTCGTCATATTCATCTACCTCATAACTCACAACAGCTTCCTGTTTGGCGAGCTGACCGCTAACAGCCTGTTTGAAACGCTCGACAATCTTTTCAAGGATGGGTTCATTGAACACCAAGGTCTTACCCTCCATCACCGCATTGACATCGCGACGAGTGAGCAATTCACCAGTCTTCAGGATAATACCGTCGGCACCTGCATCCAGAACATCTACCCAGAGTTTTTCATTCAGAATCTCTCCTGTAAAGATCAGCACCTTGATATCAGGATACATCTCTTTCGTACTACGACAGATTTCTACACCAACGGTGGTAGAGCCGCTCAATCCCAGATCCAGCAACACAAGGTCGGGTTTCTGCTGTTTTAGAAGTTTCCAATAGGCAGGCTCTGATTCTGCCGTGCCAATGACCTCGGCCTCAGGGATATCACTTTTGAGGATGCCAAGCGTGCCCTTCAACTCCAAGAGCACGTCTTCAACGATGATGACTTTAAACTGATTCATATACTTCTATTCTTTTTGATGATTTGACAATGAAATGGCAGCGGGCAGAATGATACGTACAAACGACTTTCCATCGCGTACCTCAGCCCAAATACCACACATACGACGATTAGTAGCTTCGCCGTGATCGCGTACAATCTGACGGCAAAGCAGGTATGGGATATTCTTTATGGAAACCGGTGTGAACAATGCTTGAGCCTCGTTGTCACTCAGATGGAGACTGGGCATAGGCATTGTAATCTCGACATATTGACCATTATGTATGGGCAACACTTCTGAGGGTTCCTTACCCCCACCTTGTTTACGAAGAATGGAGAACAGGTAACTGATAAGATTCTCATCGCCCAGAATGCCGTTCGACAGCCGATGGATATGCAAATTAGAACGCTCTGTCTGATCCATCGCCTGTTGGGAGAGCATACCATAGAGTTCGCGGTAATAGCCCACAATCTCCGAAAGCGACTCTTCCTCTCCTTGATCCACCAACTGCTTGATGCGTGAGGGGTAATACATCGTTTCGTGTTTAAGTGTGGAGAGACAGTTGTCAAGAACAGCATTCGACACATGCAGATTGGCCGTTTCAAATTCCAGACGTCGTAACTCATCGTCCATCATTTCGAGGTTCGACATTTGCTGACGTTCCATGAGGAAACGATAGTAGAGCCGATGGCGGTAATACAACAGATAATACGCAGGCAGAATGGATAAAAGCACGAGGATAAGCAAAATGACTGCAATACGTTTATTGGTCTGGGATTGTTGCATCATGCGACAATAATCAGCCAAGGTATTGTCTGCCGACATTTCCTTATACAACTGGGTGTATATACGGTTATTATAATGATAGAGTTGCCATTCATGGAGTGCAAGTGCAGCGACGGCACTCTCATTACGGACGTCGAGAATGACATTATAATTGGTAGCGAGTGAATCCTGATACCACTTGATCTCCGGAATCATCAGTGAGAGATCACCTTGACGCTGCATCAGATCCTGACCTTCCGGACATTGTTGCTGATAATGAAGGTTCAGATAGTAACGACAAGAGTCTGCGAACATCAGCGTCCGCTCGTAGGTCCCATTGATATTGGAGAAATAGGCAGAATCGGCAAAGACGCTCGCCTTACTGAGAGCATCGTCAGGAATCAAGGCGACTACTTCTTGATTCTGGCTGAAAGCAGGTGTTATGCACCCTGTCCCCATGATTCCAATGATCAGCAAACGAACAATACCCTTAGGCAGACGGAAGGAGAAGCTGGAGCCTTGACCCTTAGTACTCTCAGCAGTAATCTGACATACGGAGAAAATCTGACTGATCTTGCGGTATTTCTCGATAATACCCTTACAGTTCAGCAGGCCAAAACCGTGATTGACCAGTGGCTTTGGATCAAAGATATGTGTCAATTGGTCTTCGCTCATACCCTCGCCCGTATCAGCTACAGAGATCTCGACATAGTCGGGTGTCTGCGTGGCAGAAACAGTAACACTACCTCCCTCAGCCGTGAACTTTCGTGCATTGTCTGCCAACGTATTCAGCATGAAGAGCGTCAAAACCCGATCTGCCTTCACCTGAGCATCGGTAGTCTGCACATCCAGGGTGAGACCCTTCATGGCAAAAGCCTTGCGACTATGCGACATCAGATCGAAGAGGGGTTGCAGGGGGAAGCTCTCTATCTTGAGGTTGAGTTCTCCCTGGCGCAGTTGTATCCACTGGGTGAGGATGTCATTGTAATCGTTGATCTGATCAGTTAGCTCGCGGATATAAGCGAGACTCTCCTGTTTGCTAGTAGCATCGAGATCGTCCAGACGACTGATTTCGTGAATAATTCGGTCGATGAAGGGCGTCACCCCATTGACGAGTGAGATCTTTGCACGCTGTTCCAGATGACGTCGTTCGTTGTCTTCAAGGCGCAACTTGCTTGCAGAAACATCATCCTGGCGCTGATCTATTTCATCTTCGAGTTGACTATAGCTTCCCTTTTTTTTCTTACTCAAACGATTGAAGAGCCACAACAAGAACACCAGGAGGATGATAGCTACCACCACAGCGGCCAACATGATATTCAGTTGATTCGCACTACGCTCATACTGCGCTGCACGTGCCTCAAGCTGACGGTCCTGACGGGTCTCGCTCATCAAGTCGATATAGGCATTGCGGTTCTCATCACTCAAATGCTTCTCATCCATTGCAGAATAAACCAGACTGAGTTGTTCACGGATGCTCGCCACGAGGTCGGGAGCCTGATAGATGGCGGAGTCAGAAAGGGCCTGCTCCAGATTATAGAGTGCCGATTCGTAATCATCAATCTGACGATAACAGGAGGCTAAGGTACGATAGGCGCCAGCAATCTGGTAAATATCACCATAACGGGTAAAGATATCAAGAGCACCTTCCGCAAGCCATCCTGCAATCATGTCATCATCGACACCATCAGGATTAATAAATTTCAGAGCCGGAAGATTGTCTGCAAGGAGTTGACGACGGTAGTCATGATCCATCAGGTGTTCTGAGAGAGCTTCGAGCGCATTAGCCGCAAAATAGGGATAATTACTTTGACGGGCGTGGATAAAACAACGAAGAAGAAGGTCGAACTCCTCCTGGTTGATATCCTGCTGAGTACCTGTGGTGATGATGCCACCTGAACCGACATAATACAGATAGTTCAACCATTGAGCCGTATCGAGACGGAGGTCGTTAGCATCGAGATCCTGAATAGCATCGATAGACTGCCGTTCCAAACCTACATAATAATAATAGGTGGAAGTAACAATGGCCATTTCAGATTCAGCATAACGCAGACGTTGTAGCTGTGACTCGCTTAATTGGTTGCGCTCTTCATTGATGCGCTTTAAGGCCTCCATCGCATTCTCACGGTATTCGTAGAACTCGCGATTCTTGGAACGACGCTGACAGAGACGCATCTGTTGAACATAACCAATAAGCAGTTCCATTTGGTTATCAGTGATTTGAGGAATTTCATTCAAGCGTTTCTCAGCCTCGCTGTATTGCATCTTGACAATATCGGTAAAGGCCAAGTTGTTGAGTGCTTCTGCACGGCCCTTGTCATAATGGGCAGATAGATCATAAGCCTGTTTCGCATAGTATTCGGTAGAGTCTATATCTTTGTAGTGATAGGCATAAGAAAGAGCATTCAGCTTGTCGACCGTCTGCCTATCAGGAGGAGTACAGGCTGAAATGAGAATGGTTGATAGTATGAATAGCCAGAACTTCATCAACAAAAAGAATCCCTCCCGCCATATTGGCAGAGAGGGATTTAAAAATAGATATTAAGCGCGAGCCTTAGCCACGTAACCAAGTGCTTCCTTGCACTTATCAGTCACGTACTGCCAATCGCCAGCCTTTACCTTGTCTGAGGGGAAGAGTTTAGATCCCATACCGACACAGAAGACACCAGCCTTGAACCACTTGGTGAGATTCTCCTCCTCAGGTGCAACGCCACCAGTAACCATGATCTTTGACCAAGGCATCGGAGCCTTCAGACCTTTCACCATGTTAGGACCAACCACATCGCCAGGGAATACTTTTGTCAGGTCGCAGCCCAGTTCCTGAGCCTTACCGATCTCAGAAACAGTCATACAGCCTGGGCAGTAAGGAACCAAGCGACGGTTGCAGACAGGAGCAATCTCAGGATTAAACAAAGGACCAACGACAAAGTTGGCACCCAGCTGCAAATAGAGGGCTGCTGTGGGAGCATCCACAACAGAACCAATACCCAGCGCCAGCTCAGGGCACTCCTTATCGGCCCACTTCACCAACTCGCCGAATACTTCCTGGGCGAAATCACCACGATTCGTAAACTCAAAAGCACGAACGCCACCCTCATAACAAGCCTTTACTACGTTCTTGCAAGTCTCAAGATCCTTATGATAAAAGACGGGCACCATACCGGTATCACCTATCTTCTTTAATACTGCTATTTTATCAAACTTTGCCATAATTTAAAATTTTTATAGTATATCCTAGGATCTCCTAGGCAATCCTAGGTTCTCCTAGATTTTCCTAGATTTAACGCTGGACACGACCGCTGGCGTTACCACCTGCCAGAGACTCCACCTCTTCAGCAGAAACAAGGTTGAAGTCACCATTAATTGTATGCTTCAGTGCAGAAGCAGCCACAGCAAACTCGAGGGCCTCACCCTGAGTCTCCTTGGTCAACAGGCCGTGGATCAAGCCACCAGAGAAAGAGTCACCACCACCTACACGGTCGATGATTGGATTGATCTCATAACGCTTTGACTGATAGAACTCCTTGCCATCATAGATCAGCGCCTTCCAACCATTGAAGGTGGCACTGTAGCTCTCACGAAGCGTAGAAACAACATATTTGAAACCGAACTCCTTCATCATCTGCTTGAAGATACCCTCATAACCAGCAGCATCAGTCTTACCACCTTCAACGTCAGCATCGGGCTTGAAACCGAGACAGAGCTCAGCATCTTCCTCATTACCGATACATACATCGACATATTTCATCAATGGACGCATAATAGAGATGGCCTTCTCTGAAGTCCACAATTTCTTGCGGAAATTCAGGTCTACAGATACGGTAACACCATGACGTTTAGCAGCCTCACAGGCGAGTTTTGTCAACTCAGCAGCTTTGTCGCTGATGGCCGGTGTAATGCCAGACCAGTGGAACCACGCTGCCCCCTCCATAATCTTATCGAAGTCGAAGTCTGATGGAACAGCCTCTGCAATAGATGAATGGGCACGATCATAGATCACCTTCGAGGGACGCATAGAGGCACCTGTCTCAGCATAATACAGACCCACACGGTCACCGCCACGTGAAATAAACTCTGTATTAACACCATAACGGCGCAGCGCGTTGACTGCGATCTGACCGATCTCGTGCTTTGGAAGTTTCGAAACGAAGTATGCCTCATGGCCATAATTAGCCACTGAGATAGCCACATTAGCCTCACCCCCACCAGGGATGATGCGGAATGATTCACTCTGAATGAAACGGTCGTTTCCCTGTGGGGAAAGGCGAAGCATAATCTCGCCCAATGTTACGATTTTTGCCATTGCTTTTTTGCTTTTGTTTTATAGATTAATACTATTTCTTTGATTTCGACGACAAAAGTACGACTTTTTTCTGAAACTACCAAATAATATATACTTAAAAAGAGCAGAAAAGTTACGGAAACGATTTCGTTACGAAATCATTTGGTGGTATCAATTATTATTTGTACCTTTGCACGGCAAAAGTATCAAATATAATGGGTAAAGAGAATATCAGAATCAAGGATATTGCCGAGCGTGCAGGTGTCTCGGTAGGTACAGTCGACCGTGTGCTACACAATCGTCCTAATGTGTCAAAGACTGCTCTTGAAAAGGTCAATAAGGCACTTGCTGAGATGGATTATAAGCCTAACATGTATGCCTCTGCCCTTGCATATAATAAGAAATATACATTTTATTGTGTGCTTCCGAAGCATGAGCAGGAAGCTTATTGGGACGAAATAGAGGAAGGCGCCCAGGCCTGCACTGATTTCCGTCGTGATTTTGGTATTACCCTGAAATTCATCTATTATGAACGTTTTAACAATGCTTCATTCACCCGTATGGTACGGGAGTTCTTTACAGAGAAGTTTGATGGTGTCATTATCGTGCCGACAACGTTGGAACAAACGGCACGCTTCACCGAGAAACTGACAGACAGAGGCATTCCATACGTATTGCTCGACAGCTATATGCCCGATTTGAAGCCATTAGCTTTCTTCGGGCAGGATTCGTTTGCCAGTGGCTATTTCGCTGCACGCATGTTGATGCTCATCGCAGCCAAAGAGAAAGAGATTGCACTGGTGAAGCAGACTCGCGACGGCAAGGTAGGCTCTAAACAGCAGGCCAACCGTGAAACGGGTTTCCGACATTATATGGTAGACCACTTTCCTGATGTGAAGATCACGGAAGTAGACCTGCCCCTCGATGAGGAGCGCATGGAATATGACACCATCCTCGAGCAATTCTTCAAGGACCACCCCAGTATTCACCATTGCATCACCTTCAATTCGAAGGCACACATCGTGGGCGAGTTTCTCAAGAAAAGCAACCGCCGTAATATCCAGATCATGGGCTATGATATGGTGCCGAAGAACGAAGCCTGTATCCGTCAGGGCAGTATTTCTTTCCTGATTGCGCAGCATGCCTATCAGCAGGGCTATGCCAGTGTGGATGCCCTCTTCAATGCCATTGTACTGAAACGTGAGGTGAATCCGGTGAATTATATGCCCATTGAGATATTGACAAAAGAAAACGTTGAGTTCTATCGACGGAAGGCTATATAGAATCCAAACTTTCAAAAGCATACTAAACAAATTAAAAACAAACAAATGGAATTAGCAACTTACTTGAAAATTAATCCGGCAGACAGTGTGGTTGTCTGCCTGCAGCCTAAGAAAAAGGGAGAAATCATCACTGTTGATGGCAAGACTATTGTTTTAAATCAGGACACACCTGCAGGACATAAAGTGCTTATCAAGGATGTCCAGGAAGGTGAGAATATCATTAAATATGGTTATCCCATCGGTCATGCCAGACAAGATCTGAAAGCTGGTGACTGGGTAAATGAGAACAACCTGAAAACCAATCTTTCGGGTACGCTTGAATACACATACAGCCCCGTCAACGAAGAACTATCCATCAAGAAAGAAAACCGTACCTTCAAAGGCTATAAGCGTAAGAATGGTGATGTAGGCGTACGCAATGAGATCTGGATTGTTCCTACGGTAGGCTGTGTAAATGGCATTGCTGAGAAACTGGCAGAGAAACTACGCAACGAGACCAAGTTGGAAGGTATCGATAGTGTTTATGCCTGGCATCATAATTATGGTTGTTCTCAGCTCTCCGAGGACCACGAGAATACCCGTAAGGTGTTACGCGACATTTGTCTGCACCCTAATGCCGGTGGTGTGTTGGTGTTGAGCCTGGGTTGTGAGAACAACCAGCCTGATGATTTTATGGCGATGCTTGGAGATTATGACAAAGACCGTATCAAGTTGCTGGTAACCCAGAAGGTTGAAGGTGACGAGATTGAAGCAGGTATGAGTATTCTTCGCGACCTCTATGACATTGCCAGGAAAGATCATCGCGAAGATGTACCCGTCAGTGAACTCCGTGTAGGTTTGAAGTGTGGCGGCAGTGATGGTTTCAGTGGCATCACTGCAAATCCTTTGGTGGGCGAATTCAGTGACTGGCTTGTGGCGCAGGGTGGTACCAGCGTTCTGACGGAAGTCCCCGAGATGTTTGGTGCAGAGACCATTCTGATGAACCGTTGCCGTACAGAGGAGCTCTTCAACCAGACCGTCTCGATGATTAACAACTTCAAGGAGTATTTCCTCTCGCATGGTGAACCTGTGGGTGAGAACCCATCACCAGGCAACAAGGCCGGTGGCATCTCTACCCTCGAAGATAAGGCTCTGGGATGTACACAGAAATGTGGTAAGGCACCTGTCAGTGGTGTGATGGAGTATGGCGACCGGTTATCCCATAAGGGTCTCAATCTCTTGTCTGCTCCTGGTAATGACCTGGTGGCATCCACTGCCCTTGCCTCTTGTGGCTGTCACATCGTGCTTTTCACCACGGGACGTGGAACGCCTTTCGGAACTTTCGTTCCCACAATGAAAGTAGCAACCAATCCTACGTTGGCAAAGAACAAGCCCAGTTGGGTGGATTTCTCTGCAGGGCAATTAGTTGAAGGCCGTACCATGCAGGAACTGGTGCCGGAGTTCATAGACAAGGTGCTAGCTGTAGCCAGCGGCCAACCTGCAAGAAATGAAGAGAACGGCTATCGCGAAATATCAATCTTCAAAAACGGCGTAACGCTTTAGTGAAAAGTGAAGAGTGAAGAATGAAAAGTAAAGGGCTCATCGCATTGTCACCCCTTGGGGTGTTCGTGATATTGTATTTAGTCACCAGCATCATTGCTGGTGACTTCTACAAAGTGCCCATTACTGTAGCGTTTATGATCTCCAGCATTTACGCCATTGCCATTGCTAAAGGCATGCCCTTAAAAGAGCGTATCGAGGTGTTCAGCCGCGGAGCAGCCTCTAGTCAGATGATGCTCATGATCTGGATCTTCTTATTAGCGGGGGCTTTCGCCAATTCTGCCAAGATGATGGGGAGTATCGATGCTACTGTCAACGTCACCTTACATCTCCTTCCCTCCCAAATGCTGCTGGCCGGCCTTTTCATTGCTGCTTGTTTTATCTCCATCTCCATTGGCACGAGCGTAGGAACGATCGTTGCACTGACTCCGATAGCTGTGGGTGTTGCCCAGCAAACGGGAACTGATGTAGCTCTGATTACAGCCGTTGTCGTGGGTGGATCTTTCTTTGGCGACAACCTCTCGTTTATTTCAGACACTACCATCGTAGCCACCTCTACTCAGGGGTGTAAGTTAAGCGATAAATTCTGCGTAAACTCTTTTATCGTCATACCTGCAGCCCTGATCATCCTGATCGTTTATTTTTTCATGGGATCCGATATTCAGGCTGCTCATCAGACAAACGATGTGGAATGGGTGAAAGTCATCCCCTACCTCATCGTACTTATTACAGCCATCCTAGGTATGAACGTGATGGCAGTACTGACGCTGGGTATTCTGCTCACAGGCTGCATAGGCATCCTGTCGGGCAGTTTCGATAGTTTCGGTTGGATGAATGCCATGGGCGAGGGCATGATTGGCATGGGAAAACTCATCATCGTCACAATGCTGGCAGGTGGTATGCTGGAACTGATCAAACAGCAAGGCGGTATTGAGTTCATCATTGCGCGGATGGTAAAACATATCCATAACAAACGGGGAGCAGAATTATGCATTGGTGGCTTGGTAGGACTCGTTGACATCTGTACGGCCAACAATACTGTGGCCATCATCACTGTTGGCGGCATTGCCAAGCAGATAGGCGACCGCTATGGCGTAGACAACAAGAAAGCGGCCTCCATTCTCGACACATGCTCCTGTTTTGTACAGGGTCTGATCCCCTATGGTGCACAACTCCTGATTGCAGCCGGGTTGGCCTCGATCAATCCTGTCAGCATCATCCCCTACCTCTACTACCCCATTGCCATCGGGATCGCTGCACTTCTCTCTATAGTATTCCGCTATCCAAGACGTTACTCATAAATATCAAATAAGGTGAATATTATCCAACGCAATTTCTTCCGACTCATCCGCTGCGGCGAGTTTAACAAGCAGGAGCAGATAGAACCGATGTCCATCTTCAAATGGAATAAGCTCTATCAACTGGCATTGATGCATCAGGTTGTACCATCGGTCTATGCAGGAATCCAGAAATGTCTGGACCAATTTACCCTACACCTGTCTGAGAAACAAATAAAGGAGTGGGAAAAGGCCAATGCAGAAGCCAGCCACACGCATCTTCAAGAGGAGGAAAACGAACTGTTGCGGGCCGATCACCTGACGAACCCTCTGCTGAATAAGAAACTACAGAATATCTTGGATGATGAACAGTCGGATATTGCAACCCGCCAGCTTCTGCTGGTCATTATCCATATCACCCGGCACATTTTGAACGAAGGGGTTCCAGTCTACAATCTCATACAACTAGGCAAATATCTTTCGACAGAAGGACATCGCGTAGATTTCATCACCTTGAATCAATGGTTGAAGCGATTAGGCTTCACACCGATGGCGCAACTCGAAGGCGCGCTGCTGACACAAATGTTCAGATTCAGTAAAGAGGAAGTCCCGTTCTTAACAGGAGAGCCCGACAAGCGTGTGGAACGCGTGGCCCAGGAACTGACGGAATTCACCAATACCCGCTCTGAAGAATTCTATTTCTCTCAGGATTCCGAAAGTGTGTTTGTACATACCAGCAACAGCAGTGCTATCCTCGGTCACATCCGTCGCTCGGCACAATATTTCCGCTATCTGCCTTCAGAAACGCTGACGAACTTCTTTGCCTCCTTCGCCCATTCCCTCTCGCATATCGAGGAATAAGTAATTCTTGATCTCCCTAGGAGTGCCTAGGTATGCCTAGGAGTACCTAGGATTGCCTAGGAAGTCCTAGGATTTCCTAGCTTCACAGCCCTTCGATCACAACCGCAGCCGCTTCTTCCGCAGCCTTAGCAATAGAATCCTGTTCTGCCTTCAGCTGGGCAGCACGTATCATCTCCTCTTCCAAACGGTCGTACGCATTCTTGGCTTCATCGTAATAATAACCCTGCTCGTGATCCTCCATGTATTTCTTGAAGGATTCCATTGAATTACCGATCTTGGCTGTCTCGAAGTCCAGTGAATCAATCATCAAGCGAGCCTCACGCACATGCACATTATCGGGATTACGGTCGATAAAGAGCTGAAGCGCTGATTTCGACAGACTGGCACGGGCATTGTCCCAGTCTCGGTCTATCTTCTTTAAGGCCATCAGATGTACCTTGATAGAATCACGATGCGCCACAGGTGCCTCAATATACATATCCAGGAAATTCTGCAGCACAGCCGGTTCGGTGCTCATCATCGCATTCTCATAGGCCCGCAACTCGTTCTCCATCTGCGTCTTCTGAGCATAGTAGATACCCAGCAATACGATGATGAGTGCCAAAACGAAAGCGATAATGACAGCCGACCAAAGTCCCTTGTGGCTCTTCTTCTTGGGTGGTTGCTGATCAGCCTCTGTCGGAACAATCGGATTACTCGGAGTAATCTGAGTATTCTGAGTATTCGGAACCATCGCCTCAGACTCCGATGCTGCTGCATTGATCGAACAATGACAGTTCGGACATTCGTGATCATCCTTGAAGATATATTCTCCACAATCGGGGCAACGGGACACCTTGCCTGCGATATCAACACCACACGATGGGCACGTTCTTGCGCGGTCGCTTACCTGATGACCGCATTCTGGACACTTTATGATCATATAGCTATTTTACAATTTGACGATTTACAATTTTACAATTTATTTTGCCATTTAACTTGCAATTTAGTGGTGACGGAAACGGATCTCACGAAGACCGTGACGTCCGAGGAACCGCGATTTATCAACATAACCGTTGATGCCGACGATACGTCCTTTACCAGTATACTGCCACAAAGTGATATCCCGCTCGTCAGCAAGTACAGGCTCTTCATCCAAATACATGGCAATCATCAACTGATAGTCATCAAGTTTGCCCACCAGATGCCAGTTGTAGAAATTGCGGAAGGTATACACCAACGGTTTCTGACGATAGGCACGCTCTACCATCCGGAGAAATGTCAGCAGCGAGTCACAGAACTGGTTTACCTGCAGACCGCCCAGCGTCTCCACGTCAATCATCGGTATCAGATCCTGCTCACCAGGCAGACACTGTGCCGTGAAATTATCCAACTGTTTCTGCAACGGTGTCTTCGGACGAAAGAAATGATACGAACCCACCTTCAGTCCATAACGATGTGCCAGATTGATATTGCGTTCAAATTTAGGGTCGATACGGTCACCACCCTCCGTTGCCTTCAGATAGACATAGGCCATCTTGGTATTCTCGCCGACGGTCTCCCAGAATACATCACCCTGATAGCGGCTCAGGTCGATGCCATGCACATGACCACAGGTGTCCTCACACTGCAGGAAAGGGTTGTAATCAGGATCGTTCAGACGTGGATCGGGAGCCGGCTTCGGAGCGGCAGCACGAACCACCTTCGTCTTCTTACCCTTGGCCTTCGAACTCGTCTTAGCCTTTTTCTTCACCACTTTCGTGGTTTTTGCGCGTGTACGGCGCTGCGGCTTCTTGGGTTTTGCCCCCAGCGCATCACCTGCCGTCATCATCGCAATCAGTATTATTATAATATAAAATATGTAGGATCTCTTCATTATTTCTGATATTTGAGCCACAAAATTACACTTTTTTTCCGAAAAACAAGAAAGCCTTCCATATTTTTTTCATTATCCCCCTTCAATCGTGCGTAATGTCAAGAAGAACTAAAAATCCCTCGCGGATCTGCGAGGGATTACGTTGTATCATCTTCTTGGAGCACCAGGAGCACCAGCACCACCAGGCCTGCCACCACCGGGGAAGCCGCCGAAGCCACCGAAGCCCTGCTGAGGAGCAATCTCCGGCTCACCGAAGACAGATGCCTCGGCATCCTTGTCGTTCAGCTTGAACACCATGAACTTAGGATTCTGGGCTGTGCAGGGAGCCCATGCCCCACCCTTGGGGCCGTTTGGATCGCTATACTTCACGAAGTTGGTCCAGGCTGTGAGCATCTTCTCAGAGAGATCCCAGTCGCCCTTGGTCCAAGGACGCCAGCAATGCTTCAGGCTCTTGAACACAAACCACAGGTCTGAAGAGTGGAAAGCACCACGCAGACGCTGGGTTACCTCGGGATGACTGCCGTCATCGGGCAACGGACGGGCAAACTCGTAAGCCCAGGCCTTGCCGCCCTTCTCAGCGCGAACCTTACAGAACTCAGCGATATTCGGAGCCATGTTACCCATATCGTTCAGCGTGAAACCAATCATATAAGGCACATCAGCCAATGTACCCTCGCGGGTGGCATCGTCGAAGCTTTTCTTGCTGACATAGCCGTCGAGCATCGGCATGAAGCCCATACCCATACGCATCATACCCATCATGCCGCCCTGTTGCTGCTGACCGGCACTGTTCACCTGCTGATAGATAGTAGGCAGCGCGAAGATCGTCTCTGTAGAGGCCTGACGCATCTTCTGCAGATCGGTCATGCCGGCCCAGTCGAACATCTTCTTGGCATTGTTGGCGGCATCCTCGATGCTACCACCACTGTAACGACCACCCATCATACCACCACCGTTAGGATTGGGGATGCTCAATCCCTGGGCACTCATGATCACAGCCTTGTGGAACAGACCCCGAGCCAACGGGCTCTCGCACAGCGTACGAACGCTACCACCACCGGCACTCTGTCCGAAGATCGTTACGTTATTGGGGTCACCACCAAACTGGGCGATATTTTTCTTGATCCACTTCAGGGCCTCAATCTGGTCGAGAATACCATAGTTGCCTGACACCTTGTTCGGGCTTTCCTCAGCCAATGCGGGATGACAGAGGAATCCGAAGATACCAAGACGGTAATTGATAGAAACGAGCACCACATCCTTGGCACCCCACTCCTGTCCGTCGAACTCAGGCTCTGAACCGAAACCCTCACGATAGCCACCACCGTGAATCCACAGAGCTACAGGCAGTTTCTTGTTCACCTGACCAGGAGCCTTCGTCCATACATTCAGATACAGACAGTCCTCACTGAAAGCAGCTTCCTTACCATAGCCCCACTCGGTGTAATAACCACCGGTGTACTGGATGGCCTGATAGCTGGGACGTCCGAAGGTGTCGCATTTCTTCACACCCTTCCAGGGCACAACGGGCTGCGGCGCCTTCCAGCGGTTCTCACGGATAGGAGGAGCAGCATAAGGAATGCCACGATACACAAACACGTCAGGATGATCGTCAGCCAAGACGCCCTGTACCTGACCACCTTCGATTGTTAACACAGGGTTGTTCTGCGCATTGGCAGAAACTGCTACCATAAGCAGCAATGGTAAAAAGAGTTTCTTCATAAATAGTTGAATTAATAAAGTTGGTATCTATAAACTATAAACTGTAAACTATAAACTGTAAACTGTAAACTACATCCTATCTCACCACGCGGGTAAACTCAGGCTTGGCACCAGCTTCCTTACCCATCGTCACATAGATGGTAGAAGTCTGCTCACCACCGCCGAAGCCACGGCTCTTCACCTTGAACTCATAGTCGATGCTGTCGTCAGTCGTACGCTTGCCGAAGGTCTGCGGCGTTCCCAACGGGAATTGATAGTTTGAACAGGCAGCGTCGAAGATAGCCTTCTCGGCATCCGTCACAGGCTGCTGAGCAGAATAGGCTGGCAACGCCTTGACAGAACCTTTCTTATAGCCGTTCTCCTTGAGGAAACGGTCGAGTTCCTTCGCTGCTGACTTCACGCGGGCCTGACGCACACCATAGCCCGGCTGAATCTTGGCCTTGGGCAGTGCTTTCACGAGATCGGCCGCCGAAGACTCCAGACCGCCACTACCGAAAGTACAGAAAGGTACGATAGTCTTCCCCGCAAAGTCATACTTCTTGACGAGCGTAACAACCGGTGCGGCATACGTTCCGCCCCAGATGGGATAGCCAAGATAGATCACGTCGTAAGCCTTCAGATCAGCCTTCAGCGGCTTGATCTCAGGCTCCTTATCACTCTGGGCACGCTGCATCGTTTCCTGGAAATTGCCGGAATAGGGTTTCACTACCTCGATGCTCTCAATGTCTGCACCAAGTTGTTTCTGCAACTCCTCGGCCACAGCCTTGGTCGTGTTAGTCTCTGAGAAATAAAGCACCAGTTTCTTTTGAGCAAAACCAGTAGTCACAAATGCTGTCATAGCAAACAATAATAAGAATCTTTTCATAAGTTGATAATTAAGTTATGATCATAAGTCGCTGCAAATTTAGACAATTTTACGAATATATGCAAATATCTGACCGATTATGTTTGGTTGATTCGCGATTTTTGAGTACTTTTGCCGCGTTTTATAGCATTTATAGCAGATGATTGTTGTCATGTTGACACTCTTTGCCCTTGTGATTGTCGGATTCATCGCGGGCAAAATAGGATACCTTGGAGGAGATTTCGACCGCCAGCTGTCGAGGCTGGTCATCAACATCACCTGTCCGGCCCTGATCCTCTCCTCGGCGATGACAGGCGAACTGCCCGACCGTCGCTATATCCTGCCTCTGCTGCTCATCAGCGTACTGACCTATCTGCTCTTGTCAGTGGCAGGATTCCTGCTGCCCCGTTATATCACCAAAGACCAGAACCACCAAGGCCCCATCGGCTTCGCCCTGATCTTCGGCAACGTAGGCTTCATGGGCTATCCTGTGGTGGCGTCGATTTTCGGTCACGAGGCCGTATTCTATGCCGCCGTGCTGAATGTGGTCAACACCTTCGCCGTCTTCACCATCGGCACCATGCTCATCACGGGTGCCAGCAGCGACCGCACCAGATTCGAGAAAAAGGTGCTCTACAGCACACCCATGCTCGCTGCTTACCTCACGATGGCCATCGTGGCCCTGCAGATTGACAACATCCCCGAAGCCATCAGTCAGCCGCTGACGATGTTAGGCAACATCACCGTACCCGCCGCCCTGCTCATCATCGGCTCGTCGATGTCACAGCTCTCCTTGCGCACCATGCTGGGCAACGGCACCGTCTACATCACCACCCTACTCCGTCTGGCCATCCTGCCCGTCGCCGTACATTTCATCATGCTGCAATTGGGTTTCTCGCCGTTTGTGGTCAACATCAACACACTCGTCATTGCGATGCCCGTCGCCACCTACGGCACCATCCTCTGTCTGAAATACGAGAAAGACACCACCGTCATCACAGCCGTCACCTTCGTCACCACCCTCATCTCGATGGTCACGATTCCGCTCCTGGTCACGTTACTATTCAAATGAGTGACAACGATGCCGGCGACCATCAACAGACAAAGGCAGGCAACGATTTTCTTGTTCATCACCTTTTACTATTATCTTGACATTAAATATAAGACAAGACGTATCGGGGTGACTGGAAGAAGAGACCGGTTGACGCATCCGATAATTTCTCGTAAATAGGCGAGGTATAGACACGATCAATGGCATCCTCCAAAGAGTAACCTCGCTCTTCGGTGAGAATCTGAATCATGCGAGCTGTCAGCTGCTCCTTCAGATACTTGAATTCTTGTGGTGTTACGTTCGGCTCGGTCATATCTTTGTAAGTTTTGCCAGCGCACGCTCAGTACCAAAGTAATATTGATACGTGACACCTTTGATGTATTTCAGGTTCTCGAGGAACTGATCAAGCGTGATATCACCCGCCTCATACTTTCCAATTTGCACCCCCCCACTCGATCGTTAGCTATCGGGCCATAAACGATGTCGTAATCATGAGCTGGCACAGCATGGGGATTGTTGCGATTCAAGAAAATGAACTCAGCCCATTCACGTGTATATCCTTCAAAAGTGAGAACTTTCAATTCACCAGATGTGAGCACCTGTTCGTCGAAGAGGTATGTATTCATAACCGGACTTCCACCCTCGGTCAATGCCTTGAACTCACCCATTCGCCATGCCTGCTGACGATCTTCAGACAAGTAAAAACCCCGTCCAAAGTCTTTATTGGGTCGTGACTTTTCAAGATCGATGTGTTCAATATCAACAGTAGAGCCGTGATAAAGATGAATCATAACTCACCTCCTTTCCTGTGACAATAGGAAGCCATGCTCTGCACCATATCGTCGAACGGCTGGGTGTGCATCACATCGTAGAAGTCGTGCATCACCTTGATGGCCCCATATTGGTTCAGGTAGCGGTATGCCTCGACTTCAGTCATCGCATAGTGACTGGCAAAGGCGGCAATAAATGCTACGATATACTCCGATATGTCTTTGATACTAAACATTGTACTCTTTTGCCTGCAAACTTACAAATTATTTTTTAATTCCCGCACATTTTACCGAAAAATTTGCAGAAAAACTTGTAAGTATCATAAAAAGTGCGTATCTTTGCAGCAGAATATAAAACATAAATGTCATGTGTAGTGTAACAGTAGAAGTTGATCAAGAAATACTTAGGGGCTTTAACCCTGCACTTGATAGCACAGTTGCCATTCGCAGATGAGTGCAGCAACTGATAGACATGCGTATCCATGAGATGAACTAAAAATCCATCCACAAGCCCTTAGAAACTTATCCAGTTCGAACTGGAAAAAGAAAAATTCTACAACACCCGTTAAATTTTGGAATAACCCTGCCTTATTGCGCGATGAGGCAGGGTTATTGCGTCACGGTTCATCGTACCCCTTCTACACCCCTCTTACTATAGTACCCACCCTCT
>JAEEGH010004140.1_pt1 | contig 37465 bp, 32 predicted proteins | sample 9134181 | NCBI WGS metagenome assembly JAEEGH01 (sample SAMN16246544, study PRJNA631951) | gut metagenome | biome: gut microbiome; feature: rumen; material: DP-attached | host: Bos | place: Iran: Karaj | collected 2018-10
TGTGTGATTGCTGCGATATTCGCTAGGCGATAGATTGCTGTATCTTTTGAATGCCTTTGAAAAAGTGAAGGAGTCAGAATACCCTACATTAAAGGCAATGGTATTGACGCTTTCATTTGACTTTAAAAGCATTTCAGAAGCCTTTTTCATGCGGTAGGTGGCCAGATAGGATTGAGGTGTGTAGCCGGTGGCATGTTTAAACACACGGGTCAAATAACTCCTGTTTAATCCACAGGCATTGGCTATGTCTTCCACATTGATAGGCTCGGAATATTTCAGCCTGATATATCGGATGGCGTTCTTTACATAAGCAAGGCGAGGGTCCACCTCTGTGGATTCAGCCTTGGTGCTGGATTTTTCTAAAATGCAGCTAAACATCTGATAAATCATGGCATAGCAATAGCATTCATTGTCATAATTATCGTATATACGATTTATATATTCTACGATTTCACTGGCATCCCCATTAGGAATAAAGATTGGCTGCTTCAAAGAAATTCCTGCTGAATTAAAAAGCTCTGTAACACGTGGTCCATCTACATGTATCCAGGTATACTCCCATGGATTCTTGGAATCTGCCTCATAATAAGCCTTCACTTTGGCAGGAATCAAAAAGCCCTGGCCAGCGTGAATCTCATATTTCTGGTCATTCATATACAGATATCCAACACCGGAAATAACATAGTGGAAGATAGTCCTTGTGCGGATGATTGGACCATAATTGTAATTTGGCTCACATTTATATCGTCCAACCTCGAAAAGATAAAAATCATTCGAAGTTGTAATGTCTATAAATCGGCACTTATCTACGCCTCTAATTTCCATACGATTCTCCCAAATGTCACAAAGTGACATGAACATGAATAATTGGAACATCTAAATTGTTCTACATAATCAATATAATGATTATAGCAAAAAAGAAGGGCAAAGGAGAAAATATGGGAATAATTTTTAATGAGCAGGAAAAGCAATTTCATATATTTAATAAATCGCTGAGTTATGTAATTGGTATTTGTCAGGATGGAGATATTGGCCAGCTGTATTTTGGAAAGCCAATCCGCACAGATCAAAAGCTTCAGGATTATCAGTCATACGGCATCAGACCGCTGTGCTGTAACGAAAAGGATGATGAGAAATACACTAAAGAACTGGCCCTTTTAGAGTACCCATCATTTGGCGATGGAGATTTTGGTTCAAGTGCATACGAAGTTCTTCAGGACAATGGTTCTAGAGTGTCAAAGTTTACTTACCAATTTCATAGAATCTACAAAGGCAAGAAGCCTATTCCAGGCCTTCCAGCCACATACACAAATGAGGATGAAGAGGCAGATTCTTTGGAGATTGTATGCAGGGATTTGATATCTGGATTGGAAGTGACTTTGTGCTATACAGTTTGGGAGAATTATTCTGCCATCTGTCGTCATACAAAGCTAAAGAATACTGGAGATAAGAAGCTAAAGCTTGAGCAGGCACTTAGCTGCAATGTTGATTTTCCAGATACCAACTTCACATGGCTCCAGTTTGAAGGTGCATGGGGCAGAGAGCGCAGCCCAAAGGAAAGAGACATTTCATCAGGCATAACTGCCATCGAAAGCCTTCGTGGTCATTCCAGCGCAAACTACAATCCATTTGTAATTATCAAAAGAAAGAATGCAGATGATTTCCAGGGAGAGGCCTTTGGATTCAATCTGGTCTATAGCGGAAACTATATTGCAAAGACACAGGCTGACACTTTTGGTAAGCTCAGATTCAATATGGGAATCAATCCAAAGTGGTTCCAGTGGCCACTTGAACCTGGGGAAGAGTTTAATACTCCAGAGGTTATCATCACCTACACTTCAAATGGTCTCAACGATTTGAGCCAAAACATCCACAGGCTCATGAACAACAACCTGGTGAGAAGTGCCTATAAAAATAAGCCACGTCCAATTCTTCTCAACAATTGGGAAGCTACAGAGATGGATTTTGATGAGGAAAAAATCCTTAAGATTGCCAGAAAAGGAAAGGAAGCAGGTGTAGAGCTTTTCGTCCTTGATGATGGCTGGTTTGGAAAGAGAAATGACGATTTTGCAGGCTTGGGAGACTGGTACGTAAATACCGATAAGCTTCCAGATGGCATCAGCGGATTATCGAAAAAGATAAATGAACTTGGATTAAAATTCGGCCTTTGGATTGAGCCGGAGATGGTAAACGAGGATTCCGATATGTACCGCCAGCATCCTGATTGGGTACTTGCAGCGCCATACAGACCACGCACATTAGGTCGCCATCAGATGGTGCTGGATTACTCAAAGCCAGAGGTGGTAGATAACATTTACGACCAGCTTTATGCCGTAATTTCAACTGCCAGCATCGACTACATAAAGTGGGATATGAACCGCTCAATCACAGAGTGCTACAGCCAGGATGTGGCAAGAGATAAGCAAGGCATGACATATCACAAATACATCATGGGAGTTTACAGTCTTTATGAAAGATTGAGAAAGGCATTCCCTCATATCTTGTTTGAATCATGCGCCAGCGGTGGTGCCAGATTCGATGCAGGTATGCTTTATTACGCACCTCAGGCTTGGTGCTCAGACGACACAGATGGACATGAGAGAGTAAAGATTCAGTACGGCACCAGCTACGGCTACCCTGTATCAATGGTGGGCTCACATGTATCTGCGTCACCAAACTTGCAGACACATCGCGCCATGACCATAGATGGCAGAGCTAATGTGGCTTACTATGGCACATTTGGTTATGAGCTTGATTTGAATGAAATATCTGAAGAGGATTTCGAAAGTGTAAAAGAGCAAATCAAGTTTATGAAGGAGTATCGTGAGCTGTTCCAGTATGGTAATTATTACCGTCTCCAGTCTCCATTTGAAAACAACATATCAGCATGGATGGTTGTTTCGGACGATAGACAGACAGCAATCGTTACAACTCACAAAACAGAAAACATTCCAAACTGGGGAATCGAACGAATCAAACTTCAAGGGTTAAATCCAGATATCGTATATACGATAAATGATAAGGATGATATTTACGGTGACTATCTAATGAATGCTGGAATTTCCCTTATGAACAAGGAAAGACACTGGTATGAGAGCGACGGAGACTACACAACTCACATGTATATCCTAAAAGGGAAAGTCACAAAATGACATCTTTTGGAATAATAAATCCATATAAAGATATGCTAAAGAAAGCTAATATGAATTTAGAATAAAAATTCGGCAAAACCGAAAGGGAGGTTATTATGAAGGTAAAGAAAGTAACTAGTTTATTGCTTGCTTCATTAATGGCAATGTCAATGATGGCATGTGGTGGCTCTGGGGATAGCGCATCAGATGCAGGATCAGACAGCGGTGATGCAGCAGCAACAGAAATGAAAGGCAGTGTAGAAGGCGAACTTACAGTTTCTATTTGGGATGAAAACCAAAGAGCAGGTTTGCAGGAGATTATTGATGAGTGGTCAGAGCAGTCTGGCGTAAAGGCTACAATCCAGGTAGTTGGCTGGGATGACTATTGGACACTTCTTGAGGCAGGTGCTTCAGGTGGTGAGCTTCCAGATGTATTCTGGATGCATTCAAACCAGGCACAGAAATACATGGAAAACGACATGCTCATGGATTTGACAGACAAGATTGAAGCTAGCGACAAGATCGACATGGCTAATTACTACGAAGGCATCGTAGATCTTTATCAGTTAGATGGTAAGCAGTACGCAGTTCCAAAGGATATCGATACAATCGCTCTTTGGTACAACAAAACAATCTTTGATGAGATGGGCGTTGATTATCCAGATGACACATGGACATGGGATACATTCGTAGATGCAGCAGCTAAGCTTACAAACGATGAGCACTGGGGATATGCAATTGCACCTTCAAACAACCAGGACTCATTCTACAATGCAGTATATTCTATGGGCGGAGAAATCATCAGCGATGACAAGAAGTCTTCAGGCTATGACAACCCTAACACAATCAAGGCAATTCAGATGTATGTAGATATGGTTCAGGACGGCTCTTGCCCAGACCTTAACACAATCTCTGAATCAGGCGCAGATGTACTTTTCGAATCAGGAAAGGTTGCAATGGTAACACAGGGTTCTTGGATGGTATCAGCTTTCAAGGACAACGAATACACAGCAGCAAACTGTGATGTAGCAGTTCTTCCAAAGGATGCTACAACAGGTAAGAGAGTTTCTATTTACAACGGACTTGGTTGGGCAGCATCAGCAACAACAAAGAATCCAGATGCAGCATGGTCACTTATCGAATGGCTCGGCTCTAAGGAAATGCAGGAGAAGCAGGCAGAGCTTGGTGTAACAATGTCAGCATATGAAGGATGCTCAGACCTTTGGGTTAACTGCACAGACGTATTTGACTTAAGCGGACATATGGATATGCTTGATGCAGACTTAGTATTCCGTCCATATTCAAAGTACACAACAGTTTGGGAAGATATGCAGACAGAAAAGCTTAAAGAAGCTTGGACAGGCGAAAAGGACGTAGAAACAGTTTGTCAGGAAATTTGTGACAGCATGAATCAGACCCTCAGTGAGGAATAACTTCTTCTTTATTATTGTTTAAATTGCAGATAAAGGTGCAGTAGTCCATACTGCACCTTGTCTGTCTTAAAGCAGGAGACTATTGTTATGAATAAAAAACGAGTTACAAAGCGCGAAAGAAGCGAATTTATTTGGGGATGGCTTTTCATTGCTCCAACAATGATTGGTTTAATCATCCTAAACATCATTCCAATTTTTCAAACTATATATCAGAGCTTTTTCAAAACTGGAGATTTCGGCAAAGGAAATATTTTTGTAGGGCTCGGTAATTATCAAAGGGTTTTCTCAGATACTGAAGTATGGCAAGCATTGTGGAACACAATTAAATATGCAGTAGTTGAGGTACCAATCTCTATCATAATTTCGTTAGTATTAGCAGTATTTTTAAATGGAAAAATAAAAGGACGTAGTGTCTTTAGAACCATCTTTTTCCTGCCAATGGTTGCAGCTCCAGCAGCAATCGCTATGGTTTGGAGATGGCTATATAATTCTGAATTTGGACTATTGAATCATATCTTGCCAGGAAAGACCAATTGGATTTCAAATCCAGACATTGCAATCTATTCAATTGCAATAATCGGTATCTGGTCAATCATCGGCTACAATATGGTTTTGTTTTTGGCAGGCTTGCAGGAAGTCCCAAGAGACTACTATGAGGCTGCATCTATAGATGGAGCAAATGGAGTACAGCAGTTTTTCAGCCTTACAGTTCCTCTTATTTCTCCAACAATTTTCTTTGTACTAGTTACAAGGGTTATTGCAGCTATGCAGGTATTCGACGTTATCTACATGGTAATCGACAATAACAATCCAGCGCTCTTTAAAACACAGTCACTTGTTAGCTTGTTCTACAAATACTCATTTACACAGGGTAACAAGGGCTACGGAGCAACAGTTGTAGTAGTACTACTTGTGGTAATTATGCTTTTGACAGTTCTACAGATGGTTGGTCAAAAGAAATGGGTTCACTACAACTAATGTGAGGTGAGAAAAATGGGACGTAAAAACAAAATAATAATATATATAATTCTTATAATTATGTCGTTTATAATGCTAGTGCCATTTGCATGGATGGTGCTCACAGCATTTAAAACAGTTGGCGAATCTACTCAGATGGATCCATTCGTAATCTTTCCATCAAAGTTTCGGGTAGATAATTTTGTAAAGGTTTTGCACAACGTAAACTTTGGAAGACTGTATTTCAATACAATCATGATGATTGCTCTTCGAGTTTTGTGTGCCGTTTTAACAGCCACACTTGCAGGATACGCATTTGCAAGACTTCAGTTTAAGGGCAGAGATTTCATGTTTGGATTGGTACTTTTCCAGATGATGATTCCATCACAGATTTTCATCATCCCTCAGTACGTAATGGTAAGTAAGCTTGGCTGGACCAACTCCTTACTTGGACTTTTATTCCCTGGTCTGGTATCAGCCTTTGGAACCTTCCTTCTTCGTCAGGCCTACATGGGCTTGCCAAAGGAACTGGAGGAAGCAGCACGACTGGATGGCTGCAACATCGGTCAAACCTTCCTCTTCATCATGGCTCCCCTTACAAAGTCAGCCATGGTAGCCCTTGGAATATTTACAGCAGTATTTGCTTACAAGGATTTGATGTGGCCAATGATTGTTTGCCCAGACACAAACAAAACCACCCTTGCCAGCGCACTTTCAAAGATGCAGGGACAGTTCTCATCGAACTACCCAGAACTTATGGCAGCAGCATTAATCGCATGCTTGCCAATGATTATTCTTTATGTCATTTTCCAAAAGCAGTTCATCGAAGGTATTGCAACATCCGGTGGAAAGCTTTAATAAATCCCAAATACATGAAAGGAAGCCCAAGCATATGCTTGGGCTTCTTTTATTTGAAAGTACTGTCAGGGAAACTGAAAGGTGAGCTATAAACATGAAAGAGGTTTCAGAGTAGGGCGAATTCATTGACACAGATTTTATCCAATAACTATAATTTAGTTAGTACTTAATAAGGAATCTTATTAGGGAGTTAGGGGATAAAAAGGAGGATAATGTATGAAGTTTTTACAAAAACTTGGTAAAGCCCTTATGTTACCAGTAGCGGTATTGCCTCTCTGTGGTCTTTTGATGGGTATCGGATACGCTTTATGCCCAGCAACAATGCAAGGAGGAGATATCACCGGAGCAAAGATGCTTATCGGATTGTTCCTGGTAAAAGCTGGCGCAGCTTTAATTGACAATATGGCGCTACTTTTCGTAATAGGCGTCGGTGTTGGTATGGCAGATGACCATGATGGTACAGGCGGTGTAGCTGCTCTTGTTTCATGGTTAATCATGACAACACTTCTTGGCACAGGATTTGTTACAACAATCATGCCATCAATCGCAGAAAGTGCTACACGCACAATTGCATTCGATAAAATTGCAAATCCATTTATTGGTATTCTTGCCGGTGTAATCGGTTCTATGTGCTACAACAAATTTAAAGGCACAAAGCTTCCAGATTGGTTAGCATTCTTTAGTGGTAAGAGAAGTGTGGCAATTATCGCAGGTCTCATTTCTATCTGTGTATCTGCTGTATTGCTTTTTGTATGGCCATTACTTTTCACAGGCCTTGTAGCAATCGGTACTGGAATTTCAAAGATGGGAATCGTTGGAGCTGGTATCTACGCCTTCCTTAACAGACTTCTTATTCCAACAGGTCTTCACCACGCACTTAACAACGTATTCTGGTTCGACACAATCGGACTTGGTGATTTAACAAACTTCTGGGCAGGCAAGACATCTGCTGATGTTTCATGGGATTTAGGACTTTACATGTCAGGCTTCTTCCCATGTATGATGTTTGGTATTCCAGGTGCTGCAATCGCAATGATTAGACGCGCAAAGACAGGTAAGAGAAAGATTGCGATCGGTATTCTTTCATCTGCAGCAATCTGCGCATTCGTTTGCGGTGTAACAGAGCCATTCGAGTTTGCATTCATGTTCCTTGCGCCAGGTCTTTACCTAGTATACGCACTTCTCTATGGCGTGTTTACAATTATCACAGGCTTGGTAGGATTTAGAGCTGGATTCTCATTCTCAGCTGGCGCGACAGACTTAATCTTCTCAGCATCACTTCCAGCTGCTAAAAACACATGGATGATTATCCCACTTGGCATTGCAGCATTTGTAGTATTCTACCTTGTATTCTATTACATGATTGGTGCCTTCGATTTCAAGACACCTGGTCGTGAGGACGATGAAGAAGACTATGCTGAAATCGATAAAGATGCAAAGCTTTCAGATAACAACTACGCTGTAGTAGCATCAAAGGTTTTAGCTGCTCTCGGCGGAAAAGAAAATATCACATCAGCTGACTACTGTGCAACAAGACTTCGTCTTGAAGTTAAGGATCAGTCAGTGATTGATGAAAAAGCTGTAAAAGCTGCTGGTGCTGCCGGCATGATTCGCCCAGGCAAAACCTCAGTACAGGTAGTCATCGGAACTCAGGTACAGTTCGTATATGACGAATTCAAAAAACTATTATAATTCACATTCCCATAACTCCATTCTAGAATGTAAAAAGGCCACAGCGAAAGCTGTGGTCTTTTTCTATGCTGAAATATTTTTTATACCTCTGGAACGTTAGGAACTATGATTTGGACTTCTTGATTTGAAGTGGCGTTAATTTGGATATCGCCGTTGGTTTTCTTTCCTACCATTTTGATTAATGAAGTTCCTTCTTCAACATCGATGTTTAAAGTACCTTCTGTGGATGCGTCATCAGTGTTTTCCCAAAGTGTAATAACTTTATTGTCTGGTGTTATCTCAATAATTTTAAAGTTACCTTTTTCCACATCAAAGGAATAGTCAAGTGAAAACTCGCTGGTTTCAGAAGCAGATAAATACCAAACATAGTCATTTCCAGTGAAACCGCGAAATTGTAAATCAACAGAATCTGAAGTGACATTACCGAGCTTTTCAATGTAGGTATAGCTGCAAGATTCGTCAGCAAGAACAGAATCATCATCGTAACCTTTACTTTGCATTTCAGTAATGCTGTTACTGCATCCGCTTAGTAGCAATCCGAAGATACTCAATGTTGTAATAATTATATGTTTTCTCATGATAAAAATCCCCTTAAATGTATTTATAGGGATAAGTATACACATATAATATTGCGTGGTCAATTGCTGAATCTACAAAGGAGAAATATTTTTCTCAATCTCCAGTGCAGTCAAAGTACGTTTATATTTCTCAGCCTTAAAGAAAGAGTCATTTGCAAAATAGTAAGAGTAAAGAACATCAATAAGTATCAGCAGAGATATTTGTGGGGAAATTTTGGTGCCTTTTTCAAGCTCCTTGAGGTAGGCAACTTCAACGATTTCATCGCAAAGCTCTGCTAATTTTTTGTCTTTTGAAGCGGTAAAAAGAACAACTCTGGCACCGTTTTGCTTTGCCTTTTTAATTCCGTCGATAACCACTTTCGTAGTACCGCTGATAGAAAAAGCCAAAACTAAAGAACCTCGTTTTACTAAAGAGGCATTCATAGCAATCATCTGGGAATCCGTAATTGCGATAACATCAAGACCCAGTCGCATGAAGCGAAGCTGGAACTCTCGGGCAACATATCCACTTGAACCCATGCCGTACACTGGTACAGTGTATTCGGTGTTGCTGAGCTTGGTGGCGATGCGCCGCATCTGATCTTCATCAATCAAATCGAAGGCTTTCACCATAATGTCTTTATAGTTTTTGCGAACAGAGCGAGTGATATCAGAGATTTCCTTTTCTTCCTTTTCAGTAAAGTAATCCTTGAAATCCAGCTCGTACATGTAAACAAATTCGCGGTAGCCCTTAAAGCCGCATTTCTTGGCAAAACGCGAAAGTGTTGCCTCAGAAACGTATAGCAGCAAGGAGATGTGCTTTGATGAAAAATCGCTGATTTCAGTGTTCTCCAAAAAGTAATCTGCAACTTGCTGCTCTGATTTGGTCAAATTATCGTAGGCTTCACGTATTTTATCTTTAGTTGAATCAACTGTTGACATATTTACCTCTTACTATGACTTTTTTAATACTTAGATCGGATTTATTAATTATAACAAAATCCGCCTGTTTGCCAATAGTGATGGAACCGACGGTGTCATACACACCGATAGCTTTTGCGGGGTTTCTAGAGGCGCACAAAATAGCATCTGAAAGAGGAATGTTCATTTCCTTTACAGCAGTCATCATGCAGTCGAAGAGGTTAGTGGCAGAGCCGGCGATAGTGCCATCGTGAAGTGTGGCTCTGCGGCCCTTTACAATTACAGGCTGGCCGCCCAGTTCGTATTCTCCATCAGGCAGTCCTGTGGCGCGCATAGAATCACTAATCATAATAAGTCTGTCAGCACCGAAAACCTTGTACATCATATTTACTGCAGCAGGATATACATGGACGCCGTCGCAGATAAGTTCTGGTGTGACATTTTCATTTTCTGCTGCGGCACCTATTGGGCCAGGACCACGGTGTGTAAATGCTGGCATTGCATTGAACAGGTGAGTAAGATGTTTTGCACCGCGCCTAAAAGCTTCCTTGCATGTGTCATAGTCAGCTGTGGTGTGGGCCAAGGATATTCTTGTTTCGTCCTTTGCCTTATCGATGAACTCCATTGCGCCATCAGTTTCAGGAGCAATATCGCATAAACGAACTGAATTACCGCTGGCTACGTTTATACGGTGGAACATATCGTAATCTGGGTTTTGTATATACTTAGGATTCTGAGCGCCCTTCTTTTCATGTGAAATAAAAGGACCTTCCATATTTATGCCGTGAATAGTGGCAAAACCTTCTGTGTCATTATCGTATTTACGATAGTCGGCAACAGCCTTAGCAATAGTAGTAAGAGTCTCTTCTGGATATGTCATGGTTGTTGGCAGGATAGAAGTGACGCCTACGCTGGCCTCGTATTTTGCCATGGCAGCAAGAGCTTCCTTTGTACCATCACAAGCATCAAAGCTCATGCATCCGTGGAGATGTATATCACACAAACCAGGGATAACATAGCAATCGCTGGCATCAAATATTTCTGTATCGCTAGATGAAGCAACATCCTGGCCGATATTCGAAATCAACCCATCCTTACAAACAACGTCCACCTCATCAAATTTTCCATCTTCCAAAAACACGCTACCGTTAATTATTTTCATTTTTAATCTCCTTGATTGAATCGGTAAATCGTTTTGTGATTAGCTGTGGCCTGGTGATTGCGCTGCCAATAACAGCGCAGTGACATCCAAGCTCAAAGGCCTTTTGAAGCTGAGCTACCTCCCAAATGCCGCCTTCGCAAATTACAGGAATACTGAGTGAATCGACGAGCTTTTTTAGCATGTCGAAATCCGGTAATTCACGTCCGGCAGTTTCTTTGGTGTAACCAGCAAGAGTAGTGCTGACGATATCGAACCCGAGCTCCTGGGCTTTAACACCTTCTTCGTAGGTAGAGCAATCCGCCATAAAAAGCATATCCGGATACTTTGCTCGAACCTCTTTGAAGAAGTGCTCTAACGTAATGCCACCTGGCCTGATTCTATCTGTGGCGTCAGTAGCAATGATATCCACCCCAGCCTCAGCAAGAGCATCGATTTCTGTCATGGTAGGAGTAATGTAGATTTCTGAATCATCGTATTCTCGCTTCCACAATCCAATAAGTGGTACGGTTGTAGTCTTTTTGATCTCTGCAATGTCATCAGGCCCGTTTACTCTGATTCCAACTGCGCCGCCTTCCACGGCTGCCTTTGCCATCCTACCCATAATGAAACTACTATGGAGAGGTTCACTATCAAGGGCTTGGCAGGAAACCACCAATCCACCTTTTATTTGATTTAAAATTTGAGAATTATGATTCATAGGTAACTCCTTATGCATCTATTTTAAGTAAGATAATTTTATTCCTCAATGATTTAGCCCATTTATGAAAGTACTAACATCACCACACCCGGATATGGGAGGAGTGTATGAAAGCCGTTTCAGAAGTGCTCCGTTTAATTGACGCTAAACTCTGGCGGTCCATATAATGAGTTTACAAAAGAGATAGCGCAAACTCTAAACACATATTGTTAGTACAATAATATCATAATAAAACTGAGGTATTTAAGAAATGAAGATATACAAAGAATTGGATTACGATGCTGTAAGCAAGAGAGCAGCCGCCCTTGTAGCAGCTCAAATAAAAGAAAAAAATGACAGTATCCTTGGTCTTGCTACAGGCTCATCACCTGTAGGCATGTACAAAGAGCTTGTGGACATGTACAACGCAGGCGAAATATCTTTCAAAAATATTCGCACTGTAAACTTAGACGAATATGCAGGACTTGCCGACGATGATGTAAACAGCTATCACTACTTCATGAATCAGCACCTATTCTCAAAGGTAGATATAGACCCTGCCAACACCCACTTGCCAAACGGCATAGCAGCTGACCCTGAAGCAGAATGTGCATCATACGAAGACTTGATACAATCCCTTGGCGGAGCAGACCTTCAGATCCTTGGGCTTGGCGAAAACGGACACATCGGATTCAACGAACCAGGCACACCGTTCACCGAAGTCACTCACCTAGTAGACCTAACCGAAAGCACAATCCGTGCCAACTCCCGCCTCTTCGAAAAAATCGAAGACGTCCCAAGACAGGCCTACTCCATGGGCATCAAAACCATTATGAGCGCCAAGCGCATCCTACTCATCGTAACCGGCACCGCCAAAGCAGACGCCCTGGCCAAAGTCCTCACAGGCCCCGTCACCGAAACCGTGCCAGGCTCAGTCCTCCAAACCCATCCGGACGTAACCGTAATCTGCGACGAAGCCGCCGCATCCCAACTCTAAACCGCACCCTACAGCCCCAGGTACCACACTCGGGGCTCTTTTTTTGTCCTTCCCGCCCCGCCTGCCGTAACCATAAGGGGCCAACTGCCCTCCATGAAACCTAGAGTGTTGTAAACTCCATCCAAAGCTGGGGGACTGTACCTACCTGCTTAACTTCGCCTTCAGATTATGATTTTCTAAACGCCAAGAGTCGCTTTCTTTATAAGTGGGTGTTTTTTCAATTCTTTGCAATTCTGACGCCACTGTGTGTAGGGTATGCAGACACACACTATTTATAAGTATTAATCTCCACAGCAAGCTTAGGAATAATTGCCGCGACATTTGTAGTGAGCCTAGAAAAATAGAAAGGGGAATTTTGCGATGATAGGCGTGAGGCGCCATGGACGGCGCCGAGAGCCCGACAACGAAACGGACTGAGTTAAAGGGCGGCGCCTAATCATCCAAAATCCCCTTTCTAAATTTTTCTTGGCAAACGGATTATGAGCGCAATTATCCTGAGCCTTGTGTGGAGACTAATATATAGACTACAAGTGTCTGCATCCTACACACAGCGGCTTCGAATTGCAAAACCAATGAAAAGACACCCACATAAAGCTCCCTTTTGGCGTTAAGAAAATCTATAATCTTCGCGAAATTGTTAAGCAGGTAGGTACAGTCCCCCAGCAAGGAATGGAGTTTACATACATTTTCACTCATGGAGGGCAGTTGGCCCAACCCCCAATCCCTGGCGGGGCGGAAGGCGGGCAATAAAAAGAGCCCCTCATAAGAGAGGGGCCCAGAAGGGTGCGGCTTAGTATTCGCCGTTTTTGTACTTTGTGATGAGCTTTTCGATACGTCCGTATGGGTTGAGGAGCTCTGAGATTGAGCACTCGTGGTTGAGAGTATCGATGATGTATGCGATGTACTTTGACATGTCGCACTTGATGAAGTAGTCCTTGTTGAGGACTTCATCTGTAAGGTATGTAAGGTTTGTTGTAACAACCTTGTAGATGATGCCGTCAGCTACGGCCTTGTCGAACTTATCCATTCCGTTTGTGAAGAGTCCGAATGTAGCTACTACGAAGATACGATTTGCGTTGCGCTTCTTGAGCTCTGTAGCTACGTCTATCATTGACTCGCCAGAAGAAATCATATCATCTACGATGATAACGTCCTTGCCAGCTACGTCATTTCCAAGGAATTCGTGTGCTACGATAGGATTACGTCCGTCTACGATGCGGCTGTAATCACGACGCTTGTAAAACATACCAACATTTACGCCAAGGACAGAAGCCATGTATACGGCTCTCTTTGTACCACCTTCATCTGGAGAGATGATCATAAGGTGATCATTGTCGAGAGTAAGGTCCTTGCAGTTCTTGAGGATAGCCTTAAGGAACTGGTATGTAGGAGAAACTGTCTCAAAGCTGTGAAGTGGAATAGCATTCTGTACACGTGGGTCGTGAGCATCAAATGTGATGATGTTGTCTACGCCCATGTTTACAAGTTCCTGAAGTGCCATAGCACAGTCAAGAGATTCACGAGCACTTCTGCGGTGCTGTCTGCCTTCATAAAGGAATGGGATAATAACTGTGATGCGCTTAGCCTTTCCCATTGCTGCTGCGATGATACGCTTTAAGTCACAGAAGATATCGTCTGGACTCATGTGGTTCTCGTGACCACAAACGCTGTATGTAAGGCTGTAGTTTGTAACATCTACGAGGATGTATAAATCAAGTCCTCTAACTGACTGGTTGATGATACCCTTTGCTTCGCCTGAACCGAAACGTGGGCAGTCAGCCTTTACGATGTAAGAATCGCTACGGTAACCAGCGAGAGTAATGATTGACTGATCACTCTTGCGCTCCTGTCTCCACTGAAGAAGATAGTCGTTAACGCGTTCTGCGATGGCTGTACAGCTCTTGTGAGGAATAATTCCTAGCTCTGCCATAGGTGGTGTGTTTTCCAACACGATTTCATTGTTTGGCATGTTTTGCTCCTTGCTAATATTAAATTAATTATTTTGATATTACTTTTTTGATGCGAATATCATTTCCAATGAGCTTGATTGTCTCATAGTTAGAGAATACTCGCGAAGTAATACGTTCGCTGTAGGTGTCTCTTAAATCTTCAAGAGAAAAATTAGTTGAAATTATAGTTGATTTACTACGAAGTAATCTTTCATTTAAGCATTGAAATAGGCGTGCTGTAGTGAAAGAATTCTGAAACTCTGTGCCTAAATCATCGATGATTAATAAGTCACAATCGAATATTTGATCATGAAGATCCGCTACGTTTGCGTTCTTCTTGAAAGTCTGTTCTTCAAAAACTCTGAAAAGCTCTGATGCTGTGAAGTAAATAACAGATATGCCTTCGTCTAAAAGAGCTTTTGCGATGCAGTTGGAAAGAAAGGTTTTTCCACACCCTGTCTGTCCAAGCAACAAGAGATTACCACCTTTTTCCCTAAAATTCTGCACAAAGTTTTTCGCTCTTTCTAGCGCTATTTTAGCATTTGAACGAGCATCTATATCAGAATTATCCTCATAATAATCCTCATCGTATACATTTAAATCAAATGCACTGAAGTTTTCTTTTGCAAGAATGTTGCTGATATTAGATTGTTTGTAGACAATGTTGATGGCTGCCTGCTTGAAGCAATGGCAGCGTTTTCCATTGATATAGCCAGTATCTTTGCAATCAGGACAATCGTATGGTGGCTCAAGATAATCTACAGGGAAACCTGCAGATTTAATAAGCTGCATACGACGTTCCTTAAGCTGAGAAAGCTTGCGCTTTGAGTCAGCGGAAGCTTCAGAAATACTTTTACCTTCAAAGATAGCAGTAATAGAAGATACTGAAATCTTTGATACTTCGTCATCTAGCTCTGAAAGGGCTGGAACAGCAGAGTATAACTCTTTTGTGCGGTAAGAAACAATCTGGTTGTTACGAGACTGCTTGTGATTGTATTCGCGCATAAGTGCGTCATACTGCTCATTAGATAATGCCATAAATTAACCTCCCTTTAGTGCCCAAGAAGCTTCTTTTCGAGTGCTTCAAAATCATAATCTCTCTGTGAGAAATTGTGGAACTTGTTGTTGGCTTTTGCGCGAGCGGCTGTATTGTTGTTAGCCTGAGCTGCCTTTGCACGATTTGCAGAAGAAAGCTTTGCAACAGTAGCCTTTGTAAATTCCGAATCAAGCTTGGCAATATCATCAAGAGTCTTTACTCCTGAATTGTGCCAGCTAGTGATGATTGTGTCTGCATATTTAAAGCTTGGTTTATTAGTCTGTGTAATGGTGCGCTCACATGCTTCTGTGATGATATCAAGTGAGAAGCTGTAAACATTAACCCATTTATCGATGTAGTTTAACTCTGAATCAACTAAATCGCGATTTCCGATGCCAAGTGCACGCTTGATTGTGTAAGCTGCGTTTGTATGTGCACTGCTGGATTTAATTGCTTCAGCTACTGTAGTGATTCCATCGTCGGCCCAGTTACGAGCAACAGTGTCCATGTAGTGGATGCTGCTGTGACCTTCGTCGATGCTAGTCTCAATAAGATACTGAATCAAATCAACAGACATGTGGAGACTGTCGTACCAGAATAATAATGTGTTCATATCTGTTACAGAAAGTGGTCTCTTGAAGTAAGTCTGTGTAGCGAAAATAAGATCGCTAACCTCATCGTTCTCCTTGAAAGCATCAAGCTGGTCAGAGCTGTAGCTAGGTCTGAATGGTACAGTGTTGTTAATAGCCTTATCTGAAACTGCAGGAGCACCTGTGGCAGCAGCGACAGAAGCTGGAGCCGCAGTGTTAGCTGCAGTGTAGTTTACTGATGTGAATGAGTGCATATCATTCACATCCACTAGACAGATTCCTGAAAGCTCATTATCTGCAGAGTACTCAAGACGAAGCAAGCCTACTTTCTCCCAATAAGTAAATGCACGCATTACATCTTTTTCTGTGTGGTCTAAGCAGTCCGCCAACTGCGAGATGGAAAAATCAAAATCCTCTCTATTAAGACAACGAAGCAGATAAAGGTAAATCTTCACGTACTCTCCATTGGCATCTTTCATGTAATCGTCAATAAAAGTATTAGAAATGCAAGTAAAACCAGTGTTAGTACTGGTATGTAGCATGATGTCAGCCATATTCAAATCCTCTCCCTCTTAATGAACCGAATTATATCAAAGTAATTCTGAAAAGAAAAGAGGCGAAACCCCGCAAACCCTTGTAAATAAAGGGTTTGTGGCTTCTGTGGATAATGTGGATAACTATTATGACCCATTGAAAATAGGGCATAAAAAAATCCACATTTTCGAAGGGGATAAACCCGGTCAAAAATGTGGATAATGTGGATAACTATTTCTGAAGTAGGTGCTCGCCTACTAAATACACATTTCCTGCGCCCATAGTTATCAACAAGTCATTGTTTACAATATTTTTTTCTAAAAATTTTTCACATTGGTCAAAAGAACCCAAATAATGAACTTCGGTTCCTAGCTTTTCAATCCTATCAGCAATGTCCTTTGAGCTGACACCGTAGATGTCTGGTTCTCTAGCTGCATAGATGTCTGCAAGAACAACAACATCAGCTGCTGATAGAGCCTTAGCGAAATCGTCAAGGAAGCTAAGAGTACGAGTGTATGTGTGTGGCTGGAAACATACAACCACTCTGTTGTGTGGGTAGTTTGCAGCAGCTGCAAGGCTGGCAGCGATTTCTGTTGGATGATGAGCATAGTCATCAATAACAGTTGCGCCATTAAAATGTCCCTTGAGCTCGAAACGTCTGTGTGCACCACCGAACTTTGCAAGCCCTGCCTTGATATGGTCAAATGAAATGCCCATCTCAGTGGCAAGTGCGATAGCAGCAAGTGAATTGCTGATGTTGTGGTCGCCAGGTACGTTTAATGAAACACGTTCCATAGCCTTTCCGTTGAATACAGGAGTAAAGCTTGCGAAGCCCTTTTCATTATATGTAATGTCTGTTGGATAAATATCAGCGCCTTCCTTAAGAGAATAAGTGATAACCTGACATTTTAATCCTTCAGTGAAATACTTAACGTCATCAATCTCGTTATTGATAATAAGAATACCGTCGTCTGAAGTGTTGCCGGCGAACTTCTTAAATGAAGCACGATAGTTCTCAAGATTCTTAAAGAAATCAAGGTGATCTGCTTCTACATTAAGAATGATGTTGTATTTAGGGAAGAATGAATGGTAGCTGTTTGTGTACTCACAAGCTTCTGTGATAAACACATCGCTGTCGCCAACATGAACATTGCTTCCGATAGCATCCAAGATACCGCCTACAGAAATAGTAGGATCGTCAGCTGTCTCAAGGAGAATCTGGCTCACCATAGAAGTAGTTGTTGTCTTGCCGTGAGTTCCAGCTACGGCAATTGAACGAGCGTAGTTTTCCATGATTTCGCCAAGGAGCTCAGCCCTTGTAAGCATAGGCTTGCCAGAAGCTTTTGCAGCAGCAAACTCAGGGTTATCCTCGTGGATTGCAGCAGTGTAAACAATAAGGTCGATATCTGATGTAATATTTTCAGCTGCCTGTGGATAACTAACCTTTGCTCCAAGTGATGCTAAATGAGCTGTGAGATCACTTTCTTCTCTATCAGAACCAGAGATTGTAAAGCCTGCACCAAGCAATATCTCAGCAAGGCCGCTCATGCTTATTCCGCCGATTCCAATAAAGTGTACGTGTATCTTGTTATTAAAATCAATTTTGTACATGAAAAATTTCCTTCTTTATATATTATTATACCCTCAATAATTTAAACCTAAAAACCTTGAGTTTCAAGGTACATTATATGAATTAGTAAAATTTACGGGGAATTGTCTAACTATTAACGATGTTATAGTAAAAAATTATGAATATTATTGCACCAAAATATCCACTTTGTTATACTAAATGTACAAGATTGTGAATTTAATTACAATTCACAACGGGGAGTGCGTTATGCACATCCTTAACTGACACCATGGAGAAAGGCAGATGATAGGATGATTAGAAAAGAAATGATTGCCATGCTTCTCGCTGGCGGGCAGGGAAGCAGACTGGGGGTTCTAACTTCAGATGTAGCGAAGCCAGCAGTTTCTTTCGGAGGAAAATATCGAATAATCGATTTCCCTCTGTCAAATTGTATCAATTCGGGGATTGATACCGTTGGCGTACTTACTCAGTACCAGCCATTAGTACTTAATTCACACATAGGAATCGGTATTCCTTGGGACTTGGATAGGAATAATGGTGGTGTGACCGTTCTTCCTCCTTATGAGAAGAGCGACACAAGTGAGTGGTATTCAGGCACAGCCAACGCCATTTTCCAAAACCTTAAGTACATGGAGAATTATAATCCAGAGTATGTTCTGATTCTCTCCGGAGATCATATCTACAAGATGGATTATGAAGCCATGTTAGATTTTCATAAGGCAAAGGGTGCTGATGTTACAATCGCAGTAATACCAGTACCAATCGAAGAGGCATCTCGATTCGGAGTTGTTATTGCTGATGATGAAAAACGTATCAGCGAATTCGAAGAAAAGCCAGAGCATCCAAGAAGCAACCTTGCTTCAATGGGTATCTATATATTCAGTTGGAAGGCATTAAAGGAATCACTCCTTGCTCTTAAAGATCAGAGCAATTGCGATTTCGGTAAACACGTTTTACCATACCTCCACGAAAAGGGAGCACCAATGTATGCCTACGAATTCAACAGTTATTGGAAGGATGTAGGAACACTTGGATCATATTGGGAAGCCAACATGGAGCTTATAGATTTGATTCCAGAGTTTAACTTATATGAAGAGTTCTGGAAAATTTACACTAATCAAAATATCATCGAGCCACAGTTTGTTGCAGCAACTGCAGTAGTTGAAAAAGCAATAATTGGTGCAGGTGCTCAGATTTATGGAGAGGTGTACAACTCAGTTCTAGGCGCAGGTGTAGTAATTGATGAAGGAGCGGTGGTTCGCGATTCAATTATTATGGAGGGCGCAGTAATCGGAAAGAACTGTGTAGTAGATAAATCGATTATCGCCGAGAATACAGTCATAGGCGAAGGAACAAAAATCGGCCAGGGAGCCGAAGCTGAGAGCAAGCTTAACTCCAGCATCTATTCATTTGGATTGGCAGTTATCGGGGAGAACTCAGTTGTTCCAGCAAACGTTACTATAGGTAAAAATACAGCTATCAAGGGCGAGACTAGCGAAGCAGATTATCCTGACGGACAGTTGGCTAGTGGCGGCTATATTATCAAGGCAGGTGATCGAGTATGAAAGCATTAGGTATTATTCTAGCAGGTGGAAACAGCAGTAGAATGCATGAGCTTACTGAGAAGCGCGCTATCGCAGCGATGCCAGTAGGCGGAAGCTACAGATGTATTGATTTTGTCCTTTCAAATATGACAAACTCACACATCCAGACAGTTGCTGTGCTGTCGCAGTACAACGCACGTTCATTGAACGAGCATCTTAATTCAGCAAAATGGTGGAACTTTGGTAGAAAGCAGGGAGGCCTCTTCCTATTTACACCAACAGTTACAACAAACAATAGTTGGTGGTACAGAGGTACAGCCGATGCCATTTGGCAAAATATTGATTTCTTAAAGAAAAGACATGAGCCATATGTTATTATTGCAAGTGGTGATTGTGTTTACAAACTTGATTTCAATAAGGTACTTGATTACCACATCAAGAAACAGGCAGACATCACAGTAGTGTGTGCAAAGTTGCCAGAGGGTGACGACATCAACCGCTACGGTGTTGTAGAGATGGATAGAGACGGCAGAATTACAGAATTCGAAGAGAAGCCAATGGTTGCTACTTCAGATATTGTTTCAGCTGGTGTCTATGTCATCAGAAGAAGAGCTCTCATCGATTTGCTTGAGGAGTGCAATAGAGAGGGCAGATACAATTTTGTAACAGATATTCTCATTAGATACAAAAACATGAAGAGAATCTACGGCTACAGAATGGAAGGTTATTGGGCAAATCTTGCAGACGTAGATAGCTATTTCAAAGCAAACATGGACTTCCTTAGAAAGGATGTCAGAGATAGCTTCTTCCACACTGAACCAGGAGTCTTCTCAAAGACACACGACCTGCCACCTGCAAAATACAACACAGGTTCAAAGGTCACAAATTCATTGGTTGCAGGAGGATGTATCATCAACAGTACGGTTGAGAATTCTGTACTATTTAAAAAGGCCTTTGTTGGCAACAATTCAGTTGTTAAGAATTGTGTCATTTTAAATGGAGCATACATAGGGGACAACGTGCACGTAGAGAATTGCATTGTTGAAAGCCATGAGACATTGCTCAGCGGATCCACATATATTGGGGAAAACGGGGTCCGCATAGTTACCGGAAACAAAAACAGATACGATATGCCAGTTGGGGAGGTATAACAATGCAAATCACAGACATTAGAATCCGTAAGATCGAAAAAGAAGGTAAGATGAAGGCAGTTGTTTCAGTGACAATTGACGAAGAGTTTGTTATTCACGACATCAAGATTATTGAAGGAGATAAGGGACTTTTCATCGCCATGCCATCTAGACGTGGTTCAGAAGGCGGCTACAAGGATATTGCACATCCTATTCGCTCAACAACAAGAGAGCAGATGCAGACAATGATCCTTAACAAATACAAGGAAGAGTTCCCAGAGTAAGATTTATGTTTTTAATTGTTGGTCTAGGCAATCCTGAAAGGAAATATGAAGGAACAAGGCATAATGTTGGATTTGAAGCCATCGATGCCATCTCACAAAAGTATGGGATAGAAGTCTCTCACAAAGAGCACAAAGGCATTGTGGGAAAAGGCGTTATAAATGGCCACAAGGTTATGTTGGTAAAGCCTCAGACGTATATGAACCTTAGCGGTGAATGCGTTCGCGAATTGTGTGATTATTACGAAGTGGACCCTCAGACGGAGCTTTTGGTTATCTCTGATGATGTATCACTTTCTACAGGCAACATCAGAGTTAGAAAAAAAGGAAGTGCTGGTGGCCATAACGGGCTCAAAAACATAATTGCACATACTGGATCAAACGTGTTCCCTCGAATTCGAGTGGGAGTTGGAGAGTGTGAAAATGGTGACATGGTTAGCCACGTGCTCGGTCACTATGATGCTGAGGACAGAGAGCGTGTTGACGCCTCAATGGACAAGGTGATTGGAGCGTTAGAGTTGTTTTTAGAGGATAATTTGGATGGAGCCATGAACCAATTCAATGTCAAAGAAAAAGTTGAATAGCTGTTATAGCCTGCAGAAAGCTGCAGGCTATTTGGTTATTTACAATAACATTTTGTTATTTTATACTTTTATTTGTAATGAAATGGATTAGCAAAAAGGGAGAACTATGTACGATTCAAAAATTCTTATTAAAGCAGATTTTTTAGGTAAGTTAGACATCACATGTAATGATGTACCTATTGTACTAGAACGCAATAACACAACTAAGGTAAATCAGCTTTTCCAGATGCTGATTTATTACACAAACGGTATTGCTAGAGATCAGGTTATTTATAATCTCTTTCACAATGAAGAGATTGCAGACGAATCTAATAGCCTTAGAGCTATTGTATTTAGATTAAGGAAATCACTGGCTGCCCTTGATATTCCAAATGAAGACTATGTTTACATCAAGCGTGGAACATATTCTATCAATCCATTTGTGACTATCGAGTGCGATGCAGTCAAATTCGAAGAGCTTGCAAAGAATGCCCTTGGTGCAGAGGATGCCAAAGAACAGCAGAAGCTTCTTGAGGAGGCTTGTGCACTTTACAATGGTGATTTCCTTGCTACACTTAGCGGCTATGAGTGGGTTGTTACCACACAGGTAAGGCTCAAAAAGCTTTTTGACCGTTGCTTAAAGCAGCTTTTAGAAATATACGAATTACAAAAAGAATACAAAAAAATGTATGAGCTTAGCCACAAGGCTAACGACATCTATCCTTACGATGGATGGCAGACATACGAAATGCGTGCCCTCATCGAGGTTGGTAACACAAAGGATGCATTAAAGTTATACGAGGATACTGAGACTCTCATGTTTGAGGAGCTTGGTGTTTCCGTTGCATCAGCTATGAACGACCAGCTTGATAGACTTGGCGCACAGATTAAAAATAATACAGACATGATTAGCGAGGTAAAGAGAAACCTCGATACATCAAAGGAAGAAATACAGGGTGCATTCAATTGCACATACCCTACTTTCGTAGAAACATACAGATATATCAAGCGTGTCATCAGACGTTCAGGCCAGGCAGCATGGCTTATGCTTTGCACCATCACAGATGGCAAGGGCTTTGGACTCAATGATTCCGACAGACTTGAAAGTCTTGCTGAGGAGCTTTCTGAAGCAATCCGCACATCAGCAAGAGGTGGCGATATGTACGCCAGATATAGCAACAACCAGTTTGTAGTTTTACTTTTAGATATTACCCAGGAGGACTGCGTTTTGGTTCAGGCCAGAATCAACGAAAACCTTAGCAAGGAATCTAGAAAACGCTACATTCAATATCATCTTGCACCAGTTAATCTTGCAAGCGCAGGAACAGATTCAGATACAGCCGAGCTTCAGGATATGGTTAAAGGGGAATAGCAATGAACATCTCTGACAGAATGAAACGAATGCACAATTGTGTTGGTATCACCATAGAAAATAAAGAAAGCTTTAGTGGCAAGCTATACAACTGCTACGATAAAGCACCAATCAGCTATACCGATGTTGATGATTTCTTCAATATCATTAATAGTTTTTTGGATACTGTGGAGTTTCCAGCTCAGAAATTTAGATATAGAGCTTTCAAAAAGACATATCCTACTCTTAAGATTGTAGATATCGATCCAAAGGAAAAGATCTTTGATACTATGGATTTACTTCCTATGATAGGAAATGATAGCTTCATCCTGATGGTGACAGCCAGAGATAATGCTTCATGGCAGGGCAAAATCTACAGCGTTGCACTTGATGAAGAATATGATTTTAACAGTGAAGTGGAGTTAATTAGAATTTTAAATAAATAAGGAACAGTGGAGGAAGCAAGTGAAGAAATACAAATATTTGCTTTCACTGATTGTTCTTACTCTTAGCTTTATAGCTTGTGGAGACCAACAGCCAGCCTTTACTTCCGATTCATCTGCCACAGAAAGCTCATCAGGGGCTATGGCAAAGGAATCAAAGGGCTCCAGGGACAACACCATTCGAGTGCTTACACCTGAAGCAAGTGGCGTGGAGGTTTATTCAAATGCTGATGCATCCATTGATGCAAGCAATGCCTCCGAAGGCTACGTCATGGTGAAATACACAGGCTCAGCGGCTAAGGTTAGAATGCTAATAGAAACGCCAGCAGGAAACACTTACAACTATCTGATGGATTTGGATGGCAATTACGATGTCTATCCTCTATCCGAAGGTAGTGGCACCTATAAAATCGGTGTCTATGAGAACTTGCATGATGATCAATATGCGGCGGCATTTACTCAGTCAGTGAGCGTAACACTAAAAGATGAATATAGTATGTTCCTGTATCCAAATGCTTACGTGGATTTCAATGCAAATTCCAAGGCGGTGAAAAAGGGCCAGGAGCTGGCGGCCAGTGCCAACAACGACATTGAGGTGGTTCAGAACGTTTACCATTACATCACCAAAAATGTTAAGTACGACTACGACAAGGCCGAGACAGTTCAGTCTGGATACATTCCAAAGGTAGATAGCACATTGGCTACTAACACAGGAATCTGTTTTGACTATGCATCCCTCATGGGAGCGATGCTCAGGTCACAGGGTATTCCAACACGGCTTGAAATCGGATACGCCGGTACGGAGTACCATGCATGGATATCCGTATATACGAAGGAGACAGGCTGGATTGATAAAATCATTCAGTTTGATGGAACAGATTGGACACTTATGGACCCAACATTAGGTTCATATGCAAGCAACAGTCAAGTAAAGAAAACTTTAGATGACACAACTTACTATCAACTAAAGTACAAATATTAAAGGTGTAACTATGAGCGAAAAGATTAGAAAACAACTTACTCCCGAGGAACTATATGCATTCTCAGATGAAATGGGAATGATGATTTCCAGTGGTGTTTCAGCAATACAGGGAATCACAATGATGCTTGATGAGTCCCAGGGTGGTGAAGAAAAAGAGCTCCTTACAGAGATGGAGCAGGTAGTTGGCGAAACAGGTTCACTTTCAAAGGCAATCGAAAGTGTTGGTGTTTTCCCAGACTATTTTGTAGAAATGGCAAAGATGGGCGAGTCTACAGGTAAGATGGATTCAGTTCTCATCAATCTGGCAGCGCACTATTCAAGAGAAATGGCAATATCAAATGCAATCAGAAGCGCGGTAACTTATCCACTTATGATGGTTGCTATGATGCTTGTTATCATCATCGTGCTTGTAACAGAAATCATGCCAGTATTCAATCGAGTATTTAAGCAGCTTGGTGGCACAATGGACGGCCTTTCAGCTGGTTTCCTTGCTGTTGGTACATTTATGAAATCAAACGGTGCCATACTTTTAGTAATTCTTCTTGCTATTGTTGTTTACGTAATTGTTCTTAATAAGACAGAGTGGGGCAAGAATCATCGTAACGGCATTCTTTACAAGAGCCGTCGTTTCAAATCAATCCACTCAAAAATTGCTACAAGCCGTTTTGCATCTGCAATGGCGATGACACTTTCAAGTGGTATGGATGTTATGCAGGCACTTGATGTCAGCGGCAATATCGTGGAAGCTCCTGATTTCGAGGACAAGGTTGAAAAGTGCAAGGATTCTTTTGCAGAGACTATGGATATTGGAAAGGCATTTTCAATGTCTGGCATTTTCGGTGGTCTCTACGGACGTATGGCAATCCTTGGTGCTAAAACTGGTAATATGGAAAACGTTCTTGAAAAGGTTGCAACAACCTATCAGGAAGAAGCAGATGAAGAGATTAACGATTTAATTGCAGTAGTGGAGCCAACACTTGTAATTGTCCTTTCAGTTATTGTAGGAATCATTTTACTTTCAGTTATGCTACCACTTTTGAACATTATGTCGGGGATGATTTAACATGGCAAAGACAAGATTTGGAAGCCTAGACGGCATTCATCAAATCAAACAGAAGAATGTGGCTGGCAGCACTATGATTTCTGCAGGGCTTTTTCTTCTCATATTTATCCTGTTTTTGTTTGCAGTATCAAAGGCATCAGCAGGCTCAGTTCAGGAGCAGCGCCAGAGCTTAAGTGATGCTATCGACAGGGCAATCATCCAGTGCTATGTCACTGAAGGCAGATACCCTGAAAGCTTTGAATACTTACAGGAAAACTACGGAATCATCTACGATGATGACCGTTTTAGAGTTGATTATGTTATCTATGGTTCAAATATGCGACCAGAGGTTACGATTATAAATCTGGAGGATTAACGTTGAAACAAGGACGACTTAGAAAACATAATATAGACATCATGTTTCTAATGGTCTTATTTTTGATATTCACCTTTTCTGCGGTGAGTGTTCTTTTGATGGCTGTAAATTCCTACAGATCAGTAGTATTAGCAAATGAAGCCAACTCAAGTGCACGTACAGCAATCGCCTACATCCGCGAAGAGGTTAGACAGCACGATGCTGATGGAGCAGTTACCCTTGATACATTTGATGGTGTTGATTGCATCAAAATGTCTGAGGGCAGTGGCTTCAATCTTTATATCTATGAGTACGATGGATATTTGATGGAACTGGAGGCAAAGGATACCGCCGGTGCCACAGCAGATTTTGGAAATAAAATCATGGAAGTAAAAAGCATCAGCTTTAGCCAGGGAGAAAACGGCACTATCAATGTGCAGCTTGAGGATTCTCTTGGTGCAAAGCAGGATGTGGTAATAGGCATCAAGTCAAAGGAGGGCCAGTCTAATGAAGAATAGAAACAACGGCTCCCGAATTTTTATGACTGAGCTTATGTTTGCGATTTTCTTTTTTATTCTTATATCAGCCGTTTGTATTCAGTGCTTTGCTGGAAGCTTTGCAAAAAGCAATGAGGCAAAAGAGATCACTGAGGCAGTAAATCTTGCAAGTAATGCAGCAGAGGATTATCTCTGCAATGACAACTATACTGGATTTACTAATTACTACGATGACAACTGGAATTTAGTGGACGATTCAGAAGCAACCTACAAGGTCACAAGCCTCGTTATTGAGCCAGAATCAGAGGGCATGTGCCAGACAATGCACGTGGTAGTTTCCACAATTTCAGATGAAGAAATATACAGCTTAGCAGTTGAAAAAGCTCTTAAATAGGAGTGACAATGGAGCATACAAAAAGAGAAAACAGGACAATAATAAATATAGGTACCTCGTTGATGGTTGTTATCCTGATTGGCATGGCATTTGCGGTAATTGCTGCCCTTGCAATTTCATCCAGTCACAACAACTATAATCTCAGTATGAAGCTTCGTAATCATACTGATGAATACTACAGTGCATCCAACCAGGCATACGAGATAATTGCTGATTCAGATTGGGCAGATCAGGAATTTACAGTTGATATTAATGAAAATCAGGTGTTAAATGTAAAGGTTGAATCTAAAGAGATTACTTGCTGGCAGGTGCAAAATGTTTCTTCGTGGGAAGCAGACAGCACACAGCCAGTTATAACATTGGAGGATTGAGGGGGATAAAATGAGTACAAATATTGTAACTTACTTAACAGATGCAGTTAGAAAATACAAGGCTTCAGATGTATTTATTGTTACAGGCCGTGAGGTTTCATTCAGAGTAAACGACCTCGTGCTTACTCGCTCAGAATTGGAACAGGGCTACACAGAAAAGGCTGAGCCAGATGATGGTCCAGTTATGCCAGCAAAAGCAGAGGATTTGGTTCGCCAGATTTATGAGCTTGCAGGTAGAGATATTACAAAATACATCGAAGGCGGCGATGACGATTTCTCATTTGCAATCAAGGATGTTTCTCGTTTCAGAGTTAATGCATTCATGCAAAGAGGTACTTTTGCAGCAGTAGTCCGTGTCATCACATTTACACTGCCAGATTACAAAGAGTTACTCATTCCAGAATCTGTAATCAATCTTTCAAATGAGTCAAAGGGCTTGGTGCTTGTAACAGGTCCTGCCGGAAGTGGTAAGTCTACCACTTTGTCTTGTATTGTGGACAAGATTAACAAAAACTACAACAAGCATATTATTACCCTTGAGGACCCTGTGGAATACCTTCACAGACACGGCAAATCAATCGTGTCTCAAAGAGAAATCCACTTAGATACAGAGAACTATGTGACTGCACTTCGTGCCTCACTTAGACAGAGTCCAGATGTTATTTTGCTTGGAGAAATGCGTGATGCTGAAACAATTTCCGTTGCAATGACCGCGGCTGAGACAGGACATTTAATTCTGTCAACATTGCACACCATTGGAGCAGCAAACACAATCGATAGAATTATCGACGTATTCCCTTCTGAGCAGCAGCACCAAATAGCATTACAGCTTTCTATGGTTATAAAGGCAGTTGTATCTCAGCAGCTTGTTCCAGCTGTTGACGGTTCGCTTGTGCCTGCATTTGAAGTCATGACAGTGACTCCAGCCATCAGAAATATGATCAGAGAAAACAAGGTACCACAGATTGAAGGTGTCATCTATTCAAGTGACACAGACGAAATGGTATCAATGGATTCTAGCCTTTTCAAATTGGTGCGTGAAGGCAAAATCACAAAGGAGACAGCTATGGAATTTGCTGTCAATGCAGAAATGCTAGGAAGAAGATTAGGAGTTTAGTTAGAAATGGAAAGTTTTAAACCTATGCTGTTTACTTGCTTGAAGAAGTATAGCAAGGAGCAGTTCTTTAAAGACTTAGTATCTGGAATCATTGTGGCAATCATCGCATTGCCACTTTCTATTGCCTTGGCTTTGGCCTCAGGTGTTGGCCCAGAGCCAGGTTTATACACAGCAATCGTTGCTGGATTTTTGATTTCCTTCTTTGGAGGAAGTACAGTTCAGATAGCTGGACCTACAGCAGCCTTCGCTACAATCGTAGCAGGCATCATTGCAACTGATGGAATGGATGGACTCATCATTGCAACAATCATGGCAGGTATCATTCTTATTATCTTAGGTGTGGTAAAAGCCGGCGCACTTATCAAATTCATCCCATACACAATCACAACTGGTTTCACAGCCGGTATCGCAGTTACAATTTTAATTGGTCAGTTCAAGGATTTCTTTGGTGTAGATTTCCACGGTGAAAAGCCAATCGAAACAATCGACAAATTAAAGGTATTCTTTGGCAACATTGATTCACTTAACTGGCAGGCAACTTTAGTTGGCGTTGTTTGCCTTGCAGTGCTTATCATTTGGCCAAAGTTCTTCTCAAAGATTCCTGCATCAATCATTGCTGTATTCGTCAGCATTGCAATGGTACAGGGACTTCACCTTAACGTAAACACAATTGGAACTCTTTACCCAGATTTGAAGGCAGGCTTGCCAACAATCTCAGTTCCACATTTTTCACTTGCAGTAGTTAGAAACGAAATGCCTAACGCATTTACGATAGCGATTCTTGCTGCAATCGAGTCACTTCTTTCTGCAGTAGTTGCAGACGGAATGGTAAACAGCAAGCACAGAAGTAACCAGGAGCTTATTGGTCAGGGTATCGGTAACATAGGATCAGTTCTTTTCGGTGGTATCCCTGCAACAGGTGCTATCGCACGTACAGCAGCCAACATCAAAAACGGCGGTCGTACACCAGTGGCAGGTATGGTTCATTCAGTTACACTTCTTATCGTACTTGTTGTACTTATGCCATACGCAAAGTTCATCCCAATGCCATGTATCGCAGCAATCCTTTTCCAGGTTGCATACAACATGTGCCAGTGGAGACCATTCGTAAGACTTGTAAAATTTGCTCCAAAGTCAGATATCATCGTACTTGTACTTACATTCGTTCTCACAGTAGTATTCGACCTTGTTGTTGCTATTGAGTGGGGCATGATTGTTGCCTGCATCCTCTTCATCAAGAGAATGAGCGAGGAGACTCATGTCAGCGGATGGACATATCAGTCAGACGACACTGAGTTTGTTGATGACTTACGTCCAGTTGAAAAAGAAATCAGAGTATTTGAAATCACAGGACCACTTTTCTTTGGTGTTTCTGATATGCTTGCAGAAAGCATTAACGTAAAGGATTATACAAAGGTGCTTGTCATCAGAATGCGTTCTGTTCCAGCCATTGATGTTACAGCTCTTAGAGCACTTCGAGATCTGGTTGAGCGAGCAGAGAAAAAGGGAGTTACAGTTGTATTTTCACACGTAAATGAACAGCCACGTCACATGATGGAGAAGGCTGACTTCGTAAATACGGTAGGCGCTGAAAACTTCCAGCCAAACATTGATGCAGCACTTGATAGAGCTGAAAAGATTATAGGCAAGTAATTATGAAAACTTTTTTGGAACCATTTAAAAATTTAACAGCTGTTGAGTCTCTTCGCGAGGCTCTAGCTCGTTATGGAAAGGTTTACGATATCACGGGGTGTGCTGATAAAGCGCACCTCATTTTTGGTATTGGGCACGATGTCAGCCATAAGCTGATTATCACTTCTGACGAGCTGAAGGCTAGAGAATTATACGAGGAATATCGTTTTTACGATAATGATGTGGTGTACTTCCCAGCAAAGGATTTCCTCTTTTATCAGTCAGATATCAGAGGCAATGCTCTTACACGTGAGCGAATGAGCGCTATTGAGGCAGTTATAAATAACAACAGCTGTACGGTCATTACCACAATCGATGCCCTTATGAATAAGCTGCCAGATGTATCTTATTTCGAGGAGGGTGTTGTTGCCATTTCCGATACTGATACTATTGAGCTTGAGGCTTTGCGCCGCAAGCTAGTTGCTATGGGCTACGAGGCAGTGGGCACCTGCGAACATCCTGGAGAATTTGCAGTGCGAGGTGGAATCATTGACGTTTTCCCTCTTACCGCAGATTTGCCAGTACGAATCGAGCTTTGGGGCGACGAGGTTGATAGCATACGTTCCTACGATGCCAGCAACCAAAAATCAATCGAGAATATCAGCTCGGTAATCATCTTCCCGGCAGTGGAGCTTATCCTATCAGCTGATGAGGTGGAGGCTGGTCTTGCTAAAATCGAGGCCGAGCGAGATGAGCGCTACGAAGCCTATCGTAAGGAAATGAAAACAGAAGAGGCATACCATCTGAAAACCTATGCCGACAGGGTAGTGGAGGAAACCAGAGAATGGGGTCTTAGCCAGGAGCTTGAGACAAATCTCACTTACTTCTGCGATAAGCTTGGTTCATTCATCGATTTCATGCCAAAGGGCACTTATGTCTTTATCGATGAGGTTCAAAAGGTCATTACCAAGGGTGAAGTTACCCAGACAGAGTTTTCCGATGCCATGACTCGCCGAGTAGAGGCTGGCTACATGCTTAAGGGTCAAATGGATATGCTTTATGGTGTGGAAGAAATCTTTGCCAAAATCGAAAAGTGTCCAACCACACTTATGTCAGTTCTCGATGCGAAAAATAAACTCCTTAAATCTGCAGACCATTTCAGCATCGCGGTGCAGGGAGTAAACGCATACAACGGCAGCTTCGAGCTTCTCACCAAGGAGCTCTTACAGTACAAGAAACGTAAATACAAAGTGCTTCTTGTGACAAGCTCATCTACCAAGGGACAGCGCCTTGCAGAGGACTTGCTACAGGAAGGATTAAATGCATATTTCACATCAGATTTGGATCATCAGATAAATCCTGGTGAAACTATGCTTTGTGTGGGAAATATAAAGCGAGGCTACGACTATCCTGATAGCGCCTTTGTAATGCTTTCAGATGGGGATATCTTCGGCCACGTCCGCAAGAAAAAGCATCGTGTAAAGAAGTATGAGGGAGAGTCAATTTCATCCTTCTCTGATTTGCATGTAGGGGATTATGTCGTTCATGAAAACTATGGTCTCGGTGTCTACAAGGGTACCGAGCAGATGGAAATAGACAAGGTTATCCGCGATTATATCAAGATTGAGTATGCAAAGGGCAGCAACCTTTATGTCCTTACATCTCAGCTGGATATGATTCAAAAATATTCCGGCCCAGACGGTAAAAAGCCAAAGCTCAACAGCCTTGGCGCAGGTACTCAGGAGTGGACTAGAACAAAGCAAAAGGTTCAGTCTGCTGTTGGGGTTGTGGCAAAGGAGCTTGTGGATTTGTACGCTCTTCGCCAAAACACAGATGGTTTCGTATACGGTCCAGATACTGTATGGCAAAAGGAATTCGAGGAAAGCTTCCCGTACGAAGAGACTGAGGGCCAGCTTTCAGCAATCGAAGCTGTTAAGTCGGATATGCAATCTACTAAAATCATGGACCGTCTTATCTGCGGTGATGTTGGATTTGGCAAAACAGAAGTTGCCATGCGAGCAGCCTTCAAGGCAGTGCAGGAAGGAAAGCAGGTGGCATATTTGGTTCCAACCACCATTCTTGCCCAGCAGCACTACAACAACTTTGTTCAGCGTATGGGCGGCTATCCAGTAAACATGGGACTTTTATGCCGTTTCAGAACAGCAGCCGAGCAGAAGAAAACTATTGAAGGTCTGAAAGCCGGCACGGTTGATATTGTTATCGGAACTCATCGTTTGCTTTCAAAGGATGTGGAGTTCAAGGATTTAGGTCTGCTCATCATCGATGAGGAGCAGCGATTTGGTGTAAATCACAAAGAGCGCATCAAGCAGATGAAAAAGACAGTGGATGTGCTGTCACTTTCCGCTACCCCAATTCCTCGTACACTGCACATGTCCCTGGTTGGAATCCGTGATATGAGTGTTTTGGATGAGGCCCCAATGGAGCGTACTCCAATTCAGACCTTCGTATTTGAATACAACGAGGAGATGGTGCGCGAGGCAATCGTCCGTGAGATGGCCCGCGATGGACAGGTATATTATGTCTTTAACCGTGTCCGCGGTATCCAGGATATGGCGGCAGAAATTGAGCGACTTGTACCGGAGGCAACTGTGGGCTACATCCACGGCCAAATGACTGAGGCCAAGGTCGAGGATGTTATGATGCAGTTCATAAACCATGAAATCGATGTGCTAGTTGCCACAACCATTATTGAAATTGGTTTGGATATATCTAACGTAAATACGATAATCATACATGACTCAGACAACATGGGATTGTCACAGCTATATCAGCTTCGTGGCCGAGTTGGTCGAAGCAACCGTACCGCATATGCGTTTTTAATGTATCGCAGGGACAAGATGCTAAAGGAAGTTGCAGAGAAGCGACTTGCTGCAATCAAGGAATTCACAGACCTCGGTTCTGGTTTCAAAATCGCCATGCGAGATTTGGAAATCCGTGGCGCCGGCAATCTCCTTGGCGTAGAGCAGCACGGCAACATGACAGCAGTTGGTTACGACCTATACTGCAAGATGCTTAACGAAGCTGTAAAGATTGAAAAGGGTGAGGTGAAGGAAGAGAACTTCAACACCTCCGTGGATATCAATATCGAGGCATACTTGCCAGATACTTACGTATCCAACGAAGAGCAGCGAATCGATATCTACAAGCGTATCGCTGCCATCGATTCCGAGGAAGCTCGCGACGAAATGTTGGATGAGCTTGTGGATCGTTTTGGCGAGCCAAAGCGATGCGTACAGAATCTTCTCTGGGTGGCAATGCTCCGCGTAAAGGCTCACGATGCATACGTCACAGCCATCGAGCAAAAGGGCGATTTCATCCGCATCGTAATGTACGAAAAGGCCAAAATCGACGTGGCTCAGATCCCAGCCCTCCTGGAGCGCAACAATCCACACATCACATTCGCAGCTGACCCAAAGAACCCGGCCTTTATCTTCAACACCAAGGCCAACACCCGCATCAAACCAAACGAAGTGTTTGACTACCTGCAGGATTTCTTGCTGGATTTGAAGTCTATAAAGGTGGAGGAGTAGTTAGCAGGTTTGAAAATAGTAAATAGGGAGAAGGAATATGGAGACCAGTAAGTACATTCATACAGTGCAGTATTATGAAACAGATAAAATGGGGATAACACATCACTCTAACTACATCAGATGGATGGAAGAAGCGAGAGTAGACTTTCTGAACCAAATTGGATGGCCATTTGACAAGTTGGAAGCTCTTGGAATTGTATCCCCAGTTTTAAGTGTTTCATGTGATTATAAGATTTCTACAATGTTTGCTGAGAAGATTGCGATATCAGTGGCAGTGAAGGAGTTCAAAGGAGTAAAACTCTTTCTTTCATACACAATGGAAAATGAAGAAGGTAAAGTGGTTTGTACTGGCACAACAAGTCACGCTTTTTTGAATACACAAGGTAGACCAATCAGAATGAAACAAGATTATCCAGATTTCTACCAGTGCTTAATGAACATGGTTGAAGGCAAGTAAATCTATATTAAGCGCTAGCTTTTACAGGGAAGATATTTGCCTTGTAGAGCGCTGGGCGTAATGCATTGTATAAAATTACACCTACTACTGAATTAATAGCGGCGTTGATAATTGTTGCATAAGTAGTTACAGCTACTAGTGCAGCGATTGCAGCAGTCGCTTTTTCTGCGTCTGGGGTTAATAATGTATACCAAACATATTTCAGCACAGGCTCAAAAATACAGTTGAATCCTAAACCTGCAACAGCAGCAATGGCAGACCACTTGATGATATATGAGTTTTTGTGTGATTCATTAATTTTTGCAATCTTATGAGCAATCAATCCCACAATAAGACCAATTACAAGCTTTGTAATAAAAGTTCTAGGGGATGATGCAGCATATCCAGATAAAATATCAGCCAGTGAAAGTCCTACAGCTCCGGCTAATCCTCCATATAAGCCGCCAATTAATAGTGCTCCCAAAACAACAAAAGCATTACCGAGGTGAATCTTAGTGCCAGAAGCATTGATGGCTGGAAATACAGCATAGCCTACATAGCAAAGTGCAGCCATTAATCCTGAGATTGTAAGTCGTGTTAAGTTTTCGTTCTTCATAGATATCCTCCTGTTCAATTGATTTGTTGAAAAGAATACTAGAGTATTAGTGACATTAAAAAAAGTGATAAATTTGTGAATTTTCTAGTGGTCAGGCTTTCTTAGTATTAGTTAATCTCGTGAATTCTAGATGCATCGAAACAATCCTGCTGGAATTCCAACAATCTCAAAATACTGAGAGAAATATCGAGCCCAAAGAAGAAAATAATGATTAGAGCAAGTTTAAAAGTATTAAAATGAGCTGATTTCAAAGTTTAATACCTTGAAATGGCATAGATTATTGTTGTTAAGTATTAAAATAAAGAAAAACTTAAATTCAAAACTTTATTAACGATATGTTAGTACTCACATTGCAAAGCATGTTGAATATCATAATTTTTCAAGTATTAAACCTCAAAATAAATCAAATTCAATACTTTCAGCCCAGGATGACAATGCAAAAAGAGGGCAATCAATACTTTCAGCCCAGGTTGACAATGAAAAAGAGGGCATTCAATACTTTCAGCCCAAGATGACAATACAAACAGAAGACAATCAATACTTTTAAACCATAATTAGCCCCAATAATTGATTAATTCAGCAGGATTAACTATAATAAAAAGGCTTGAAAAAATATGGGTGGGTTCACTCAGGAGGAATTTATAATGAATAAAAATATGGTTAAATCAGCAGGTATTGCTGCACTTGCAGCAGCAGTTCTTTTTACAGGATGTAGTAAGTTCAATCCTGACACTACTCTTGTAACAATAAATACAGGAGATGGCACAAAGGATACAATCTCCCTTGGCTATGCAAATTTTGCAGCCAGATATCAGCAGTCAATGTACGACCAGTATTTGCTTGCATACTATGGTGAGAGCATGTGGTCAACAGATATGACTGGTACAGGCTCTACAATGGAAGATGACACAAAGGAAGGTGTGTTAGAGGATATTGAAAATCAGTATTTAGCAAAGCTTCACGCTAGTGATTATGATATCGCTCTTACAGACGAGCAGAACACAGCAATTGCAGATGCAGCTGCAAAGTTCATTTCAGACAACCCAGAAGAGACACTTGAGGTGATGGGTGCTACAGAGGAATACGTAAAGCAGTACTTAGAGTACAGAACATACTATTCATTAGTTTCTAACGCAGCAATGGAAGAAGCAGGCGAAAGCATTTCTGATGAAGATTGCTGGATGCGTACATTCTCATATGTGCTTTTCGACACAACAGGCACAACAGATGAGGAAGGCAACGCAGTTGAATACACAGAAGAAGAAATCGCAGATTTAAAGGCTAACGCTGAAGAGCTTGCAGCAGCTGATGATTACGCAGCAAAGGCAGAGGAGCTTGAGGCTACAGCATCTACATACTCTTACCTTAAGGGTGAAGAAGAGGATGACACAATGGATATGGCTATCATCGAAGCAGCAGAAGCACTCGATGAGGGTGAGACATCAGATGTTATCGAAATCGAAGGCGTTGGTTACTACGTAATTCACCTTGACGCAGATCACGATGAGGATGCTTCTCAGACAAAGAAGGAATCACTTGAGTCAGATGCATTCGATGATCTCCTTGAGACATGGAAGGCAGCTATCACATGGACAGTTGATGAGAAGGCTTGGGCAAAGGTAGAGTTTGATACATTGTTTAAGACACTTGAGACTGAGATAGAAGAGACAACAGAAGAAACAACAGATGATGCAACTACAGAGGAGACAACTGAGACTGAAGAATCTGAGGAAGCATCAGAAGAAACAGAAGTAGAAGACACAGAAGATACATCAGCAGAAGAGGATACTGAAGAAACATCTGAAGAGTCAGATGAATCAACTGAGGAAACAGAAGCAGAGTAATATGAGTTTTATACTTACTTATCTTAAAAAATATAAAATACGAGCAATACTTGCCCCACTATTCAAAATGTTAGAGGCGATATTTGAGCTTTTGGTACCACTTGTTATGGCGTCAATCATCAACAAAGGTATCGCAAGCTCAGATACCCACTACATCATTAGGATGAGTGGGGTTTTGCTTTTGCTGGCAGTTGTAGGACTAGTGTTTTCGCTTACAGCCCAGTACTTTAGTGCAAATGTAGCTGTATATGCAGCAGCTGAAATCAGAAGAGATCTTTTTGCAAAGATTCTTTCATTGTCTCAGGGTACAAAAGAAAAGATTGGTGACGAGGTGCTAACAACACGAATCACCAACGATATAAATCAGATTCAAAATGCCATTAATATGGTTCTTCGCCTATTCCTGCGTTCACCATTTATCGTGTTCGGTGCAACCATAATGGCGTTTATTGTGGATGTTAAATCAGCACTTATTTTCTTGCTGGTGGTTGGCGTGCTTTCATTGATTGTGTTCATTATTATGAAGTACACATTACCTAGATACAAAACTATCGCAGCAAGACTTGAAAAAGTACTTCACGCCACATCTGAAAACCTGGAGGGAGCTAGAGTTCTTCGTGCATTCAACCAGGTGGATAAGGAAAAGAAAGGATTTGAAGCCAAGACGGGAGAGCTTGCTTCCATGCAGATTTCCACGGGAAAGATTTCTGCACTTTTAAATCCGGTCACATACGTGGCAGTAAACCTTGGAATTGTTCTTTTGATTTATGTTTCAATGAGACGTGTAGATGGAGGCTTTATCCTTCAGGGTGATGTAGTAGCTCTGGTAAACTACATGAGCCAGATTTTGGTGGAGCTAATCAAGCTTGCCAACCTCATCGTGCTACTTATGAAGGCATTTCCTTCAGCTGACCGCGTGCAGGAGCTGATGGAAATGAAGTCCGATGAAAGAATGCACATGAATAGCATGGGCAATACTCAGAAAGAAAATGCAGGGTCAATCCAGCTTTCTAATGTATCATTTAGCTACAATGGCACAAATGAATACGATGTAGAGGATATTACTCTGGACATCCCAGCCGGAAGTGTCCTTGGTGTAATCGGAGGTACCGGTTCGGGCAAGAGCACATTACTTAAGCTTATGAACCACACTTATGATGTTTCAAAGGGACAGGTTTCCATCGATGGAACAGATGTAAAGTCCATGACAGATGGCGAGCTATCAAATCTAT
>JAEEGH010004142.1_pt1 | contig 37462 bp, 31 predicted proteins | sample 9134181 | NCBI WGS metagenome assembly JAEEGH01 (sample SAMN16246544, study PRJNA631951) | gut metagenome | biome: gut microbiome; feature: rumen; material: DP-attached | host: Bos | place: Iran: Karaj | collected 2018-10
ATAGTTGGAGTTTTCAGAATAGTCAGAATAATCGAAATGCTCGGATTATTCGGAATAGTCAGAAGACTTGTCTTTTACTCCATACAACAGTTTGTCGTTTTCCTTTTGTTGTTCTTCCATGAACCTCATCTTCAGCAGTCGGGCAGGCACACCGCCGATGATGGAGTAAGGAGGAAAAGACTGCGTAACCACTGCTCCGGCGGCAATGACAGAACCGTGACCTATGGTGACACCCTTCAATATTGTCACATTAGCCCCTACCCAGACGTCATCCTCGATTACCACAGCAGCATCGTTCTCAGGCAGTTTCTCATCGTCAGTGACGTCAATGATGTATTTGCCCATGATGTCTATGCGGTGGTCGCCAGTGATAATAGTGGGATGTGGACCGAAGATGACCTTCCTACCAATAGTGAGCGGTGCTTTGGTACAATAGAAAGTGCTGCCCTTGGGAATGGACGTGCCGTCACCAATGGAGAGGTTTTGCAAACCTTTGATGTCAGAGGACATTGGGCGCAGATAAACACCACGTCCGCAATGTTTCATGCATGCCTTCCATACAGGTGCCCACAGAGCATCCCAAAGATAAGCTGGTATAAGACTAAACTTCAAGAAGAAACTCATGACTTATAATTCATAATGCATAATTAATAATGCATAATTAATAATTCATAACTCACTTAACACTCCCTCCCTCACAGGGAGGGCTGGGGTGGGTCTGTAACTCATAATTCATAACTCATAACTCAAGACTCACGACTTGTTCAATCACCGGCGCCATGTCAAAGTATCGGTATTGTCCGAGTCTGCCACCGAAGATTACATCTTTCTCTCGTTCTGCCAGTTTTCGGTATTGTTCCGCCAGTTGGTTGTTACGCTCATCGTTTACGGGATAGAATTGCTCCATGCCATCTTCGTATTCTGTAGAGTATTCTTCGCTGATAACAGTCTTGGGACAGTCATACACCTCCTGGCCGAACATCTCAAAGTGTTTGTGTTCAATGACTCGTGTGTAAGGCTCATCGTGTGATGTGTAGTTAACCACTGCGTTGCCTTGATAGTTTGGTGTATCTTCAATGCGAGTCTTGAATGTCACTGTACGCCAATCAAGTTTTCCCAACTTAAAGTTGAAATATTCATCTATAGCTCCTGTATAAACCAATTTGTCAGCATAGTTATGCCAATCCTTATATTCAGAATTAAAGAAATCTATTCCTGTTTTGCAATCAATACCTTGCAACAGTCCATCAATGAGTTTGTTATAGCCACCGATAGGTATGCCCTGATATTTGTCATTGAAATAGTTGTTGTCAAAAATCATGCGAACAGGCAAACGCTTGATGATGAAAGCTGGAAGTTCTGTGCATTTACGTCCCCACTGTTTTTCAGTATACTCTTTGATTAATTTATTAAAAATATCCTTTCCTACAAGTGTCAGTGCCTGTTCTTCAAGGTTTTGTGGTTCTCGTCCATTCAGAGAAGCGATAGCCTCAGCCTTTTGTTCGTTGATGCGTGCCTCTGCCTCTGCCGGAGTATGGACGTCGGGCCACATGCGGTTAAAGGTATTCATGTTAAAAGGCAGGTTGTATAGCTCGCCTTTGTAGTTTGCCACAGGACAGTTGGTGTATCGGTTGAACTCAACGATGGAGTTTACGAAGTCCCATACCTCCTTGTTAGACGTATGGAAAATGTGCGCACCATATTTATGTACGTTTATACCTTCGATGGCTTCGCAATAGATATTACCGCCGAGATGCTGGCGTTTGTCAATCACGAGGCATTTCTTACCAGCTTTTTGAGCTTTGTATGCGAAAGTGGCCCCGAAAAGTCCGGAGCCAACAATCAGATAATCGTATTTCATATCTTGTTCTTTTCTGTCAGATGTTTGTAAATATTCATGATTTTGATGCCTTTGTTCTCCCACGACAAATCGTTGGATTTCTGTTGGCAGTTGGCTGACATCGTATTTAATTCTATTCTTTTATGATAGAAATGATTAAGGTAATGGGCAAACTCCTTGATGGATCGTTCTGGATTTGACAAAGAGATTTTCTTGCCAACGCTGTCGTCTATTACGGCAGACATGCCGCAGGTGTCGAAACACAACACCGGCAAACCGTTGCTGATAGCCTCAAGTACCACGGTGGAAGTATCTTCACTAACTGACGTGAAGAAGAAAAGGTGGGCTGATTGCATAGCCTTCTCTACATCATCATGAGGCATGTTTCCATGAAGAGTAACCTGATTGTCTATATGCAATGTACTTATCAAAGACGACACCTCGTTTACTTGTTTGTCGTTGCCTGTTCCATATACATGCAAGTGTATGTTTTCGTTTCCGCTCTGTGCTACAGCCTTTATAGCGATGTCGATCCTTTTGCGGTAATCAAATTTTCCAGCCCAGAGAACTTCTAGATGATTTCCTTCAAAGGACCTTCCGAATGTCTGTTTGAAGTCACGGCAACCAGTTTCGGGAATTATAATGGATTCCTTACCTGTATATCTTTTTATTGCATAATGACTGTCGGGTATTGAACTGATTAATGCATCAGCATTATTTATAGCACGTAATATCCGTGGATAATATCTTATCTGGAATATGTTTAACTTATTCTTTATATATTGGAAGGCCTTCATCTTCCAACTGTCAGCATATTCAAGAGGGAATTGTTTTAATCCACCAATTGGTCCCCAGACTATTGGGATGTTGAAATCTTTGGCAACATCATACAGGCATCCTGGTTCACGAAAACCAATCATGTTTAGTTGGTGTATCAAATCTATATGATGCTGTCGGCATATCTCCCTTGCAATGCCAGCCGTTTTTCGTTGCCACTTCCAGTAATACCAATAAAAACGCCAGTCGCCCTGATTCCAACACATACGCCTAACTTTCTCGGAAACAGGATTGTAGAAGAAATGTATCCTATCCTTATATTCTGACGAATTCAGTGTGTCCTCTATTTGCTCCCGAAACTCTCCCTCTGTTATGACATACACCTCACAATGCCTTGCTATGGCAAGAATCCAGTTCCAACCCATGCCAGGCTCACTACCCATATTGGGTGAACACGCATATGCATTGATAAGGACAGAAAGCATTTCTTATATTTAAAATGACATCCTATGAATCAGCCAACATTACTCTTTCGACCTCCTCTTCCACTTCTTCATCCTCTTCTTCCTCCTCCTCTTCTTGATTTATATTGGCATTTAGGCACAACGCTATCAACATACAATAACCCATGCCTTTACCAGAGAGGAAAGAAGTATCAGCCGTCTGTTCTATGGCAAGACAGAAGAAGGCCATCATTGCCACACGATAATACTTCATATCCTCAATCTCATTGAAAGCCCTGAGACGACGTTTCCAAAAGACATAAAATAAAATTACGCCAGCAACACCGAACTGTGCTAATGTCGGATAGAATGCATCACATATAAACATGCCATCCTTTAGCTGATTACCTCCTAATCCCCATATATTATTCAGATGATATTCATAATATAAAGGAGAATAGTATTTCCATGCAGCATTACATGCGAAAGTTCCCATGCCTGGTCCAAAGGGGAAATAATCCCATAGGATTTTCCAGGCAGTCTTATATGTCATCGGGCGTGCTAGGTCCTCATTTTCCCAACCGTCAACATAGTACACCTCAAATTTAGTCCATGTAAGAGCGATAGCAAACACCATCATCAAACCAATGGTCCATATTGTCCTTGGAGACTTGAAGTCAAGTTGCTTTTTAACATAGAAAAGCATTGCTACGAAAGCAACCATCTCACCCATAAATTTCATTTTAGGAGCAAGCAAGCCCGTACCAACTAATGCTAATGCTATAAGTTTGTTTTTCTGTGTTTCCTCTGAGAAAAGGTAATATCCCATACCAGTACATATAGCCATCTGTCCAAGCACAGGGAACTCTGCGTTAGCATCTGTCGTTGTCTGGGGATGAACATAAATCCATGATGCCAAGGTTAAGATCATGGCCCCTATCATCAACGTTTTTTGTCTGTCAGAGAAACGGGGATTTAGAATCCAAGTACAATATATAATTGAATAGGGACGAATCTCTTGGACAAGGTCAAGCCAGACAGCGTTGTCTACATTTCTGCCAAATAAAAGACCATATATAATATAGAATGTAAGAATCCATAGAAAGGCCATATACTCTTTCCACGGCATCTTGTTTGTTGACCAATTATGGCGAGTCAGGAAAGTGTAACCAATTAAGACAACTGTCATCACCTCATCTGCATAGCCAAAACCTGCCAGATCGTTATAGGCAATACAGGTCGGGAAATATATTATCCAATAAAGTGTGTAGAAACGCGCTATCTGGCTCATTTGCTTTGTCTATATTCGATTTTGTATTTTCTTCTTTGTATTTTGTTGTATATAATAATTAGATATTCAGGAATAAGATTTTTTAACAAACATTTTATTTTTGTGTAAACATTTTTATTCTCGGAGGTATTCCAACTACCCATGTATCTGTGTATACTTCTAGTGTTTTTCGTTATATGAGTCTTTCCCGTTATTACATTTGTTGGTGCAAAGTAATCTGATGGGTATATAGTTATATAGGAATAGGACAATGACTCTTCTTTTTTGAAACTAATAGTTTGTATTCCCTTCCTATTTTCTAAACCATATTTACACAACAGTTCTGTTGTATAAGCAACTATAGTTTTAAGCCATGGATTCATTTCACCTCCATCAAAAGAAAGTGTCGAATATTTTTTTATTATATCATTAAGAAACGGGTGATTTTTTTCAAATCCGAATCCTAAACCAGGATTGACAGCAAAGCAATATTTGGGTGCATATATACCAGGAGTGTTTTTTCCATCAGGATCAACTTCGAATCCGAAGAAATTTCCGTTATCAATAATATCTTTGAAACTTCTGATTATTTCTACATCTGTATCAAAATATAAGCCTCCATATTCTTTTAATATTTTAAAGCGTGCATAATCACTAACATATGCATATTTTTTTTGTTTATAAGCTTCTTTCGTATATTTGATTTGGTTTACATCAAAGTTTTTCTCGTTCCATTCTTTTATTTCATAATCAGGAAAAAATTTCTTCCATGAGTTAATACAAGATAAGGCTAGTGGAGGTAATGGTTTACCTCCAAACCAACAATAATGTATTATTTTGGGAATCATGAGTATCTTGTGATTACTTTATGTGTGACAGTATTATACCGTCATTTCTTAATCCGCTGGCAATGTCATCAGGAACAAACAAATCAATATGTTTATGCTTTTTGAATTTCTCTAACCAATTATAGATTTTTCTTTTTATCCTATGTTTCAAAGGAAAGTCTGTTGGCTTTATTGTATGTAACAAATTTTCCGTAAGAACCCATGGGAGTTCTTTATGTTTTAACCCCTTGATTGTCATGAATAATCCAAGACTCCATTCTCCGCAATATCCGATGCATCTGCGTTGTCTCGTATATTCGTGATTCTTCATCCTTCTTTCCATCTCTGAAAGTAGAGGGAAAAGGAACTCACAATACTCGTTAAACAGTTCTCTTCGCATTATAAACATATTAAATGGATAGAAGAATCGGCTGTCAAAGAAATACTGTTTTATCTTATCTTCACACTCTGGATATAACATCATCACGGTGTCAAGGAATATCCAAGCATCTTCTACAGTGGTGGAATATATCAACTCCTGAAAGTTAGCTGCGGGGTGACCGCGCCACATGGCTTTCACCGTGAGAATGTCGTTATTCCCTATTAGAGCATCAATTTTATCAGAATTAATCTCCACATCAAAATATCTGCGGTAGTGACACACGCCGATATATTCTGTATTGGGCAGGTTCTTCCATGCCCAATAGATACCAGTCAATTCATTGTAAGAACTGTTTTTCTCACTGATATTGTCGCCTGTGTCATCTCCTATAAAATCAAGCTCAACCTCAGGATGTAAGGCTTTCCCTAAATGTATAGGTAGGTATGGTGATTGAGTCTTTATATTGTCTGTCTTCTTGTGTGTGCAGACAATTATTGCTAATTTGTTGTCATCTAATTTCATAGTATGTTAAATTTCAATATCTATAAATTGTGCGTTATTCATTCTTGAAGCCAACAATGCGAAGCATGATAAATTGTAAAGTTCTTTAGCTTTTACCCTGTAAATTTTCTCTGACTGTGACATCACGTAAAGGTCAAGGAATGTCTTAAGTGTTGTTGCTTGTTGTTGCTTCACTCCTGTGTGTCCCAAGTTATCATGGTTTAAAACCTTTACTGGCATATCCTCAATAGCATCAAGAAATGTCTTGCTATCCGAGAATACATAGACAGTCTTACCTTCATTTTCTGATATTATGTCACTTATACAGTCACGACATTTTTGAATAAGTGACTGACGCTCTTCTTCTGTCTTCAAATGATTATCGAAGAAAGTATAACCCTCAAATTGCTCCAATGCATTTACAAAGCGAAACTGCACCGATACATAATGCTTGTCTGTAATATTCAAAGCCTCGTATGCTTGACGCAAAAGCACACTTGGTTGAAATAGTTCTTGGAACAACTCATGCCAATAATAACCTGTATCTTCAAATTGCCATGGAATATCATTCCCTGCATAATTGTAACAATGATATTGTTTGTTTGGCTTCAAATGCTTGTTTCGTCCATGTCGCACTTTCTATATCAAAATGTTTCTCTGTGACATGTATCTTACATAAGCATGAACAATCCTTCGGTATTTTTCCCCACAGCCAAATGTCATAATCTTGTAATTTGTAGTTCCAAGTTTCAAGACAATCTCTTATAGAATCAGGAAAAGCATCACCTGACAGCCAACAAAGGTGTATGATTTTAGGTATCATAATTAAGTAGACCGATTGTTATTAGCAAATCTTAGACTTCCATTTTTCTGCGTATGCAAGAAAAAGCCAATTGTAGTAAAAGTCGTTTTTTACAAGTTTACAGAAAGTTTTCCAATGTAACTTGTCTGAATTTGAAAATATATTATTTCTTATAATAAAATCCTTGATAATGGAGAATGCTGCTTTTTTTACTTCGTGTGGTAATCCAATAGCACGATTTGGAAACTGCCAACATAGTTCATGTATAGTAAGTCCGTTTATTACATCATCTTGTTCTAAATGTAATACATCTTTTGCAAAAGTAAATAGATATATAGGAAGAAATACGGAATCGAGCGATTTTACAGAGGCTGTATTCCATAATTTTTTAGAGGCATTATTCTCATGCATTGTATAATAATACATACATTCTGGTAATATTACGACTCGATGACATTGCCTTGCTAATACACATTTGGTTATCATATCTTCATACCAAAAACCAGGGTTAAATCGTACTTTTTCAAAAATACTTTTTCTATAGGCTCCAGCCCAGATGAATCCTGAAATTTGATTGATATAATCAAGGCTTTTATTATTGTCAATAACGAGAGGCAACGCTATATGATGTTTGGATATGATGTTGCCTTTTACGTCAACATACATATATCCTACTTGTATCATGTCAGCATCGTTCTTTTTTATTCCATCCAGTATGTTTTCTACATAGTTTTCGTTTACATAATCGTCGTTGTCGACAAATCCCACATATTCCCCATTTGCTAATTCTAATCCTTTATTTCTAGCGGCAGAGATGCCTAAGTTCTCTTGCTTGCAGATTAGTATTTTATCATTATATAAACTTTTATATTTGTTTATTATGTCCTCACTTCTGTCAGTACATCCATCTATAACACATATAATTTCGTAGTTATACTTGGTTTCCTGATTTAATAGTGATTCTATACATTTTGATATATATATTTCACTATTGTAAACAGGTACAATAATGGATAAATCTATTGAATTTATTCGCAGTTGTGTATGTGTCAGTTGTGTTAGAGGTATCTGATATCCACTATTTTTTATTATGTGTTCCGCCTTTGTTTTTGACGGTAAGTTATTACATTTAGGGAATATTTTGTATAGTATTATGAAGAAAACATACAAAAAAAAGCATATAATCTTTTTAAGAGAAAGTTTCAATACATACATTGTTTCATTATCGTATTTGAGTTAAACAGATTTTATTATATATAATCCTTATTCTTTCCTTCCAATCACCATATTTAAGTGCAGACTCTCTATTTTTATCAACAAGGTATTGGTAGGCATCTATGTTATTCAGAATGTTTTGAACTTGCATTGCACTATCCTTGGTATAATCATACTCTATAACAGGGTTGTAACCAACGATATCAATTAGCTCCTTGGGGGCATGACCTAAGATTATATTGCGTGAAAGCATACTTGGTTGAAATAGTTCTTGGAACAACTCATGCCAATAATAACCAGTATCTTCAAATTTCCATGGAATATCATTTCCTGCATAATTGTAGCAATGGTATTGTTTGTTTGGCTTCAAAGTCGAAATTTTGTGCCAGTTCGTTTCATTGATTATTTTTGTGTCAATTAAAGAATATTCCAGGTCATTAAGTGATAATACCCAATCCTTTTTGGGGGGCAAGTAATCAGACAAGGCGAACGGTGTTTCAAAATAAAACTTGAAATCATACCCGTTGGCTTTTACAAGATTATATAAAGATATCACGGCTTTCAGTCTGTCTGCTAGCCCTGGATGATTGCGATGAGGTTCAAATACGAAATATAGTACTTTACGTTTTTTAGCTCTTCGTAATCGTAATTTTAACCTATATATTAGGTTGATTATCCAATATTTTATGTCGTATTTTACGTAGATTGAGTTCATTATATTTATAATCTAATTCTGCAGCTGTGTATATAACAATAATGAAAAGAAATGGATAGTGGTATCGAGGCATTGATGCGAATAGACAGGTCAACAATGTACCTGTTATTAGCAAAAATATCAGAATGTTTTTAAATGAAATAAGATTTCTTCTATTTCGTATTATATATAATAGGAATACAAAACAACAGATATAATATGATAGATTTTTTAATATGATAGATAAGATATAATTTGTCTTTGAATTAGAGTCATGTAACGAGTCTGTTAATCCCTTACCTGTCATTAAACGTTCTGGCCAAGTGTCATCCATATATAGAAGGGGAATTTTCTTTATATAGAGTTTTGTGTATTCTAATGGATGTGATTTTATCCATGTTATTGCAGAACTCATGAAAAGAGAATCTCTTTGTTTAAATGTGAATTTCTTTATCTTTTCAGCACAAAAATCTGGGTTAGTTTCTACTAATTTACTTCCTGTTGATGTTAAACCATCAGCCCCTTCAATTGCCGTCATTACAAGATTGATTCCAGATGTAGTGGATTGGTATGTGAAATATCCTATTCTATTCCAAGATATACTTCCAATTATTAATGTAACTAAAAGATATGAAGATATAAAAAAAGAAATGTTCTTTCTCCAATATTCTTTTTTGCAAATAAATAATAATATTATTGTTATAATGAAGAGTATAGCTAATGGGCGAACTGTATTACTAAATGATAGAGCTATACCACCAAGTATTATTTCCCATATTTCTTTTCTTGTACATAAACAAAGTCCGGCTAATGCTAGGAACAAGAAAGGTATTTCTGTTCCATAAATTAGTATACCAATAAGGTTTGAATACAAAAGACAATTTATTATTATTGAAATATAGGCAATCCTTTCAGAAAAAAAATATTTAGCTAAATACCATATTTCTATAAATATTCCTATATTTAAAAGAAAGTTTAGAACTCCATTATGTGAAATTGTTCCAAATAATTTTAATTGTAAAATATAGTAATTTATTAATCCTGGAGCCCAGATGTAGTTTGTATATACGTCATCTTTAGATGGATACCAGAAATTGTACTCAAAGCATTTTTGTGCAAGTTCAATATAACAGATGTTGTCTGATAATTGAGATAAGTCTCTAAATACATATAATAGAATGCATTGTATTAATAGAAATATAAAAAATATTGCAATTGCTATATTTTTTATTGTTAAATAATTATTTAATGTTGCTCTTAACATATATTTTGATAAAAATAACTCAAAGACATTTCCCAATTATACTTTGGCATGAGATAATCTGACAAAGCAAATGGAGTTTTAAAGTAGAATTTAAAATCATACCCATTGGCTTTCGCAAGATTATATAAAGATATCACGGCTTTCAGTCTGTCGGCTAAACCAGGATGACTGCAGTGGGGTTCGAATACAAAATAGAGTACATTTGTTTTCTTTGCTTTGCAAAAACTGAGTTTATGCCAATACCGAATATTGTGCAGGAAGTACTTTATGTCATATTTAATATATACTGATTTCATCTTATAATTGTATATCCGTCTTACATTTTACCTAATTCTCCTTTTATACCTCGACGTATCATCTTCAGAATCATGAAGTAATCAGAGATGGAGTATTTATGCCCCTTGAAGAAATTATATGTTATAGCGGCATACATATCTAGTACAAATGGTAATGTTCCGAAATACTGGAAAAACATATTTTTTCCGTATTTATGGCAAAAATAAGCAGTATTACGGAAGTGATACTTTAATTTCCATTTGTTTTTTACCAGATTATCCCTTTTGGTTAAAGTACTCTGATGATTGTATTTTTCCATAACAGCGCTACTTATCACTTTTACCTTATATCCTGCAAGTATTGCCCTGTATGAGTACTCTGTGTCATCATAAAGGATGAACAAATCTTTATTAGGCAGGCCTATACTCTCCACAACCTCACGCCTAATTAATGGTCCCTCGAATGCCATCCCCTCTATTTCTACTGTCTCATTATTATTTAGCAGTTCCTCTTTCAGACAGTCTTCATATATGTATTTGAAAGGATTTGACAGGTTTTGTTTCCTTGTTTCTGAAATAAACAACCTGCCATCCATCAATCGTTTAGGGCATAATATTCCGGTTCTGTCTTCTGAAGTGTAGTGATTGATTAACTTTTCCAGACATTTAGAAGTAGGAAAGACATCATCATCCATACACCATATCCAATCAGTTTCCGTAGTCATCGCTTCTTTTATACCTCTATAAAAGCCACCTGCTCCTCCTACATTCTCTTGGTGTATAGTAATAAGAAATTCTTGAGAATCCAGCCATTCTTTGGTACCATCTGTTGCACCATTATTAACGACAATAATTTTGTCGACTGGTACGGTCTGCGATTTAAGAGCAGTTATAACCCGTTTGAGCAGTTCTAACCTGTTATATGTTACTACTACTGCAGTTGTCATATTTTATAACCTAACTCTGTTAGCCAATTCATGATTTTCTTTATACGGATGCTCCATGGAGCCATAGTCAATGCTATTTCTCTGTTCTTATCTACAAGAACTTGATAATCATCTATATGTGTAATAATATCCTTTATCTGATCTTCTGCGTTCTGTCTGTCAAGAGTAATGACAGGATTATATCCTATCAGGTCTGTCAATTCTTTTGGGGCTCTGCCGACAAGCACACTGCGTGACAACATTCCTTCCCAAAAGCGTTGAGTTAAGGTCTCTACACCCCCTGTTGTTTCCTTATCAACATCACATCGAGGAAGAGCGAGCGTCACTCTTGCATCTGCCATTGTGTTAAGCAAATCATCCCAAGTCATCATTTGGGTTATGATACTTGTAGAATTAACATGGTTAATTCCTTCAAGTGGCTTGTCAAAAAGATTGCGCTGCTTGCTGCCATATTCAAGGAAATCTATATTACGTTTTATCAGTAAATCGCCAGCATGATACGCACTAGTATCTATTCCTTCTGTAACATTTAGAATCTTTATGTTGGGACATCTTTGTTGCATTGCTTCTGCCGTGATTGATGACGTAAAGATTGCAACTTTCACATTATGCCTTTTCAACCATTTTTCTATTCTGTCATATACAGAAGGCCAACAATCCCAGATAAAAGGAATTGTTTCGCAACAACAATAGTCGGGCCAACAATCAAAATTAATAGTACATGCCTCAACAAAGCGTAGTCTTGCCTGAGACGAAAGAATATTAAATGACGGCAGTTCTATACGATGTGCAAGACCATGTAATAGTCGTGGAGGATAAAAAATCCTGACAGACTGTCCGCCTGCTTTTTTCCATTCCACATAAGGCTTACACTTAAAATTGCCACTGCTACGCTGTGTATATGGTCTTACTGCTTTTACTATTCTCATTTTAGTTTATAACCGAATTCCTCAGTTATCTTAATCATAAATCTACATAGTGTAGTTTATTGTTGTATCTTAATTTACTAAAGAAACGCTCCTTTCTGCAATTCTATACGCTTGTACGTAGTTATTATGGCAGTAACAAATTTACTCATAGGAAAAAATGCCATCTTAGAGTTGTACAGCCTCTAAGTTTAAGAATCCTTGCGTTATATGTTCATATTTGGGTTCCATGAAGAATCCGTCACAAAATCCTTTCGTACATGCCCACATTTTCTGTATTTTTTCCTTCTCATACAATAAGCGAACACATAATTCGCGTACCACCATCAGTATTTCTCTTTTTAGTGGGATATGTTTATATTTGCGTGCCATATATATTCGATTGCGTGAGACGTAATAGGTACGCATTGGTACATGGTTTTCAATGAACATCCTACGTCTAAGAAACATTACAGTCTTTGTGTTATTACCTATTTCCTGTATCAGTTTTGTCTTATTCGTTTTCCACACCTCAAAACCAGCCTTCCACACAGCTTCGCCAATATCCCAATCTACCCATTCAATAAACATGGCTGTGTCAAATCCACCGCAGGCTTTCCATGCTTTGGTATTCATAAATGAACCAGAGGTGATTACCCAGTAAACTTTGTGCTTGTCTATGTTTTTCTCTGCACTATCTTCTAAGTCAAAGTTCCTGTCTTCCACATGGCATCCTATTATGCCAATATTGTCTTTGGCTATTCCCTTATAGGTGTCCACCATTCCAGGTGTAGCTATTGAGTCTTGGTCAAGAGTTAATGCCCATTCATAACCATGTGTATAGGCGTATCCGCATATTTGGTTTAATGCGTAGGCAATGCCCATGCTTGCATGATTGTCAATCCAAAGAAGGTTATCATATCTTTTGAGTTGTTTCTTATAGTCGGTATTAGAGGATCCATTCTCAATGAGCAGTACGGTATCCACTTGTTGATATATGGCATCAATGTTCTCTTGTAATCTGTCTGTCTCTGGATTATATAATACGATACCTGCTAAAACTTTCATGCTTTGATTATATTATAATATATGATGTCAAATATAAAACAAACGTATTTTAACGCATTCTATGGCTGTCTTTAATAATTAAAGTCTGTTATTGATTATGATAATGGCACTTACTTTCTCATTTCTTATGAAATTTCCGAATATATTCGCTTTAATTCATTAATTATACCTTCCATGCCATGTCGTTTTAAAGCTATTTCATTTGCATACATCCCCATATTCTTATTGAGACATTCTTTATTAAGTAGTTCCCGTATATAAAATGCTGCCATATATGGATCTGTAGCAGGAAACAGGAAACCATCTTTGCCGTGTGTTACCATAGAAGATGTTCCACCTACGTTTGTTGCCACTACTGGAACTCCGAGAATTTGTGCCTCAGCCACACTGTTTGGACTGTTCTCTATGTATGATGGTTGTACGTAAACAGTACTATATAACAGTGCTTCACGTAGTTGTTCAGCTGTAGCTACACCACATATATTTATATTTAAATCCTGATGGTTTAAATTAGCAATCTTCTCAAAAAAACGTGGCGTTATGTTTCCAAAGACTTTCCATTCGAAATCAATGTGCATCACGTTCTTCAAAATGTCTGCTATTTTAAGTACTAAGTCAAATCCTTTATATGATGCATTTGACGACGTGGTAACGATAATGGGTTTTGTGGGTATAGTACGCAGGGATTTCTCATAGAAACACGGTCTTAGTATTTCGCCACCATAATAATATTTTGCTTGTGGCGCAAGCATTTCCATTGCTTCCTTGTCCCACTCTGTACGTCCAATAACATTCTTTACTGTTCGTAATATCGTTTTTTCGCGGTGAATACTACGTCTCCAATATGTTAAATATTGGAATTTGCTATAAACTCGGAAAAGACCTTCGCTCATGTAATATTTGAGCTTGGACATACTAGGCGGTAAAAAACTATATATATATAGCGAGAGGATGCCTTGAATATGTATACAACATGGTTTGGATAGTTCCTTTGCGGCTATGACCGCTAGTCCTATATACAATTCGGAACCAAAGACCTCTATAACATCTGGGTTGAAGTCATTTATTGTTTCCTTAAATTTGTTTATATAATATGGCCATAAAACTTCATCCCTACGTACATCTTTGTAGTGTATAATATCAAGCAGTTTGTCCTTCGTTTTCTTTCTGTGATAAGGTATAGGATAATATATAACACCTTGTTGTTCAACTTTCTGTAATTGATTATCCATACAGAAGCAAATGCCAAGTTCAATATCTCCGCATTTCATTAACTCCTGCTGTAAGGAAAACATCCATCCCCCTCCATTGTAGCCGCCATTATTTGTTTGGGATGATTTGTAGCAGGCTGGATTAGTTGAAAACCAAAGAACTCTCATCTTAATAATTTATAAATACATAAAAGGTCGTACCTATAATACCAATTAGGATATAACCTTTTGCATTCTTCTGGATAGTTTTCCCTTTCTTCTATAAACAGGCGATAGGTGCACATTTTATGCCAAAAGCCACCTGCTGTTAGACTTAAACTTCCGATATAGTCCTCCTTTATATTCTTTCTAGGTTGACTGGCGGCTATAGTATCCATATCATGGATTTCTGTAGGGATGGTTGATGAATATACTTTTGCAACAGGCAGCATTCTTAGCAATAAATCTGCATCCTCAAATCTACGGAAACGCTCGTCATAAGGATGTTGCTTGGCAAAAGACGTCTTGAAGATGGAATGACCACACCCTGGGGATATTTCCCTGAAATACCAAGAGCGTAGAGGATTTTTGACAAGTCCCTCTATGGGGTGCTTCTGTAATGTCAGTTTACCGTCTTTGCGTATATATTTGTTAAAATCAATTATATCTGCATCTTGGTGTGATCTTATGTATTGGAACATCACTTTAAGTGCGTCATCACATAACTCATCGTCTGCATCAAGAAAAACGATCCAATCTCCTTTTGCTTCTTTTGCTCCCGTATTACGTGCAGCACTCGGACCGGCATTGTCCTGTTTGATCAGTGTCAGTCGATTGTCACCTATACCCTCTACTATCGAAACACTGCTATCCGTTGAACCATCATCAACAACAACCAACTCTATGTCTCGGAATGATTGAGACAATACGCTTTCTATAGACTGTAGTATGGTTCGCTCCTTATTATATAGAGGTATGATTATGCTAATCATAGCAAGTAAATTCTTTGGATTAGGTTCACTGTCTTTCTATAAGTGATACTTTCCTGCCTCACATGGAATATGATATATAGCAACAACTTTTCAATAAGACTATTGCGGCTACTAAAATATAATTTCAACCCATTAAAGTATTCTACAGAATGATAAAATTTGTTTGCGTGCATTGTCAGCAAATGGAGCAATATGAACCGTTTCTGTGCTCCTTTTTCATAGCCATCTACATTATCACAACAATCTTTTATAATTGTGCTGAATGCGTGTGACTCTTTTTCTATATTCGGTTTCTTGGTTATTGACCCCGGAGTTACCCTATAATAATATAGTTTCTCTGCACAGAATGCCATACGTTGAACATACTTCGCCAAGAAGAATGTCCAATAGTTATCTTCATGTATTATACCCTCTTTAAAAAACAGTTTGTTCTCTAGTATTAACTCTCTCCGAACAAGTCTGTTAGCTGCCGTGACCGGTATTTTGTCATAATCTAACAACGAACGCTTTATCAATTCCCTATCATCAGAAAATTCAGGAAACGAATGTTTCCCAAACTGTGACATTTCATCATTTTCCCTTATATATAAAGCAGGTAGGAGGTCAACACCTTCATATTTGTCTGCTAAATCAAGTAATCTCTCTATACACTTTGGAACTATAGTATCGTCGCTGTCAAGGAAATACAGATATTCTCCTATAGCTGCTTTGATTCCTGTGTTTCGTGCAGCAGATAGACCTCCGTTACTTTCTCTGTATATTATTTTGAAATCAACTTTTGTGTTTCCTTTGGTGCTTTCAATAAATTGTTCCGCAATGTTAATGCTACAATCTGTACCTTTATCATCAACAATGATACACTCGATGTCTCCTCCTGCTGTCTGATTAGCAACAGAGGTCAGACATTCTTCAATGTATGCTTCTACGTTATATACGGGGACTATGACAGATACTCTTTTCAATTCTCTGAGTTTAATATTCTGGAAATCCGTTTTCTTACACTCTTTTCCGTAATAGCCCTTTTAAAGGCAGACAGTGAATGTAAGTCGCTACCTTGATATGTATAAAGGCCTTCTTCTAGTAGATATTCTGCCCTTGCTTTTGGTTCTGGACCGTATGCGCCTGATAATGAAGTAATGTTCAATTGGAATTTAACGCCTTGTTCATGTAATGTGAAATAGTCATCATATTCCATGTATCGATATCGTTCTGGATGCGCAAGGACAGGTGTAAGTCCTGCTTTTCGAATATCTTGCAATATAAGTTTGAAGCGATATGGTGCTTGAGCATAAGACGTCTCTACAAGTAATTCATCACCTTTATCACCGTATGTCAGGAGATTGCCAGACTCTAAACGTTTTACGAATAAAGAGTCTATCATGTTTTCTGCTGCAAGATGCAGCTTTATCTTGCTACCCCCTTCTGTCTTTGCATAAGCTTCACACAATTCCTCAAACCTCTCTTTCAACTCATAAGGCTCATTAGGACAGTCTTCCATGATATGAGGAGTAAGCCAAACATCATCCACACCTATTTGCTCATAGTAATTTAATACTGCAAGCGAATCCTCCATAGAGTGAATGCCATCATCCACACCCGGAAGGATATGAGAATGACGATCTTCCCACCCTTCAAAGAAGTCCGATTCTAAAAGCGTATATTTCTTGTTGAAAAAAAACATTTATATTTAGATTACGCATTTACTTTGATGAATATCCATCGCCATAACCTGAAGAATAACCAGAACCATAATAGCCGTAGCCTCCGTAGCCATAACCGTAACCATAACCATATCGGTATCCATAACGACGGTAACCGTAACGAGAATTTGCTGTTAGTGTACCGTTGAGGATGATGCCCATGTTGTTGTATTTATGCTCATCATAATATTCTTCTATTACATTGAGGAATTCCAACTCCATGAGTCCGACACGTATTACAAAGAGCGTTATGTCTGCATACTTCGCAATAATTGAGGTATCAGCTACAATCTCTACAGGCGGACAATCAAAGAACACATAGTCATATTCTTTCTTTATCTCGCTTATCAACTGTGCAAACTTATCGTATGCCAATATCTCTGCAGGGTTTGGCGGTAGTGTACCTACAGGAAGAATCTGCATATACTCGCTCTGTTCTGACTGCACCAACAAATCGTGCCAATCATCCACCGTGCCATTGATATAGTCTGATATACCAACCTCTGGTTTATCAACGAAAGCAGAAAGGTTACGTCTGCGCAGATCAAGGTCTATGGCACATACTTTTTTCTTCTTCAACGACATACACAGAGCCAAATTGTACGATATAAAAGTCTTTCCCGAGCCCGGATTAGCAGAAGTGGTCATTATCACATTATTCTCCTTGTTCTGACCAATGATAAATTCAAGGTTTGTACGCAATACACGGAATGCTTCGTTGATAACATTACGACTACCATGTTTCACGACAATGCGATTACCTGTATGAAGTTTATCTTTCCTTTTCCTATGTATGTGTTTTCCTTGTATTTTCGCCTTCGTACGTTCCCACTTATCCTTCAAGTCTATAAAGAACTCTTTTATGACATTCACACTGTCCTCGTCAGGGAATTCTATCTGTGGCAACTCACCCACAAAAGGTACTGACAATTTCTCTACATCCCTACGTCCACGTACCTTTGAGTTAAGGAATTCCCTAAGTATAATGAATGCCAAAGGAAGTCCTAATCCAAGTGCAAGCGCTATCAGCTTAATCTTTTCAACATCAGGGAACGATTGCTTATTTGAACCACCTGCAGGTTGTAGCACACGAGTATTATACGCTGCAAAAGCCTGATTCAACTCGTTCTGCTCACGTGTCTGCAACAAGAACGTATATAATTGTTCCTTAATCTTTCTACGACGCTCTATATCAACAAATTGCTTCTGTTTTCCTGGTGTTGCATCTATCTGGGCATTATTCCTTTTATCGTTCATATGCAACATTTTCACCTGCGTATTGAGCGTACCGATGTGATTATCTATCGTAACGAGTATGCCATGTTGCAACACTGCAAGTTGCTTGTCTATATCAGTAACAAGAGGATTCGTCTCTGCTGATACAGCCACGAGATTACTGCGTTGCATCACCAGATTGTTATATTGATTCACCTGACTTGACAAAGCGCTATTGCTTATGCCAGTACTTAATGGTAAAGTTTGGTTATAATCTTTGACGTTAGCTATATAGCTGCGAAAATATTTTACTAAAGCCAATTCGTTTTCATACTCCATGCCTTTGTCTTCATACTGCATGGAACGACTCATATACTGACTACCTTCCGAAGTATAGTCAAGTGTGTGATTTGCTATCTTATAGCTTGTCATCTCGGTTTCCACATCACCCAATTCTTCCTCTATCGACAACAAGCGTTCGTTTATGAATTTATTAGTAGCGACAATAACCTGATTTCTATTCTCTATCCACTGTTCGTTATACACAGCTATGAGCGTATTGAGCACATCATCAGCTCGTTCTATGTTCACATCAGTAAGTGCAAGGTCTATAACTGACGATTCATCATCAGAGTTATACACAAGTAGTTTACTTAGGAACAAAGATGTTGCTTCACTTACAGGGCGTTTTGTAACCGTAATATTATCTTTCGAACGACTGCTGAAGGCATTGGTCTTCTTTACTGTAATCACACCAAGCGGAGTGTTCACAGCCTTATCATATGGAGCCTTGTATGATTTTTCTTCATCACCATGTTTCCAACTTATAACGACCTCATTATCTTTCCTTATGTCAAGTACAAACAAAGAACTCAAATTTGCGCCTCCCTGTATATCCACGGTCACTGGCAAACTATTAGCATACAAGGTCGTATGACGTAATTTTCCTCGTATCTGATATTCATATTCAAGATGCAGACGCTCCACAACCTTTGACATCAGACCAGGTTTGCGCAGTGCTATCATCTCATTGTTCAGCGTCGTGTTTGCATTTCTTCTACCATAACGTGTACGGGTAAAGATATCGTTCAAGGCCTGATTGTTTGCATCTTCCTTCACGACGATTGAGGTACTGCGCGTATATACCGGTGGTGTCATGCGCAGGTATATCAGCGCTGCACTCCATGTCACGGCAAGACATATTACGAACCAAAACCAGTTGCTGATACACAGTCCAACAATGTCCATTATATTGAGGAAAGAAGTGCTATCCTCCTGTCTGTTTGAACTCAGTTTTTTTGTCTTCTTAGTAGCCATTCCCTGTTTCTTTTTTAGGCAATTACATTCTCGATAGTCTTAAGACGTGGTCTATTATCAAAAGAGCCAACCTTCAGCACTTATCTGCCACAACCACTATTTTGGTTAGAAGCTCTTGATTAGCGACCATAGTGACAAACCGCCTACACCGGTGATACTTGTCCAGAATCCCCATGTATGGAATAGATTTCCCATGTTTGTCGTGCTTCGTTTTGTCTTGTTATTTGGTTCTATATATACGATATCATTCTGGTGCAGGTAATATGCTGGTGACTCATATACGTTTTTCATCTTCGTCACGTCCAGTTCATATTGGCTTATCACCCCATCCTCTTCTCTTATCACCAGAACATTTGTTCGTATGCCATTCATGTTAATATCACCTATCAATGCCATGAACTCAAAGAAAGTGAGTTTATCCTTGTCAATGTTTATGCGTCGGCCACCATTCTGTCCCAGCAAAGTGATATAAAGCCCCGTATAGTTTACTGTCACAATAGCATCGTCCACAAGTTTCGTTTCGCGCAACACCTTTGTCAAGCTATCCGTAAGCTCTTGGCGATTCATACCTGCCACCTTAACTTTTCCAAGTACGGGAAAGTCTATCTCGCCATTGTCGTCTATCAGATACCCGCCACCACTATTACCACTATTTCCATTATTATTGGCATACATGTTAAACTGGCTTGACAACGCCGTATTCCTTGACTTCACATATATGCTGATCCTATCACCAGGTCTCATTTTAAATGGCGTGGATGTCACATGAAACATTGTATCCATCAACGCTGTAGTTCCTGGCTGCTTATCCTGGAAATACGCCACATCCTTTGGTGTGCATGCTGCAAACCCCATCATGACCATGACAAGAATGGCCACAACATACGAAGTGCCTTTCTTTGCCATTTCCTGTGTCTCAACTATATTCATCTTCATTACTAAAGTATGATGTTTTACAAATAAATATTTTCCCAGAAAAGACGTATTTCTCTGAGTATTCGATTGTTACATATATACAAACTGCGAACCTGCGAAAAAAGTCCACAATTTTTTACAAAGTTACTGTTTTTTTCTGATATTAACAAATTCTTACTGAAAAAAATGTAATTTTCTCTTATCAGCCTTATCTTCCAGCACATTCTATCCTGAAACGAAAAAAGCCAGAACGTACGTACGTTTTGGCTTTTTTATCTCAAGCATAAGCTAACATTATCATATAAAACCTTCCGAGACCTTTTTCATTTATCTCTTTCCCAAAAGGTCTTTGATTCCATCAAGGTCAAAGTTCAGAGAAAAACGCAGTGTTTGATCAAGCGGATTGGTCTGTGCCGTAGATATCACGTAAGCAGCATCAAGCGAAAATACGTTCATCTTAAAACCTGCGCCTACAGTGAAATATTTACGATTACCCTTATTCTGCGCCTCATCGTGATAACCTGCACGCAGTGAGAACTTATCATTGTAGGTATATTCTGCACCTATGCTCCACTGGACCTCTTGCAATTCTTCCTTGAAACCACCAGGGGCATCTCCGAAGCTCTTGAACATACCGGCGATAGAGCCTACGTCATAATACTCTTTCTCTACCCTATCCTGATAATCTTGTGTAGATTCTCCGTCATTCTGCTTAGGATATGTCGGTACAAGCAATTTGTTCGCATCCGCAGCAATCGTGAAACGGTTATACTCATTAATTGGTATCATCAACGATGCACCAAGTCGAAGATTTGTAGGGATAAACTCTGAATGTTCACTTCCACCAAAAGTAATCTTAGAACCTATATTACTAAGATTCAAACCAAGTCCAAGCTGACACTCACGCTGTCCTATATTTACATAGTTCTGATAGTAGCATGAAAGGTCTGCAGCGAAGGCTCCGGATGCTGAAACCTCTTCCGTAGCGCTGTATGACATGTCCGAAAACAAATAACGCACTGCCGCACCTATAGAGAACGTCTCTGAGAGCATTAGCGAGTAACCGACATCCACCGACATCTCGTATGGTTTAATTGTCATATCGTAAGTGTCTCCACCATCTGTGCTGGTATAGACCTCACCCAATGAGAAGTAATGTAACGATGCCGACACTGCCGAGTAATCGCCTATACGATAATATCCTGAGAGATAGGCTATGTTCATATCGTTTACCAACTGACGCAGCCATGGCGTATAGTTCAGCTGCACCCCGGCACGTGATATACAGAATGGATATTTTGCCGGATTCCAGAACTGTGAAGAACAGTCTGGGTCCGTGGCAGCACCTACGTCACCCATACCACCGGCACGGGCATCCGGTGCAATGGTCTGCGATACCAGAGCTGTGTGTATGGGATTAAACATTGAACGCTTATCCTCTGCCGATAATGCTGTTGCCATGCACAGCATCACTGATATTGTCAAGATTTTCTTCATTATCTTTCCTAATTATTGTTTATGTTTACTATTAACTTTTCACCTTAAATATACTTAATGCTTCACTATCAGTTTCTTCGTCTTTGAGACGTAGTCACTGCCGTTTGCCGAAAGACGCACTCTGTACAGGTACATGCCTGGGCTGACACCTAATGTGTTCCAACGATAAGAAGTCGTTGGCGATGTCTCTGACAGCGTCGCATCCCATTGAAGTGTCTCTGCCAATCGTCCCATCATGTCTATTATATCTATGCAGACTCTCGCCTGACTACCCTGCATATCATGGGTCACATAGAATGTTGCAACACCACTGACAGGATTTGGTCCGACCGCTACATCCTTAATCTCCGGCATCTTTCCTTTCGTTACACGGAAAGTCAATTCTACCGTATTACTATTACCCAACAAATCCCACGCACGGAATTTCAAACTGTGAGTGCCAGCAGCAAGACTTGGCAACACATAGTACGTCTGGCCTTTCGTATAACTGTCGTTGTCAAACTGGAAGTTTGGCGTAAGGTCATATGTCATAGAGACATCACCGTCCACCACAAGTTCCATGTTATGTCCCACGGCAGCATCCGATACATTTATACCGTCATTATCAGAAACCTCAGCCACGAAATAAGGCGTTGCTCCGACATCTCCACCATTTGTAAACGATGGTGAGTTCAGATAAGCCGATATCGAAGGTCCTACCATATTGTTGCTGACATTCTCCCATCCTGATGCATAGAAGTTTGATGTCTCACCATTTGCCGACAACATATTTTCGGGATCACGCGCATAGACCGTTATAAGTCCGGTACCTCCTTCATCGTATATCTCTCTAGGTACACGGAATGTCAAACTGAAAGCACCTTCCGTAACCGAGCACTTACCTACAAACAAATTAGCGTCATAGTCATTATATACGAAATTAGTATTAGCATCAGCCTGTCCACGACATTCTATAGTCTGCTCACTGTCTTTCACTGTCACGTTTGCAGTACCATTGAAGTTTTTCACTTCTTCGCCTGCCATATTCTCAACATGACCTATCACTCGCACAATACTGCTTGCCTTGACAGAAGGTATCTCTTCCTCTACATCCTCATCACTAACCGACTTTCCATCTATCGAATCTATCACGATCTTATATACGGGCAACGCAAGGTGCATTGCCGGATCACCTATCACATGATAGTGGTGCTTGTTTATCGAGTTGTCGGTACCTATGGAAGTATCAGTACCACGCACCAGACTGTTCTTTGCCATCCTCAACGCTTCACCGATAGCCATTGGCTTTCCGTCTGCGTCGTATGACAAGAGATAGCGCATCAGGTATCTATTAAGTCGGGAATTGAGCTCCTCATATACCGTACCGACCGCACCTATGAATGCTATCGCACCTCCGTCAGCATTGAGCACGGCTGCCTCACCTATTGTATTATTGGTTGAGGAAAACGGTACTGTTTCACAAGCCGCAGTAATCCACAATGAATAGTTATCTCCGCTAAACGTCTCAAAGTCCGACAGCTGCAAGATCTTCTCATGAGCCAGTTCTGACCATGTAGCATGTCCGCCATAGTTCATTATGAGTGCGCCTTCCTTCTGCTGTGCCCTGACAATATTCTCCACATCAGGATAACGATCACCTGTAGAAGTGCTCGTCTTCTCATATGCATCAAACATAACCTTCTTTACACTATAGCCAGGAGCATTTTCCCTCACCTCATCTGCACATATGTTTATATTTCTCATGTGACTGTTGTTGTCGCCGTCGTCACCTATAAACATAATGTCATTCTGCCAAGCCCCATTAGGGGAAGCCGTCATATAATCATAGATCTTGTCAACCACCGTCTGTGCCTGAGTGCTACCCACTACAGGCAAACGTCCCACAGCGACATCCACCTGCATAGCATTGTCAGCGAAACCATCAGCATGTATGGTCATACCATCCTGCAATATTCCTATGAAGTCGTCACCAACAATTGAGTTCACCAGATTGTAAGAGTTCTCTGTCTGGTAGCCCAGCAAGTAATTATCCGGATTATACGAAGCTGATGGCAAAGTCAGCATACGGTTGTCCCACACGCAGTCACCGAACAGCAGACAGTATTTCACCATCTTCGCAGCATCCTCCGTATCGTCTTTGTCATAGAACATTTTTAAATAGCGACGGTATGCCGACACGTCTGGCGTTCCACTTGAAAACTCATTATATAGTTCATCGGCAGGTACAATACGCACCTTCATATTATCATATGTACGATGCAAATCTGCTATCTGCTCTGCCTGCGCCAGAGTATTCTGCGATGTCGGTATAATTATAACGAGATCTACCGGTTCATCTGCATGGTGGTTCTGGTTTGTAATATTATACACATACTCTGCTACAGGATATTTGCTGCCCAATGCATCGACTTCCGCAGGTGTTGCAAAACTTGCAGCCAGGTAATCCAGGCGTAACGGGCCGCCTGACGTACATTCCACCGTAATCGGCATCACATAATTTCCGTTGGCGTCAACTGAGGCACGCTTAAAGTCACCTTCCTTCAGGGAGAACGTCATAGTGCGGAACACGGCCTTATCGTAGTCTGACACCGACTTCATGCTGTTTGTCACCAACACGCTGTCATCTATGCTCACACTATAGCCTGCACTGCTTGCCGTAGTAATCACGAGTCTGAAGTCTGCCTTCGTATTCCCTTTAGGTATTATTATCTCATAGTTTTTAGACTTACCTGCAACTATTGAAGCATTCTCTACGAGGTTACGGCCTATCTGCTCCCACGCATATCCATCCTTTTCATATAGATAATGGTAGGCATTGTTCGATGACTGCTGCAATGCCAACAGTTCCTCCTCACTGATAGCCAGTGCGTCATCATCATTCTGTGTTATGAAATAGCATCCATAGTCTGAATATGGATTGCGTGTACGTAAAGTCGTTGTCTTATCCGACCATGAAACAGGTCCCTTGGCGTAGAAGAACTTCTCTCCTCCCACAGTACATGTAGCCACTTCCTTCAGGTCATCATACTCTCTCAGATACTCCTGCGTCAGTTGCTCTGGCACGAGTGCGCCACCATAGCCGTAAATCTTAACCTTCGACAAATCAGAGAAGCCCGCCTTACGTATCACATCACTTGTAAGACGGTATATTCCCGTAGAAGAGACCTTTATCTTCGCCCATTTACCAGAGTTCAGAACCGAACTTGACGCATACACCTCTCCCTCTGCATCCGTAGCGTCATCACCATCGCCTTCTCCTGCATCGTCAGCCGCATCTGCAAACAATGTTGCTGCCTTACTGTTGGCTACCAAGTTTTCTTTCTTTACCGATGTTATATTTGGTTTGTACGAACTGACATAGCACAACCTGCCTTTATGCTCTACTATAGGAGCAAACTTCACCCTAAGCATGGTAGTCTTCCTGTCCTTGATACAATCATAATGCATCACCGGCATCTCACTTGCATGCTTGCTACCTGTTATCCTTGCATAGCTTTTCGCCTCTTCCTTCGTCAGCGGCTTAAATTCCGGATAGAATAGTTCTACTGTATATATTGAATCCTGATAACCTTGCGGTAACACAAACAGATGCGACGACTCAGGCAATAAGCTGTCAATCCTCATCTGGCTTGATGAAAGATTAACGAAGTCCTGCGCCGACATAAGCATCGTCACCAGCATCGTACATATTATCAGTATGGTTCTCTTCATTCGTTTCTTGTCTTCGTTTTCGTTCCCATCTTCGTTTTCGACTTCGCCAATATCACCTGCACCAGAAGTCGAGCACTTTCCTTTCCTCAAGATATCCTTCCAGATGATCATCTATTGACACTGGTCCTACGCCTACTGGAGTTCCCGTATATAACATGTCACCTGTTTTCAGCGTAAAGAACTGCGATATATAGGATATCAGCCGGTTTATCGTACAGAGCATATCCGAGGTGCATCCCTCTTGCCTGCGTTCTCCGTTCACGTCGAGCGAGAAATGCAGTCCCTGCACATCAAGGAACTTATCTTTCTCCACCCATTCGCCTATCACTGCAGCCCCGTCAAAGCCTTTGGCTATCTCCCACGGCTGACCTTCCTCACGCAGTTTCTTCTGCAAATCCCTGGCGGTAAAGTCTATACCCACCGTAACGGCATCATAGTACCTGTGGGCAAACTTCTCTGGAATACTCTTGCCCAAGCGGCAAATACGCACCACCACCTCTGTTTCATAGTCTATTCGGCCGAGATGGTCTGGCACAAAGAATGGTTTTCCATCCTTCAGGAGCGATGAGTCTGCCTTTGTGAATATCACTGGCGAACGCTTTGCGTCATCATAAGAATCGCCGACTCCCTTTTGTAATAACGCAGTAGTTATCTCTTTATTGTGCTGGGCATAGTTCATACCCACTGCAAATATCTTCATATCGTATGTTTTCTTAATTAAGTTGTTCTAAAAAATCAAAGTTGCAAAGTTACGAAAAAACGATGACACTGCCAAATGAAATGCAAAAGAAACATAAAACAGACGTTGTTTTTCTCACATTCAAAGATATTTTATTATCTTTGCATGAATATTCCGAACATCTACACACTACATCCTATGCATAACTATGATTTAAGAAACATCTGCGCCTGCCTCATCATGGCTCTTCCATGCATGGCGCAACATAAGTTGGCACTGCACTACGACAAGCCTGCCACATACTTTGAAGAGGCTCTTGTCATTGGCAATGGCTCACAAGGCGCTGTAATCTACGGCGGCACACGACAGGATAGGATTTCTCTTAATGACATTACGCTATGGACAGGTGAAGGATATGGGTCTGCAGCTGACACCCATCCTTCCAGGGAGCAGTGTGCAGAGGCCTTGAAAAAAACACGCGAGGCTCTTGACAAGGAGGACTATAAAAGCGCTGAACGTGCCTACATGGCAATAGAGGGACCGCATAGCGAGACTTACATGCCACTGGGCAGTCTCACCATTACCTACCTTGACAGGGTAAATGCCCGATATGCCAACTATTCAAGGGCTCTCGATATATCCGAGGCTCTCTGCTCTACCCTATACACCGTGGACGGGTATGAGAGATGCACACAATACATTGCCTCTGCACCCGATTCCCTGATAGCAATAAGGATTACAACGTCGGACCCTAATGGCATAAACGCCCTGTTCAGACTTGACTCCCAACTGCCTCACCAGACTTCCACCACGGCTTCCGGCAATGGAGCATCATTGTTATCATGCGGATATGCGGCATATCATGACGAACCTGGATATTATAATGATGTTGACATCCACTCCCTGTATGACCCTGAGCGAGGCACACGGTTCATGACTATCCTCACGGCTAAAGGCGAAGGCGGCAAGGTGTCTGCTACCGAAACCGGCGAGATAAAGGCTGAGGGATGCTCTGCCATAACTCTATATATTACAAATGCCACCAGTTTCAACGGTGCCTACAATAATCCAGCCACCAACGGTGCAAACTACAGAAGTATCGCACAAGGAAGGGACCGTCGTGTGAGTGCTCTTCCTTTCAACGTAATCAGGGAGTCGCAACGTAGAGACCACAAGATGTTTTTCGACCGTATGGAGCTTAACCTCGGACAGACTGCCGACAGTATAGCGGCATTACCTACCGACGTTCAGCTGATGCGATATACCGACGACAACGAGCCCAACCCTGAATTGGAGGCTCTGTATTTCCAATATGGCAGATACCTGCTCGTCTCATGCTCTCGCACCAAAGGAGTACCGGCAAACCTGCAGGGATTATGGAACGAGAGTGTCACACCACCATGGAGTGCAAACTATACCACTAATATAAACCTGGAGGAGAACTATTGGTTGGCTGAGTCAACGAACCTCTCGGAAATGCACCAGCCACTGCTTGACTTCATACAGTCGCTGACTGCTTCCGGAAGGGAAACGGCTCAGCGCTACTACGGCGTAGAACGCGGATGGTGTGCCGGCCATAATTCTGACATCTGGGCTGCCACCAATCCCGTAGGTCGTGGTGTAGGCAACACATCATGGGCTACGTGGAACATGGGCGGAGCATGGCTTTCCACTCACTTGTGGGAGCACTATCTCTTCTCACTCGACAAAGATTACCTACGTAAGGTATTCCCTACTCTCAAGGGAGCTGCGGAGTTCTGCCTCAACTGGCTTACGGAGAAGAATGGCGAACTTATCACTATGCCATGCACATCGCCTGAAAACCAGTATAAGCTTGACAACGGCTTCGTAGGTTCTACATTCTATGGCGGCGCTGCCGACATGGCTTTCATACGTGAATGCCTTACCGATGCCCAAGAGGCTGCAAGGATTATCGGCAATGAGTCTCAATTCGTTGACTCGGTGAGTTTCGCACTGCAACGGTTGCATCCTTACAAAGTAAGCAAGACGGGTGGTTTACTGGAATGGTATCACGATTGGAACGACAGAGACCCACAACATCGCCATCAGTCTCATCTTTTCCACATCTATCCCGGCCACTTGCCCATGGGCACTGAAAAGGCTGCTGCCAAGACTCTCGAGATTAAGGGCGACAAGACTACCGGATGGAGCACGGGATGGCGTGTGAATCTATATGCCCGCCTTCGTGACGGTGAAAATGCATACCATATATACAGGAAACTCCTGAACTATGTCTCGCCAATGGATTACAAGGGGACTGACGCTCATCTGGGCGGTGGAACATTCCCTAACATGCTGGATGCACATCCTCCTTTCCAGATTGACGGAAACTTCGGCGGTACTGCCGGAGTGGCAGAGATGTTACTGCAATCAGACTATGACGGCAACTGCAGCAACATAGCATTACTGCCTGCCCTACCCTCCGCATGGTCTAAAGGCGAAGTGAAAGGTCTGTGCGCCCGTGGTGGCATAGTCGTCGATATTGCATGGAACAACGGCAAGGTGACAAAGGCTGTCATAAGGAACAGAAACGGCTCTGTCACAAAGCATGCTGCAATAACATACAACGGAAAGTCACGAACTATAGAATTAAAGAATACACCATACATTATTAAATAAAGACATGGAATACATCGTTTCTGCGCGCAAATACCGTCCTATGACATTCGACAGCGTAGTGGGACAGACTGCACTGACCACCACCCTGAAAAATGCCGTGGCAACGGGAAAGCTTGCACACGCCTACCTGTTTTGCGGTCCGCGTGGTGTAGGCAAGACTACTTGTGCACGAATATTCGCAAAGGTAATAAACTGCCAGAATCCTACATCCACGGGCGATGCCTGCGGTGAATGCGAGAGTTGCAAGGCTTTCAACGAGGGACGTTCGCTCAACATCTTTGAACTTGATGCTGCATCCAACAATGGCGTGGAACACATCAAGGCTCTGATGGAGCAGACACGCATACCACCTCAGACCGGCAAATACAAGGTTTTCATCATTGATGAGGTTCACATGCTTTCGTCACAAGCCTTCAATGCCTTTCTGAAGACGTTGGAGGAACCGCCTGCCCACGTTATCTTCATTCTTGCAACCACTGAGAAGCACAAGATCCTGCCTACCATCATTTCCCGATGTCAGATATATGACTTCGAGCGCATGAGCGTACAGGGCATAATAAACCACCTCAAGAATGTTGCCGAGAAGGAAAACATCACATACGAGGAGGAAGCCCTCAACGTAATAGCAGAGAAGGCTGACGGCGGTATGCGCGATGCATTGTCCATATTCGACCAGGTAGCTTCTTTCTGCCAGGGCAACATCACGTATCAGAAGGTGCGCGAGGACCTTAACATACTTGATGACGAGAACTACTTCCGCATCATTGACCTTTCGCTTGAAAACAAGGTGAGCGACATCATGCTAATTGTCAACAGCATTCTGTCGCGTGGCTTTGATGCCGGACACATGATCAACGGTCTCTCTAACCATGTACGCAGCGTACTCATGGCCACTAATCCAGAGACGACAGAACTCATAGAATCGAGCGATGCACAGCGTAAGAAGTATGCAGAGCAGGCACAAAAATGCAAACCTGCATTCCTTTATAAAGCGCTGAAGATACTTAACCAGTGCGACCTTAGCTACCGTCAGTCAAGCAACAAGCGTCTGCTTTGCGAACTTGCCCTGATACAGGTGGCACAGATCACCCAACCTGAAGATGACGATGACAGTGCCGGGCGTAGGCCCTGTAAGCGTTTAAAATCCCTGTTCAAAAAAGCATTTGAAGAGGTCCGGTCATCAGTGGCAGCACAGGTGGCCACGACCGGTAATGCCTCTGCAAATGAAGCGAAAGCAAACACCACGGTAAACAAGCCAAGTAGTACTAGTAGTGCAAGTAGTAATATAAGCAGCACAACAAGCATCAACGCAAGTGCTACAACCACAGCAAAGCCTACGGCTATTCCACGCATCAAGCTTGGTAGCATCGGCGCTTCATTCAAGGATATCATGCGCGACCCTAAGGCAGAGAACAAGCCTGAGGAGAACCTCAGTCTTGGCAATGCTGCTACGGAGAGAGAGACTTTCAGCGTGGACGATGCACACCGCGAATGGCTTGCCATGTGTAACCGTATGGCGCAAAGCAAGAACTACAGTGCCCTTGCCAAGCGCATGCAAAACGTAAGATTAGGTATCACTGAATTTCCTAATATCGAGGCGGTGATAGAGAATACCATATTACTGAACGATATCAATGCTATATTGCCTCGCATACAGGTAACCATGGCAAAATACCTTCACAATGGTAATGTCAAGATTTCGCTACGTCTTGCCAAGCAGTCGGAGATTGTACGCAAGCTCTCCCCACGCGAATTTCTTGACAAGCTCGTGGAAACGAACAAAGATTTTGCCTCGTTCAAAAACGCCATGCAGCTGGAACTGGATTAGGTCATTAGGTTTACATTACACTATTCAACTTCCACATACTCTCAGGTTGCTTTGCAGCCGTAATAATTTGCGAAACATGAATTACATAATTCATGTTTCGCAAGTCGTTATAATAACCACAGATGACACTGATAACACGGATTTTTACGGAACAGGAACTAACACGAAGACTGATTACACAGATGGTTCACATTTCACCGTAATTTGTTTCTGTGAGTTTATTCTCTGAAACGAATTAGAATAATTAACCCTAATTGTTATATAGGGCTATATCGTCAGAAAAGTATTCTTCGCATGATAGTGTTTGTTTTGGTATTCATAATTTTATTTGTATCTGTTCTCATAATAATCTGTTGAAGGTATATAATGTTGAATAGTACCCTTGAGTTTGAATTTTAATGGTTTATCCTTTATTTCTATCTTGACCTTCCTCTTTCTAAATTTTACATATCCATCATTTGGCAATGAGGAATTACTGTCAAAAGCTACAAGAAAAGTTGAAGAACAATAGTAACTACTGTCATAGCGACATGGAACCATATCGTCGTCGGAGATTGACATTAGATGACCGCATAGTAGTTCATAATCCGTTGAGTAAAAAACAGGACGGACTTTATCAATGCCTTCTTCCTGAATATACATCCATGCATCAAGAGTGTCGATGTTGTTGCATAAAGGTGATTCTGTCGATTCAATTTCGCTAAAATCCCTTTGCGAAATATGATGTTTCTCGTTTTCTTCCCAATGTAATTGTTTGGGATGAACGATTAAGCCATCATGAGTAAACTTAACTCGTGTTACCGTATCAATAGAACCGTGCGAGTATATGCGTATTCCCTTTAATGTGCCATCGACCAAGAAAGAGTCGGGAGGGCAATCAGAGAATGCCACTTCCATAAGATATAACTTCGCTTCGTCAGCAGGGAAACCATCTATGGTTATGGGAGTCATATACACTTTCTCTATCTTAAAGTTTGTGACAACATAGTAGTATTCATTTTGACATGCAACCATTACGCCCGCTACCATCACCAGAACAATCATTGCAGTGACAAGTAAGGAACTGCTTGTCTTTTTTCTCTTTTTTAGCATAATCCGTTTTCTTTATAATCATCAATTTTCCTATAGGATAGTAGTTTTCTGACGTACTATTAATTGTTACCGTAAGACTATAGTCTATATCGTCAGAAAAGTATTCTTCGCATGATAGTGTTTGGGTTGGAGGGAAAAAAATCATTCAACGATTTTTGTTAGAGTTATTGTTATATCTTTTGGTGGTTCCCCCATTGTGATTTGTCCTTCTTTGAGTTCTGGGGCTTTCATAAATAATACTATTTCTTTTTCGTTGTAACTTATTATTTTATAGTAATGAGTTTTTTTCGTTTTATTGTTGAAACAAATAAGAAAAACGCCTTCTGATGGTTTGCCTACCTTATATTGTTCAAAACAATATTCTTCAGGTTCTTTATCGTCAAGATAATAGTCGTATTTGTTTTCTCCATGACGTTTAACATATTCATAGTCTCCACTATGGAAATAAGTTTGATATCCTTTCCTTACTTTGTATTCTGTAGTCCAATTATGCATGAAATAACCACTGTGAAATTGTATTTCCTCCTGTTTGTTTCGAACAGAAGGAAGACTCCATTTCGTCCCAATGAGTTCTTCGCTACTTATTTTTACTTGTGCACAAGTAAAGCAGCAAATTTGCATTAATATTGTAATTAAATAGTATCTCATGTTTGCTAAAAGTGGATTGCAACTATAATAAAATCCAACAGACAAAGAGCCGCTGATAATGTCATAGGTAAAGTTGCCATATTGACTATAATAATCTATTATGTCACTATAATTCCCATCATATACCTCGGCATATATATCTGCATTACTGTTCTGGGCATTATCCCATGCTTTCTTAATCAGGTCTCTCACTCCCAACTCGCTGCTATAAGCTCTAAGCTTGAACATTATTAGCAACAAACAAATTTAGCAAAAGAATTGCTAAATACAAAAACTTTCTCACCTCGCACCTCCTTTTTTAACAATTATTGTGCGGAAGATCTGCCTGCCGGCGGCTATGTTAAGCACATTAGGATTTTTGCTTCTCCTGTCGTTCTGCTGCAACCTTTCTCCTTGAATCCATAGAGTATTCTATTTTTCAGCCACATACAAAGATACTTTGCAAAAAGGAGAGGTTAGGCGTAAGTTTTTTGCAGTGTGATTTGGCTGATAGGCAAAAAACAATTAATTTTGTATAAAGAAAAGTGTATGAGCACTAAATAGACATTGATGATGGACCAGATTACAAGCATACATAATCCAAAGATAAAGCATCTGCTGCAGTTGCAACAGAAGTCTTCCGCCAGACGCAAGGAGGGATTGTTTGTCGTTGAGGGACAGCGTGAGCTGGAGCACTGTCTCGCTGCCGGATATGAGGTGGTGGAGACTTACAGGGTAGGGGAGGACGTGTCAGAGAAGGTGTATGAACACATAGCCTACCGTGGTACTACGGAGGGTGTCATCGCCGTTGTACGCGCCAAGCCTCATACCCTGAGTGACATAGCAAAGGATGATGTCACACGTTCTCCTTTGTATATAGTATTGGAGGGAGTGGAGAAACCAGGTAACCTCGGAGCTATACTGCGCAGTGCCGATGCCTCGGGAGTAGATGCGGTGATTGTGTGTGACCCTCTTACCGATATATATAACCCTAACATAATACGTGGCAGCATAGGTGCGGTGTTCACTGTTCCCACGGTGGTGTGTTCCTCTGAGGAGTGTATCAGCTTTATGAAAGAGCATGGAGTGCAGATACTCACTGCACAGCTGCAGGACTCCAACCTTTATTACGATCAGGACATGACAAGGCCTACCGCCATAGTTATGGGCACGGAGGCAACGGGGCTTACCAATCAGTGGCGTGAGGCTGCAGATGCCCATATACGCATACCCATGCTTGGCAGACTTGACTCGCTCAACGTGTCTGTAAGTGCAGCGATATTGATGTATGAGGCTGTAAGGCAGCGTGGGGGAAAGAAATAAATAAAGACTGATAGAGAATTATGTCGATAGAAAAGGCTATATTCCGACGTACGGAACTGCTGATTGGCAGCGAGGCTATGAGTGTCATAGCTGAAAAGCGTGTGATTATATTTGGTGTCGGCGGTGTAGGCTCGTGGTGTGCCGAGAGTCTGGTGCGCAGTGGTGTGAAGCGTCTTACTATAGTGGACTCTGACCGTGTGTGTGTTACGAATGTCAACCGTCAGCTGATGGCTACCACCAAGACAGTGGGGCAGGTGAAGGTGGATGCCCTGCGTGAGCGTTTGCTGAGCATTAACCCGGCGGCGGAGGTGACAGCCCTGCAGAAGATATTCTGTGAGGATACTGCTGCGGATTTTGAACTGGACTCTTATGATGTTATAATAGATGCCATAGACTCCTTGAAGGATAAGGCCCTGTTGATACTGATGGCCACGCGCACCCGTGCCGCATTCTATTCGTCGATGGGCGCAGCGCTGAAGCTGGACCCTACACGCATTGGTACGGCGGAGTTCTGGAAGGTGCATGGTGACCCACTGGCACGTGCGCTGCGTAAGCGTTTCAAACGTGACGGTAAGTATCCGGCGCGAAAGTTCCAGTGTGTGTTCTCAGACGAACTGCTGCAGAACCAAGGGCAGTATCCCGCTTGCGGGGCAGCACAGTGTGTGTGTCCTAAATCTGAGAACGGCCCGGGAGACAAGGCTCTGCTCAATCATGAGTGGTGCTCGTCTAAGGCACAGATTAATGGTACGCTTGCGCATATCACGGCTATCTTCGGTTTCATGCTTGCCGGACTGGTGATGCGTGATATGTTGAGTGGCTTAGGTGGTGATAAGAAAAACAGATGATGATGAAGACAATGATAATAACAGGTGGCAGTTCTGGCATAGGCAAGGCTGCCGCGGAGATGTTCGCCAAGAAGGGTTATGTGGTATATGATTTTTCGCGTCATGGAGAGAACGCGGAAGGTATTACACATATAGACTGTGACGTGACGAGTGTGGAACAATGTAAGAATGCCGTTCAGACGGTGTTTGAGCAGCAAGGGAAGATAGACCTGCTTATCAGTAATGCCGGTATGGGTATTTCTGGTGCGGTGGAGTTTACTGAGCCGAGCGAGGCACGCAGGCAGTTTGATGTGAACTTCTTCGGTGCTCTCAATATAGCGCAGGCGGTAATACCTTATATGCGCCAGCAAAGACAGGGACGTATCATATTTGTGAGCAGTGTGATGGCGGCATTCAGTCTGCCGTTCCAAGCCTTCTACAGTGCCACCAAGTCGGCAGTCAACTCTTTGGCGCTTGCCCTGCGTAATGAGCTGCGCCCCTTTGGCGTGGAGGTATGCGTACTTATGCCGGGAGATGTGAAGACAGGATTTACTGCTGCGCGTAAGAAGTGTCTTGTAGGCAGTGATGTATATACCCACATGGAGAAGGCGGTGAGCACTATGGAGCGTGACGAACAAAATGGTATTACGCCGGAGCGTATGGCGCGCAAACTGCTCTCTATGGCTGAGACCAAAAATCCAGCAGCACTAAGTACGGTAGGATGGATGTATAAGCTGTTCCTCCTGCTTGGTAAGGTGCTGCCTACCTCTTTCGCATACCGTGTTGTAGGTTGGATGTATTAAGCGGAAATTAAGAATAAAAAGAAAACGCACCACACATAAGTGTGATGCGTTTCTTTTATTGGTTGCGGAGGCTCGACTCGAACGAACGACCTCCAGGTTATGAGCCTGGCGAGCTACCAACTGCTCCACTCCGCGATATTGTGAATTTGCGACTGCAAAGGTAGTGCTTTATTTTGAATTGGCAAAATTATAAGGCCTTTTATCCTTCTTAACTATCTTCTTCTTGATATAAAGCAAGTATTAATCACCGTTTTCTTCGTCTTCATTGTCATCATCCTTAATGGTGAGCTGTTTCAAGTCATAGTAAGAACCATTATAGATGTTGAAATCAACGTAGCCTTTTATGCCTGGCAGTCTGCCGGCGTCAGTGTGTTGCCAGAATTTCCATTCCCCTTTATATTCCAGTTTGCTGGCATAGTAGTGTGCAATCCAGTAAGGGTAGTCGTCAAAGCGGTTGTCTGACAGGAATTGCTGCTTAAATTTGTAGTAGGTATAGATTATAGGTTTTACGTGGTAGGTGTCTTCTACGATATGAAGCCATGTAAGCACCTCTTTCTGAAATTCCTCAGAAAGAGGTGCTTACATGGCTTCATATCGAGCACTGGTGGCAGGTCGCCTTCCTCCAGATGTACTTTCTCAAGGAAGAAGTATGCTTGTGAGCGTGCGGAGGACTTTATACTGTAAAAGTGATATGCGCCGCGTATGAAACCGTATTCGCGTGCGTTGTAGAAGTTATCTTTGAAGTTCTCATCAACGAGGCTTGCCCCCTCGGTGGCTTTGATGATGACGAAGCGCACCGGTGCCTTGCCTATCATGGCATTACGCAGTTCCTCCCAGTCTATGACACCTTGATAGTGGCTGATGTCAATGCCTTGTATTTCAAAACCGTCAGGATAGGTCTGGTCGCCGTAGAGTGCATGCCAACGGAATCCTGTAGGTCCTACAAAGAAATAGTAGAATACAAAGATATATACGAAGGCAACAAATAAACCTCCCATCCACCAAGTCTTACGGCTTAGTGGACGGGAGGATTTCTTCTTATTTTTCTTGTGACGTGTCAAATTACTTGTGTTCCAGCTTCAGTGTCATGGTAGGCTGGTCGCATACCTCTGCCGGGCCGAAGTATTGTATTGGTCCTGGATATACATAACAAGTGTCGCGTGCCCACTCTGTGCGGTGAGCTACAAAATACTTGTAAGGCTTGCCGTCAAGTTCTACCAATGCTTTCTTGATAACAGGCTTCATCTCGCCGCTGCGCTTCTCCATGTTCATCATCATGGTGATAGGTATTCCACCTGCTATCCACTCGTCAACAGGCTTAGAGGTGTTCTTGACAGATGACATGTAGCCAGTCTTGCCTGCGGCGATAAGCATAGAAGCGTTAAAGCCGAGAGAGTAGCAGTAGTCAGCGTCGAAGTTTGACGGTGCGGCGCAACGTCCCTCGTAGCCGAAGAAGTGGTGCTGTGTAGAGAACTTGCCATGGTAGAGACCGTCTTTCTTCCACTGCTCCAGCTTCTTGCCGACCATCTCTGCCAGCAACTGCTCAGTGTCGATGAGAGAAACCTGAACGTTACCGTGTGGGTCACGGTCAAGTGCCAGCTGACGGCTGACAGTCTCAGGCAGTGAGCGGAAGATTGCTGCGTTAGGAGCAGAGAGATGCTGCAGCACGTAGTCTATCTTCTTGCTGTCTGCTATCATCTCAAAGTCTTTCTGGTTAGCAGCGAGCATATCGTTAAGCTCAGAGATGAGCGCCTTGATGGCAGGGATGAACTCGATGAGTCCTTCTGGTACGAGTACTACACCATAGTTCATACCGCGTGTAGCACGGTCTGCCACTACGTCAGCTATATATGTGACTACATCGTCAAGAGTCTGATTTTTAGCTTCAACCTCTTCTCC